>Ga0255365_10261_pt1 | contig 13682 bp, 9 predicted proteins | sample ANMaggSeSYBR01J3_FD_182089 | JGI IMG/M metagenome (GOLD analysis project Ga0255365, IMG submission 182089) | Sediment cell enrichment communities from methane seep in Santa Monica Basin, California, United Staets - ANME aggregate JGI... | ecosystem: Environmental > Aquatic > Marine > Cold seeps >... | reverse complement strand
AAAAATATTTTTTATCTCCGGATTAATTTTCATTAAAGGCGAAGGAAAGGGTTTGCGTGTAAGCTGGAGTTTGGTTTGCTCGATATGGTTCAGGTAAATATGTGCATCTCCCAGGGTATGAACCAACTCACCCGGTTTGCAACCTGTAACCTGTGCCATCATCATTGTTAACAGAGCGTAAGATGCAATATTAAACGGGACACCGAGGAAGATATCACAACTTCGCTGGTACAATTGGCATGAAAGTTTTCCGTCAGCCACGTAAAACTGGAACCAGGCATGGCAGGGAGGCAAAGCTGCACGACCTTCAGCAACATTCTCTGAAAAAGATTTACCCGGTTTTGGTAAAACACTTGGGTTCCATGCCGCCACAATCATTCGTCGGCTGTTTGGATTGTTTTTGATTAATTTAACTATTTCGGAAATCTGGTCAATACCGTCGTTATTCCAGTTGCGCCACTGCGCACCATAGATCGGTCCCAGGTCGCCATTTTCATCAGCCCATTCATCCCAAATAGTTACCTTATTATCGTGGAGGTATTTAATATTGGTATCTCCTTTTAAGAACCAAAGGAGTTCGTAAATAATTGACCGTAAATGAAGTTTCTTGGTAGTCAGCACCGGAAAGCCCTCTTTAAGGTTAAATCTCATCTGGTAACCGAAAACGCTTATTGTTCCTGTTCCTGTTCTGTCTTTCTTTTGAACTCCGTTATCTAAAACATGTTGAAGTAAGTCGAGGTATTGACGCATAGTTATTTTATTTCTTTGAAAAGGCAAAATTAGGATTTTATTCTTCTTTTAATTGATGTCGGAGCCGACAATATTTCAAGACGGAAAAGAAAGTTATTAACAAACAAATTGATTTACAAGAATAATTATAATATATTTACTATCCAATTCTCATCAATCCAAACCGGAATAACTTTAACACTCGGAAACCATGATTTGAGGAGTTCAACTGATGAAAGCGTTTCGGAAATATGTGTCTGTTTATCTACAGGATTTCCGGCGCAATCGCCATGGCCTACCATCAGGATTATTCCTGAGCCATGCTTATTAACAGATATATCCACTCTTTCTTTAATTGAATTCACTTTAAACTTGTCAGTATTTTCGGCAAGTATTTTATCCGGACCCGGTTCGGTAATCATATCCACATAATCAACTCCGTAATTATTTTTCAAAAAATCAATCACAGGTTCCTGAACCCTTCCGTCCATACAGTTAACTGCTGTTGCAAATTTTTTCATATCGTATTAAATAAATTAATAAATGCTATTAAATAATTTTAAAACGGTCAACGTTATTCAGGCATGGTCAATGGTCAAACCTGAAACCCGAAACTCGAACCCCCTATCCAAGTATTGTCCCAACAATCGTGGCAGACAGCAAAGAAGCAATTGTCCCGCCAAGTAATGCTCTCATTCCATATTTCGATAGTAATACACGTTGATTTGGTGCTAGCGACCCGATACCTCCTATTTGTATTCCAATAGATGCAAAGTTAGCAAACCCGCACAGCATATACGTCGCCATAATAATAGATTTGGGTTGCAGCGCCCCTGCTTCCTTTAGTTCTGATAAACTCATATAACCGATAAACTCAGTCATAATAATTTTTTCCCCTAACAATCTTCCGACAAGGGCAATATCCTGCCCCGGTATTCCTATTAACCACATGATAGGAGCAAAAATATATCCCAGAATAAATTGCAAAGAGAGTTCGGAATATTTTCCATTTGTGTTTTCTGCGATAATTTCATTTAAGTTTGTCCATCCACCAATTTTTATCATAATATAATTAAACATCGCAATAAAAGCAATAAATACTAACAACATTGTAGCCACATTAACAGCCAGCCTTATTCCTTGCCCGGTGCCGTTTGAAATCGCATCAAGAATATTACTTCCTGCATCTTCTTTTGTTACTTTAATCGTTTTATTAATATCATCAGTTTGTGGCACTAAAATTTTTGAAATAACTATTGCCCCGGGAGCAGCCATAACAGAGGCAGTTATTAAGTGCTTTGCGAATAAAAGTTTCTGAACTGGATCATCTCCACCCAGAAAATCAATATAAACAGCCAGTACTCCACCTGCCAGTGTTGCCATTCCTCCCATCATTACCAATAACATTTCCGATTTATTCATTTTCGGAAGGTACTCTTTGATCATTAACGGTGATTCTGTTTGCCCAAGGAAAATATTACCCGCAACCGACAAACTTTCGGCGCCTGAAAGTTTCATAAGCCTTGACATAACCCATGCTAACCCGTAAACTATTTTTTGAATTATCCCGAGATAAAACAAAAGACTTGTTAATGCTGAAAAGAAAATAATAGTAGGAAGGATTTTCACCACGAAATTTATTAATCCCACTTCAATTTTACCGGTAACCATTGATTTAAAAAGAAAATCAACACCTGCCTGTGTAAAATCGAGAATTAAAACAAATAGCTTTCCGCCAAATTCAAAAAAAGACTGTATAAAAGGCACGTACAAAACTCCAAGCGCCAACAAAACCTGGATTGTAAGCCCGGTACCCACAACCTTCCACGAGACTGCCTTTTTGTTAGAGCTAAAAATATAGGAGATAGCTATCAGCACGAGCATTCCCAGCAATCCTCTTAAAATTGTTATTATTGAGATCCCTCCCTTTTTATAATCAGATAAAATAAGTATATTTGATTTTGACCTGTCTGTTTGTTGATTTTGTTGTTCGGTATTCAGTTGAGTTATCTGAGTGTTTGAATCAGGTAAGGTTACAATTTCCTGGTTTGTTGTATCACTTAATTTTGATGCAGAATCAGAAACAGTATCACTATTAAAAGCAAAAACTCCTGAGATTATAATAGATATAAACAGTAAAAAAAAGATTATTTTAAATTTCATATTCCTGATTTAACCTCCCTTATTCCCCTTATTTCCTTATTTCCCTTATTTCCCTTCTTCCTTCTCCTTCTTTCTTTTATTAATTTCATCCCTTATTTTAGATGCTTTTTCATACTCTTCTTTTTCTACGGTTTTCTGTAAAAGTTCCTTCAATTCAGAGGTAGTATATTGTTCGTAAAGGTTTTTTGATTTTTCTCCGCCCACGGGTTTGGCTTTACCTGCTTCGGTTTTCTTTTCTTCGACAATAATTCCGGCAGTAGCCATTATTTTTTCATAAGTATAAATCGGGCAATGAAAGCGCAAAGCTAATGCAACTGCATCCGATGTCCTTGCATCAATCCTGTATTCCTTTTGTCCGTCGAGGCACACTAATTCGGCATGAAACACGCCCTCGATAAATTTATTAATAACAACCTCTCTAAAAGTTATATTAAAAGTTTCCGAAAAGCTTTTAAACAAATCATGTGTGAGTGGTCGTGAAGGCTTCATTTTTTCAAGTTCAATGGCAATAGCCTGAGCTTCAAACCCTCCGATAATAATTGGCAATCTGCGCTTTCCACCAATCTCGCCCAGAATCAAAGCATAAGCCCCGCTTTGCGATTGGCTGTATGACATTCCTATTATTTCAAGTTTAATTTTATGCATACGGTAAAATATCTCGCGTGTTGTAAGAAATAAAAAAGCTAAAAGTATTAATTATTTTGTATTTAAAAATGGTTTTTGCAAAGAAAAATAAAATATTATTAACATCCAAAACATCTGATTTTGCGATAAGTGGCAGGATTTCAGCACTTATGGGGGAAATGGCAGTTGTTATAACGATTGCAATGTTATACGATTAGCTGTTGCATATAACAAAATACTTTTTATTTTTGTGCCTGAATTATTTAATTTAAACATATAGATTATGAAACGAATTTTATCAATTTTAGCAGTATTATCTTTACCGGTTTTCTCATTTGCAAGTGAAGCAGACCTGGTCATTCCCGATGGAATTAAGAGTCAAAACATCCTTTACTGGGGTTTCCTTATCACTTTTGCAGGATTCATGTTTGGATTATACCAATTCATGAGAGTAAAGAAAATCAGGGCTCATCAATCAATGTTAGATGTGGCCCATGTTATTTATGAAACAGGTAAAACATACCTGATTCAACAAGGTAAATTTCTCGCTATCCTGTTTTTATTTATCGGAGCAGCTGTAGCATTTTATTTTGGTTGGTTGTCTGATGCAGACTTTGGTGTTGGAGGAGTATTGATGATCCTTGGATGGACTGTTGTCGGTATTCTTGGTTCGTATAGCGTAGCATGGTTTGGAATTAGAATGAACACCCTGGCAAACTCAAGAATGGCTTTTGCCTCTTTGGAAAGAAAACCGATTAAACTCCTTAATATTCCATTAAGTGCCGGAATGAGTATTGGAGTTGTATTGATCTCCCTTGAGTTAATTATGATGTTGATAATCCTGTTGTTCGTCCCCGGCGAATATGCAGGTGCAAGTTTTATTGGTTTCGCAATTGGTGAATCTCTTGGTGCTTCTGCTTTAAGAATTGCCGGTGGTATTTTTACTAAAATAGCGGATATCGGTTCAGACCTGATGAAAGTTATTTTTAAAATCGGTGAAGATGACCCGAGAAATCCGGGAACTATTGCCGACTGTGTTGGAGATAATGCAGGTGACAGTGTTGGCCCAACTGCCGATGGTTTTGAAACTTACGGTGTAACGGGTGTTGCATTGATTTCTTTTATTGTTCTTGCTGTTACTAATATTGAATACCAGGTTGAGTTATTAGCCTGGATATTTATTATGAGGATTATGATGATTGTTACTTCTGTTGCTTCTTATGGAATAAACAGCGTATTAACAAAAGCTAAATATCAAAATGCCGATGACCTGGATTTTGAAAAACCACTTTCATCTTTAGTATGGATAACATCAATATTTTCAATCATAGTTACATTTATTGTTAGTTATTTAACTATTAAAGACCTTCCAAACGATCTTTGGATATCATTGTCGGTTATTATTAGTGCAGGTACACTTGGCGCTGCCTTAATTCCTGAATTTACAAAAATATTTACCAGTCCTAAATCAACTCATGTAAAGGAAGTGGTTGAAGCTTCGAAACAAGGTGGTGCTTCTCTGAATATTTTATCAGGCTTGGTTGCCGGTAATTTTAGCGCTTTCTGGAAAGGTATGGTATTTTTCCTTTTAATGTTTGTAGCATATTATGCAAGTACATTCGGACTTGACGGTTTTATGATATATCCTTCGATATTTGCATTTGGCCTGGTAGCATTCGGTATGCTTGGAATGGGGCCTGTTACGATTGCTGTTGACAGTTATGGCCCTGTTACCGATAATGCCCAATCAATATATGAACTTTCGCTTATTGAAGAAAACCAAAAAGAGGTAACCCCTGAAATAGAAAAAGAATTTGGTTTTACTCCTGATTTTGAAAAATCAAAATATTTCCTTGAAGCAAATGATGGCGCAGGCAATACTTTTAAAGCAACTGCAAAACCTGTACTTATTGGTACTGCCGTAGTTGGTGCTACAACAATGATTTTCGCTCTTATCCTGGTTATTGAGAAAACACTTGGTGTCAAGCCAGAAGAAATCCTTAACCTGCTCAATCCATATACCATTATGGGCTTCCTGCTTGGCGGTGCGGTGATATATTGGTTTACAGGAGCTTCAATACAAGCGGTTACGACAGGTGCAGCAAGAGCAGTTGAGTTTATCAAAAAAAATATCAATCTCAATCCTAATGCGCCGAGGAAGGCTGATGTGGAAAAATCAAGAGCAGTAGTAAAAATTTGTACTGTTTATGCTCAAAAAGGGATGTGGAACATATTTATTGCCATTTTCTCTTTTGCTTTGGCTTTTGCATTTATTTCTTCTCCTGCACATTCAAATGCACCTGTATCCTTATTTATAAGTTATTTGTTATCAATAGCATTTTTTGGATTATTTCAGGCAATATTTATGGCAAATGCCGGTGGTTCGTGGGATAATGCAAAAAAAGTGGTAGAAGTTGACATGCAAGAAAAAGGAACAGCATTGCATGATGCAGCTATTGTTGGTGATACTGTGGGTGACCCATATAAAGATACATCTTCAGTGGCATTAAACCCTGTGATTAAGTTTACAACCTTATTTGGTTTGCTCGCAATGGAAATAGCAATTTCCGAAAGATTCAGGGATATAGCACCTTATGTGGGATTTGTTTTTCTGGCAGTAGCCCTCTATTTTGTTTACAGGTCTTTCTATAAGATGCGGATTAAATCGTAATATACTCTTGGTATTCGTCAGACCACTTCGCATGCATAACCTAACAGGTTGAGAAAAAACCTGTTAGGTTGCAATGCCGTTCGTAAATCGTAAATCCTTATCTCTTTTTTTTCAGTTATAAACTGGTAATGTCTGAATATATCACAGTTACAAACTGTGATGTGCATCGGGGTAGTAGAACCATTATTATTAAGCCACGAATGTACAAATAAAAACCTGCTTAGATAATTTGGATGTTTATCTTGTTTTGCGGTTATTATCTGAATTTATTGGTTTGAAAGGAATTGTAAAGAAAAATGATGAACCTTTTCCTGTTTCACTTTTTACCCAGATTTTCCCACCGTGTTTTTCTACAAACTCTTTACAAAGAATTAAACCTAAACCTGTCCCTGCTTCATCCTCCGTTCCTTTTGTTGATGTATTTTTGCTAATATTAAATAATTTAGTTTGTATTTCTTTTTCAATACCTACACCATTATCTTTTACAGATATTTGCGTAAAATTTTGCTCATTTTCACCTGGTGTCAAACGTGCATTTATTGATATTTCCCCATCTTTGGGCGTAAATTTTATTGCATTCGATATTAAATTTCGTATTACAGTGCCTATCATATTTTTATCGGCATACACAAACAAGTTGTTTTCTATATTTACCAATAGTTTAATATTTTTATTTCTTGTAGCTTCTGTCAATAATAAAATTATTTCATTAATTAATGTTTTGATATTGGTTTTTACAGGCGAGAATTTAATTCGTCCTGTTTGGGATTGTGACCATGTAAGTAAATTTTCTAACAATTTGTAGGCTTTAATTAAGCTGTCATCAATAATTTTTAAATATTTTTCTTGTTGTCCTTCATCAAAATTTTTATGTTTTTTTAATAAAAGATTCGAAAAGCCCAATAATGTATTGAAAGGGCTTTTTAAGTCATGTGCGATTATTGAGAAAAATTTGTCTTTTGTGGCATTTAATTCTTTGAGTTTTTTATTTTTTGTTTCAAGTTCTTCTGCCTGGTTTTGGATTTCTATATTTTGTTTTTCGATTTCTTCTTTTTGCGTAGAAAGAATAAGGTTTGCTTTGCGTTTTTGCAAAAAACCGCGAAGCATAACTAAAACAAGCAGGGCCATCAATATAAAACCAACAATAAATAAATTTTTTATTGTTTTTTGTTGTTTTTCTTCTTCTGCACGGACAGCATCCTTCTTTTGCTGTTCCAATTCAATTACCTGTTTCTCTTTTTCGTATTTGTATTGATATTCCAGGCTTGCTATTTTTTTTATCCTTTCCTCATTATATAAACTGTCATTCATTGTTTTAAAAACAACATAATACTTATACGCCTCTTTATACAAACCCAGGGACTCACTACTTTTTGCCAATATTTCGGAGCTTTCTTTAAGAAATTTGGCAACTCCAATTTCTTCTGCCATTATATAGGCTTTTTTACTATAATTATGAGCTTCTTTTGTTTTTTTCTGTTTAAGATATAATAAGCCTAATTCTATATAACACCCGGTTTCAATAGATTTATTACCCGTTTCGATACTTATTTTTAATGCTTTTTTGAAATATTCCAATGCTTTGGGATAATCGCCCTGATTTTTATAAATATTTCCAATATTACCGTACGACTTTGAAATCCCATTTTTATCGCCTAACCCCTCTTTCATTTTTAATGATTTTTGGTAATATTCCAATGCTTTGGGATAATCGCCCTGATATTCATAAATAACCCCAACATTATTGAAAAATTGTGAAATCCCACTTTTATCGCCCAAGCCCTCGGCTATTTTTAATGATTTTTGGCAATATTCCAATGCTTTGGGATAATCCCCCTGATATTTATAAATAACCCCAATATTATTGAAACATTTTGAAATCCCACTTTTATCGCCTAACCCCTCGGCTATTTTTAATGATTTTTGGTAATATCCCAATGCTTTGGGATAATCGCCCTGAAATTTATAAACAACTCCAATATTATTGAGACATTTTGAAATCCCACTTTTATCGCCCAAGCCCTCGGCTATTTTTAATGCTTTTTTGTAATATTCCAATGCTTTGGGATAATCTGATTTCATATAATAATAAATCCCAATCAGTTTCAGGCTTTCGGCTTTTCCTTTTGCGAAACTTAGTTTATCGGCAAGTTTTTCGGCTTCTTCTGCATATTTTAAGGTTTTATCTATATTTATCGTATAAAATTTATAAGCAGTTTCATTCAATAAATTAACCCTTATTGTGTCTTTCTGTACATGTTGCCGTAACAGGTTTTCAAGGCTGTCAATTTCCTGTATTTGGGCATTTGATTCCAATGTAACAAAACCTGTAATCAGTAATGTGAGGATTAGGCTTTGTTTTTTCAGTATAGATTGCATCTTTCTGATTTTTGATGGAAAATACTGATTGCAGATATGTTTTTTACAATTCATTCGTTCAATTTAGCACTATCCCGCCACCTGGCTTATATTATCGTGTTGAACTAAATCCCGCCAAATGGAGTAGCTCTATCGTTTTACTATAGATTTACGTAAAAGATACAGAAGGGAGGGGAAACTTCTTTGCTTTGTTTTTTGAACATGCCTATGCCCACTCCTTTAATCCATCACTTTAGGGACAATTATTCAGGGACCTGTGATAACCTTCCAAAATTAGGTTTCCAAGTATCATTTTTATCAATATTATCAACATTACAATCCATATTAAAGTCGCTGGATTTGTAGCCCTGGGTTCCTGCCTGGTTTGTCCAAATAGTTTTATCATTTGAACTTATATCGCCATCAGTATTAGCATCACCTCCAATCATTCCGAAGACCCCACTTCCCAAATCTTTTTGGGCATCCGTCCCATAAGCCTGTCCTGCCGGGGTTGTAAAATCGTAGGTGTAAACGCCACCGGATTCGGTTACCGGATTGGCAGACATGATGCCGAGATGATTACGCTGCCAGATTACGATAAATAATGATTGAATGATAGAATGATTAAATGATAAAATGGATGAACCATCCAAACCAACAATTTGTCCATTATTTAACACAAATGCTGCCTGTCGTGAAATCATTGTCCCCGAACCTGCAGAGGCTGCATCAGTCGTATCTCTATATTCGATTAAAACCCAATCAATAATATCAGAATTGGGAATTGCCGTTACGCTTTCAGTACCATTGTAATTCCAGGGTTCAATATCAAAAGGTTGATCAAATGGTAAAAATCCTGCAACATTCAGATCATTCTTCATTTCAGTTCCTGAAAACGGTCCTTCAAGAAATACTTTCAAATCAACAAACCTTGCCCCGGTAACAATCAAATGGACAGGAACAATAATTTGAGGCTGGTCAGGATCATTACAGTTGATAATCACATCAGCATAATAATCACCCTCATCCATACCGGTAGAATTAAATGTCAAATTTATATTTGTTGAATCTTGCCCCAAAACATTTCCGGTTAGCGGGTCAATTGTAAGCCAGTCTGTGAAGTCAGAGTTGACATTAAGTGTGTAATCTTCTACTTCGCCGTAAGGAAATGAAGAGATACAAGGATCAGTAGCCTGGTCATATATTATCTGTACCCTCATTCTTGTTGGACCTGGCATCGCATCCAAAGGAGGAACAATATCCGCTGTGTAAGGACCTACACCGGGTGACCCGCTTACTATTACAGGCACGTCATCATAAAAGTCTTCATTCTGATTCCAGTCAACCCATATCCCACATTCATCAGATATCCAATTGGTATCACCGTTTGTAATGGTTACAGGATAAGATTCACCTGCATCAACATCTGTAGAAATGCTTGTATAATCAGCATAATATGATTGTCCTGTAGTGTTGTTAATCGAACCGATGGTAACATTCAGAATATATTCGTCACTACCTCCTCCACTTGACGGACAATATGATTTTGCTTTACTGAAAATATATTGTTTATCAATATTAAAGTCCAGCCCCATCTGACCGAGGTTTGATAAAGACAATTGTTCTATTGTGCTGTCATTGGTTAATAAAGTAACTTCAAAGCCGGAGGGATTTACAGAAATATCAGGATATGATGGTTCGCCAACGTAAAATATATGAGGGTCGGGAGCACCGATAAAAGGATGTGTTTCGCTTCTGCCCGATCCATCGGCAGCAAAAAGATAGTATGCTATCTCACTGCCATAAGGCTGACCGGGAATTGTTCCTGCATAATTTTTTCCTGAAGTATTAGTCATTAAAATTGTATCACAACTTCCGCTGTTTACACTATATATAATAAATACCGAATCGGGATAAATGACCTGCTGACTATGTGCAGTTATTTCAGCATCAATTTGATAATTGGTTTGAACCGGAGCATTTCCCAGTATTGGTATGTGATTAATATACAACATTTCTATATCGGCAATACCTTTTGTTCGGCAATGCAATGCATCAGAGGATGCCCAGCCACCGGTGCACCCAATAATTTCATATCCCGGCATGGCGTCCTGATAAGCCTGAATTGCATCATCATCCCACAAAGAACCCATTATCGGAACCAGTACTTTTTTATTTAAAATCAAAGAATTGGTATAAGGTTGGTCGTTGGGGGTATAAACTCTGTAAACTTCATAAGGAACCCCGAATGATGATAATTGAGAAGCATAATACGCAGCTGTGGCTTCAATTTCATCATATTGTGAGTGGCTAACAGGCACTTCCCTGATCAACACTTTGTCAACATCGAGAAACTTTCCCCAGCAATCGATGTGGTCAATATATGTAATATTGGGATCGGGTACTACATGATAAGTATCAATCCCGAGGTAATCATTCATTAATTGGTCAATTTGAGTGTGAGATAATGAAGGATTTTCTTCCCAAACCAATTCGGTAGAAGAAGAAATGCCCATCCCATCTGTCATGTAATTTCCCCCTGTATGTATCATGTCCATTCCGTAAAGATCAATTCCGAGGTAAGTAGCTACTTCAATCGGTATATCATTATCAAGAGGACGGGGACGATTATATGGAAAATTAACAATTCCGGGATTATCATTTCCGTCAAAAACAAACCACGGTCCATAATCCCTTGTCCAGTAAGAATTGGTAGGGGCATGTAAAAATTCACAATTAGCCGTATCTACTCCGTTGGAATTATATTGGTTCAGAACATAAACTTCCTCACTTTGATCCTCCACAATCGTAACAACCATAATGTCTTCTGCCATTTCTTTAATAACTGCATAAGGGATTCCGAAAGGGTAGCGGATCAATACACCATGCATCCTGTCGAACTCGGCTACATTTCTGACCGGGCAGTCGGGTGGAGGTGTTGAATAAAAGTCCTTGCCAATGAGGTGTTTAAACTTCAGTTCTTCAGGGGTCATATAGTGTTTAAGCTCAATAACCGGTCGCTTGCTATTGACCTGGGAATAAGAGTTGATCACATAGACAAATATGAGTATAGCTAAGATTACAAATGGTTGATATGTTATAATAATCTTGTTATGCACTTTGCATTCTCTATTTTATTATTAACTTCTTCCTGATTTTAAATTCATTTGAAACCAATTCAACAACATACATTCCTTGGTTAAGCGATGAAACATCAATTGTATTTTTAATTGGTTCTTGATGTAAAACAATCTGGCCAAGCTGGTTATAAATATTTATTTCATTTATAATTACTCCATTCTTGCTTGAAATAGAAAGTTCTTTTCTGGCAGGGTTAGGATATATTGAAAATGTGGATTCGAAATTTATGTCTGGAACCCAACCAGTCTCACAAGCCTCCTCCACTTCTGCTTGGCTATTGCAACCCGATGCATTATTCTGAATCACAATATTACCGGTAGCACCGCCCAAATAATCACAAACACTTTCAACCTCACAAGTAGATAAGGAAGTGTTATCATATATGTACAAATCATCAATAGAGGCTGCATCTATATTATCAAGTCCTATTAAACTTGTCAGAGCATCGTTATCCCGAATCTCAAGGTCTTCCCCGATAGAAGTCACATTGTCAAGTCCTATTAAACTTGTCAGAGCATCGTTATCCCATATCTCAAGGTCTCCCCCAATGGAAGTCACATTGTCAAGTCCTATTAAACTTGTCAGGGCAGCGCTGCCCCTAATTGAAAGATATCCTCCGATGGTAGTCACATTGTCAAGTCCTGTTAAACTTGTCAGGACATTGTTGTCCCAAATCCAAAAGTCTCCCTCGATGGTAGTCACATTGTCAAGTCCTGTTAAACTTGTCAGGGCAGCGTTGGTCCAAATATAAAGGGTTCCCCCAATGGAAGTTACATTGTCAAGTCCTGTTAAACTTGTCAGGGATAGGTTACTACTATTATAAATGCCGATCGAAAGATATCCCCCGAAAGCTGTTAAAACATTTAATCCATTCAAATTAGTGATATCATCTCCATTGATTATTACATCCCCCTCAATCTCTGTACACCCCGGATAATTGGTTTGGAAATTATCTATCTGCTCTTGCGTTGTAAATGTGATTCCTTCAGGCAGGCAGGATTGAGATGATACAATAGCCTGGAAGATGAAGACTGAAACAATCAATAAAGTTAATTTTTTCATAGCAGTTTATTTTTGGCCTTTTTTATATTTTTAAGAATTGTACACGTTTTGCAAATATGGCCCGTAGCCGTTCACTTCTCAAATTTAGGTTGATTTCTTATATTTTCAAATTTACTACTCATTTGTCTTGATAGCACTAAAGCGGCTATGGGCTATTATTTGCTGTTAGCAACCGTTTTTTATTGTCTTCTTTTTTTCTCTTATTACAAATTCTGTTGGTATGATCACTAATAGTCCAATTGCAATTATTCCAAGCAGGATGTTATACCAAAAACCGATTGTTTCTTTTTCAATAAATGTAGTCAGTAAAACCGCTCCTCCAATTATATACCATACAATTCTTAGAATCTGTCGTGTTTGATATTTAAGAGAATTACTTAGCCAATTATCATATTTATCGTTGTCTGGAAATTCAGTATTTAAGATTTCTAAGTCTTTTATGGCCCTTTTCGCCCTTTTTGTAAACCGGAACATATCAATATCCCAATGTAAAGTAATTTATCTGACGAAAAATATTTGCTTCTGCACTGTCAAAAATTAAATATTCATAATTAGGTAATCTTATTAGGTCTGTATTTTTATGGTCTGGATGAGATTCAAAAAGGTCAATAGCTTTGTTAATTTGAGGCAAAGCTTTTCTGAAGCTTTCACATAATGTCAAGGAATGGGCATAATCTATTATCAACCTTAATATTTTGTCATGAAGTTCTTTATCCTCTCCAATTTCAATATTATTAATCAAATCAATATTTGATTCAATAAATTCTATGAAGTTGTCTGCTTTTCTGTAAGATTCATCGGTGTAAATCTTTTCGTAAAATTGTTCTATATTCATTTTTTCAAAATGGTGGCTAACGGTGAGTATATGGTTTGTGGCGGTTTTTGAAATACAAATCTTTCAACATACACCGATTTTTATTTATATCTAAAATGT
>Ga0255365_10260_pt1 | contig 13684 bp, 14 predicted proteins | sample ANMaggSeSYBR01J3_FD_182089 | JGI IMG/M metagenome (GOLD analysis project Ga0255365, IMG submission 182089) | Sediment cell enrichment communities from methane seep in Santa Monica Basin, California, United Staets - ANME aggregate JGI... | ecosystem: Environmental > Aquatic > Marine > Cold seeps >... | reverse complement strand
AAACCGCTGCCAGGAAAGTCCATTCTCCGGTTGTGACAGGAGAGAATCCTAAAACAGCCCCTGTACCACTAAAGGCAGACCAACCAGCTCCCCCGCCACGAGTGTCGAAACCTATCGTACGATCATAACCCCCGTTATCATGTGAAATAACGGTTCTCGATTCAGCATCAGACTGAACCCAGGCAACCATGGTCAGTTGTGGCATATTATCCGGATTGATGTTAACAGGTGAACGAACGTAATCATTCGTTCCATCAAAGCTCAGTGCCTGATTCCTAACTCCGGATACAAAGACTGCACCATTGTTGGTTCCATGGTTATTGTTGCCGGAATAATCTCTTGTATCACCATCAAAAGGATAGTAGGCAACAAGACCCCTCTCAGAAATAGGTGTTGGGCTCGGAGTAGGAGTTGGACCTGGAGTTGGGCTCACCGGCGATGGATCCATCAGACCAAAGAAAAAGATGGTCACATGATCCTCGCCTTCAAGAGAACCAATCATTCCCATATTTTCCACCCTGATGGTGTGGATACCTCTATCCAGGCCGGATATCTCCAAATACTTGACAAATGCACCACCTGGATAGGCGCCATCACTTCCGTAAGTATTTCCGGTCCATACCTCTGTGCCATCAACAAGAACACGTGCCCAGCCATCGTTGGTGTCACCCCAGAACTGGACACCTACTGTGGTCGTTTCAACGGTCGTCTTTGCTTCGACCCAGTTACCCTGATCCAACAACGCGATCCACTGATTATATCGCCAGATCGAACCGCTAGTTGTGATCTGGAACTCGGATGGAGGTGTAACATATGCCGTATTGGCAAAGGCTACGACATCTGGTGGAGCTGCTGAATCAAGAGCATTTCCATCATACAATACAGCGTTCACTTCTGCAGATGCAACTGTCATAGACAATGACAAAACTGCTAAAGAAATGAAAAGAACATACAATAACCTCTTTGTGGTATTTTTCATATTTTGTCCCCCACGAACAAATATTTTTTTACATTGGAACGTTTGTGATTACTAATTATTAAAAAGAACCCTCTGACCATTAGGGGAATAATGATATAAATCCAGGGTAAATGTCAAATTCAAATTATAACTACTTTGACACCGTAACCACAGATTCTGCTTTATTTAGAGACGTTACTAAAAGTGGACATCTTACAATCAAGCCTTTAATCGTCTTGAGAACTTCAATGGACAAGGCATGTGGGCAAATTTTACCTCTAAAAAAGTTATAAAATATCTTTATCGCAATATTGAAATTAAAGATCAACAATGAGTGCTATCTGATGTGTTATCCTCTTCGCTCATAGCAGACAGATGAATTTTGATCTTAGGTGGTAGTATGAACGATCGGCTTGATGTATTACAAGCAAATTTGTCACATGTAAGCTTTCTTTCTGAATTCGGAAAAGAATCCTTTATAGATGCATATAAGGTAACTCTTCCTATGGATGAACTTAGAACTTATGTGGAAGAAGCCTTCTCGGAAGAAAGAATCAAGCATGAGGTTGAAAGCTCTGAATCCATCTATTTGATCTGTAAAAATGCAAAGGGTGTAATATGTGGTTATGCAAAATATGTAGATTCTGAAATGCCAGATGACTTAGTACATGATAGAGTAATAGAGTTGCAACGTCTTTATGTTCAGAATGAATGTAGGGGAAAAGGAGTTGGGAGGCTTCTATCCAGGTATGGAGAATCTATCTCTCAGCAAAAAGGATTCAAAGCTATATGGTTACGTGTGTGGGATGGCAACACTACTGCTCAACAAATTTATTTGAAATGGGGATACACATTTTGCAGTGAAGAAGCATACCAGGTAGGACAGGAAAAACGAAAAGTATTGATTATGATGAAGCACATTCAAGCAAGTTCCGATTGACATCATCTGTCAGTTCATTATTCTAAGGGTACTTTCCATATGTTTTGATGATGGCAGGGTCATTGTATTGAACAAGTATGTCAGAGAAAATGAATTTAATTTCTTAACAAATAACCTGCAGCAAAAACAATAAAACCAATTACTCCAAGCCCAAGTAAAAATAGAAAGGTTTTTCTTTTTAATTCCTCTTCTTCTTTTGTCAGAGGTCTCAATTCATCCTCATGTTTCTTTTCCCATGCAGAACCAATAGCAAATCCTATTGCAACTACGATGGGGATGCCTATGGAAACGTTATCCATAATAATTCCAAAGGGGATTCCGAGTGGGATACCTATTGCTAAACCTTTGTTCAAGTAATATCCTTTTGGATGTTTCCCTGTCTTGTTGTAGATATCCTGTTGAACTTTCATCGATCTGTAAGCAATAAAGCCTCCTAATATGATCATGACAAAAATAATCAGCATTATCCAGGGAACCATGTAAACACATTCTTTATGAAATGAATATAAGAACATTTCTTCATTAACAAAGTAAAAACATGAGGCATGGTGTTGAGTTTGATAATTCATTCATTCTCAATGTTCATGTGAAGGAGATATTTGGGATGTGGGTAACAAAGCTTTTACTTTGATATGACTAACTTAATGGTATGAATTACAAACACACTCAAACAGGATATTTTATAATAGTTGTCTCACTTGCACTTGTTTTACTTTTTGGATTTATTTTATCAACAACAGGGTTTGAACCAGTCGTTTTTGCCATTATGTTGCTCAGTGTGCTAATCTTAATTTCTTTTACAACACTTAACGTAATGATCAATGAAAACTACCTAAGAATAAAGTTTGGTTATGGGATATTTCGGAAGAGTTTTCCGCTTAGTGAGATCGTTTCAGCAAGAACTGTAAGGAATCATTGGTATTATGGCTGGGGGATAAGATTATGGCTATGGCCTAAAATATTGATCTTCAATGTTTCTGGTCTTGATGCAGTTGAGATCAGTATGGAAAACGGTAAAATATACAGGATAGGTACAGATGAACCCAAAGAACTGGAAAGTGCGATCTTGCAGGCTGTTAGATAATTTTTCCTGTATTCTTGCAAATGTATATCCTTAAAAAAGATCAGCTAGCCAAAGCTGGCCAGCAATGCTTATCCATATAAATTTTAACAAACTCCCTGAGATGCAAGCAGTTTCTGTATATCTGCCTTAGAGCTTTCAACGAAAACGCCTCTTGTGCCTAAGATAACCATGGTCCAATCGCCACCCTGTACATCCAGTTATGTTGAGGTGTCCAGTTCATCTTGTAGAGCTCTGAGTAGGCAGTGGCCAGAGTATCGAACATAGTGTTCACAGCTTCGCAGAACTTAGCTGTCATCTGCACCATCTCTTCAGGCATTCCGGTCTTGGATTTATAGTTCACAAGCTTTCCTTCAGGACTGAAGATACCAGCTGCCATGACTCCGTCAAGTTCTAGAAGCTCCTCTTACGATCGATTGCATTCATTTCTTTTCATATTATATCCCCTTATTTAATTGAGATGATTTCCACTTCCTCAATTTTTATAGGGGTATCTTACTGCATATAAGTATTCAGTTGTATATCTTATTAAAACAAACATGCAAAAAAGTGACTTGAATTTATACCTTACTTGTTAGGTGGGGTTTAAGGTCCGAATCTTCAAATAGCTCCAACTTGCACCTCTAAAAACAAAAATCAAAGAAAAGCCAAAAATCATTATCGAGCAATCAACCATTCTAATTTTATGTAATTTTTCTTGAGTTTGTTTTTTGGCCGTTATACAATATGCACGATCATCCATTCAGCCCATATTGTAGCTAGGATTATGATCAAACCTACAAAACCATCTGTTAAAGTTTCTCTGCTTATATTTTCCATTGCCATTATAGACCTCCTCGTTTTACAAAATCACTTGTTCACATATATAAATGCCTTGACCACAGTGTGCGTAATTGTGGCCATCTATATGTTACAAGTTGAACTTGAGTAGACACGACAATCTTTCAGCATTTAATCGAATCTATAAAAAAGAATTATCCCTCAAGTTTTCACAAAATCCAAATGCTGCCTATTGGGACAGTACATATCCATTTTTATACGCTGGATGAGATCACAGCAGTAAACAGCAACCACTCCAAATTATTCCTTCAGCACCCGACACAGCTCGCATATCGTGATGCTGTCATAACCGTGTTCACATAGTTGTTGCAGTAGAAATACTGCAATCTCTTTCTTAGATCGTCTCTTCCACTTCGATGTTCTCGACCAGATCACTAATTCAATAAAGCTCCTCACTGATCTGCTGCATGTCAAACACAGGAATTTCCACATCAGAATACCATTGCTGCAGGAATGTGAGCATGTGATATTTCATGAAGACACTTGCAGGCAGGGCAATAAATGCAAGCAAAAATATGAAGAATATCAGCTCGATCAAAATTACTGGTGCAATGATCATCCAGACAATGCTATCTGATCCTGGTAGAATTGCTGAAAGGGCAAAATAAAGAAGCATGTCTGCGAACAAGATGAGAAGACCTACTGCAACCATTACTATCAACAAAATGATAGCTACTGCAATTCCAACAGCAAGACCAAGCACTATCCTGCCAAACCAATAAAGAACGATTTGCTTCCAGTCTCTCCTGAACTGTCTGAATACATTGGAAAATGCGCGGAAAATACCGGACTCTGTGTAAATGGCTACAGGTATTGACAGGTTGATAAATGAACTAATGATTCCGCCAACTATTGCTGTCACCATAATTATGCCAATTAGCAGGAATATTAAGGAAATAATATTACTCACTATAACGTCTGCAAAACTTTCACCCGAAGAACCTATCAACGGTAGCACAAAGGGAAGGGCCATAACTGCAATGACGGCAAGCAAAAGAATGCCTGTCAATATCTTGAATACGAACAGTTCCAATCCTTTCCTCAGGTATCTGTGGGAATATTCCCAGAACCTGACATCATTGCTTACGAGGGATTCGACAAATACAAATTCCATGACACTGGAAACGTAGGTGAAGAACAAGATCAGGACAAATATGAGAATTATTATCCCAATGATCAATCCCATACCTGGAGCAGTAGGGATCTGATCAACAAAACCTCTGAAAGCATCGGTGAAGCTGTCAGTTGCACCTGACTCAGGAAGATTGTAACTATCAGATGAATAATTATTTCCACCACCATTGAAATTGCTTCCAGCACCGCCGATAAGCATAACGATAATGACAAGTTTCATCCACTTCCAGAAATCAAAAGGCTCAAAAAGGCATTTTTTTGTTCGTCCAAATGCCTTGTCCAGAGCGTCTACTACATACCACGTCATAAAAATAAATAGAGACTGTTATGATAAATAATTTATGATGTATTATTCTACAAAGTAGAGATGCTTTCTATCAGGTCAATAAATGTCCTATTCAATTTTTATTTACTCGCCGTTGTTCTCTTCAATAATCGGTTTCATTCAACTATGTCCCTCACGTTAAAGGGTATAGTCACGAACTGCTGTAATAGGTTGATCCTGGACCAGTTGAACTTGCACGATCTCGTCAGACAATTCAACTTCCGAAGTTGTACCAGTTTCTGCACTGGATACTTCGTTCACTGGCGCTTCGGCTGCAACGTCTGTGCATCCAATTGCAGTCATAGATGCTAATATTAGTAAAAGTGCAATTATTTTATAGATTATTTTCATGTTGTACCCCTTTGATTATAATTCTTAATTTGATATGTGGAATGCTATATTATAAAATAGAATTGTAACTATATATAAAAATTCGGTTTTGTAATTGCATTTTAATGATGAAGATTAAAACAGATGATTTTCTATATTCAATAATCTACCTCGCAGACTGACTAAATACAAGTGCTTTCTGTAGCATTTTGCATTACATTACGCAAAATACCAAGAATCATTTACTTTGAATGTCATAAGGCAAAAAGGAGAGTATTTACAATGGATCCTATAATTGATAAAAATACGACATTACTAATCGTTGGAACATTTCCTTCACAAATTTCCCGGGATGCAAATCAATACTATGGAAATCCTAGAAATCAGTTCTGGAAACTGATGGGTAAAATACTTGCAATCGATTTGCAAGATTCAAATTACGATGGCAGAATTCAATTTTTGCATGATTATCAAATTGGATTGTGGGATACTTTGAAAGATTGTGAGATAACTGGAAGTTCAGATAGCAGTATCCGTAATGAAGAATACAATGACTTTTCTCAACTAACCTCTATCAAAAAAATAATCTGCAATGGGAAAAAGGCAGAGAAATACATTAAGCACTGTAATGTACCAACCAATGTTGATATTTTAGTTGTTCCATCTTCAAGTCCAGCAAGGGCTATGAAAATTTCGGATAAATCTGAAATGTGGAAAGAAGTAATTGGTACAGTAGAAAAACGGTCATGTTTAGGGAATATTTAAACTAAACAATCGCATAGTAAAAATGTAATTTTAAAAGAAGTGTGGACGCTGAGGAAGAGATTCGAACTCTTGCAGCGCGTTAGCACTACCGGTTTTCAAGACCGGCGCCGTAGTCCACTTGGCTACCTCAGCAAATGAATGATTCCTAAATAGTCTTTTCAGCTATAAGGCTTTTGCTTTGAAATGAATATAAAAGTTTTAAAGAAAGGATGTGAAGAGGATTACTCTTCACTTTCTGTAACTTCTTCTTCGGTTGCTTCTTCAACAACAGGTGTAGGCATCTGAACTGGGTATGATTCTATGTAGCTTACTTTTTCGAGACCAAGGTGCTCGATAAGTTCGCTTGCTACTCTTCCCTTTGCCATTAACCAGCGCTGGTTGAATGAAAGCATTGCAGGGACCTCAATGGATACTTTGTTGTCCTCGATAGCAACCTCTAGGTCAGGAACACCTGTATAGAGTGCAAGGAGACCTTTTACTTTCTCGATAGGCTCTTCGATCTTCTCGTCAATGGAGTATTCGTAGTGGATGTCCTTTCCTGCGAGAGGGTGGTTGAAATCGACGCGTACTCTGCGGCCGATGACCTTTACAACAGTACCTCTTTTGTCGTCAAGCTCAACGTTCATGCCAGGGTATGCTTTCTGGTCCTTGAACTTTGTCAGGGAAATGTTCTCCACAAGTTTTGGGTCATGGTCGCCAAAACCTTTCTCAGGTGTAATGATTACTGTGCCTGAATAGCCGACCTCTTTACCTGGAAAGTCTTCATCAAGACCTATAATGGTGTGTCCTGCGCCTACGATAACAACATCTCCACCGTACATACCGCGTGGGTTGTGGATCTCGTTTGCCTTTGCAAGCTCTTCGTCGGTCGTATCAAAGATCTGGTCTCCACCGAACTTTCCGGTGTATGATACTTTAATGATATCTCCTTTTTCTATTGCCAAGATGATCAACTCGATTGGATTTTATTAATTCAATTAATATCTATAGGGAATTCCTTCTCGGTATACTCTTTTGTCTTTAATAAGTTTTTGGGACAAATCGATAATTATTGGATGATCGGTGATATGGTCCGTCAGGCTTCCGTGTTCTTAGTATCGAACATGCTATAAAAGGGAGTAAACTCTATATGTCATTAAATTAAACTTTTATTAACATTCAGCTTTTATAATTTCTATGCCATTTAAAAAATGTACGACACAGTATGACATTTTTTAAAACTATTCGCAAATATTTATAATAAGCTATTAAAAATATGTATATTTATATATAGGATGGCATATATTTTACATTAAGTCTGGTATCTGGCCAAGGGATGAGTTCATATGAATGATGAACACGAAATGTTTAATGGGACGGATGGTCTTCAATCTGAATTGCGTCAGTCCCTTAAAGAAATAAAGCTATCGGCCGAAACGAAAATACGGTTGGAATCTGTCATTAACAAGAGCCCTGCTGTTGTATTTTTCTGGAGTTCGGAGGAAGGACGCCCGGTCGAATTCGTGAGCGAGAACATTGAAAGGTTCGGCTACTCAAAAGAAGACCTTGTTTCCGGCACATTACTTTACGACAGTATCATACACCCAGATGATCGTGATGGTGTAAATGGTATGATCTCTGAGGCTGTCAATGCCGGACTGGATGAATTCAGTTGTGAATACCGGGTCGTAACAGAATCCAATGATGTAAAATGGGTATATGAAACGACAGTGGTCCATCGAACAAATGATTCAAATGTCGACCATTTCTACGGTATCATTTTTGATATAACCGGTCGAAAACGTGCTGAACAATCCGTCGTGGACCATGAACGTGATATCTCTGTCCTTTATTCTGCTGTAACACTTGCATCTGGATCACTGGATATCGATGAAATGCTCTCTGAGGTTTTGATGGAGCTTGGTAATCTTTTCGAGATCGAAGCCGGTGGTATCTACATAATAGATCATGATCTGCATGAAGCAAAGCTCAGGACGAACATAGGCATTGGTAATGTGCTTGCATCTACAATCCACTATTCTCAGGATGAGGATATGTTCAAGAACGTGACGAACCTGCCTAAGAACACTATTGTTTCGGATGAGCTCATACGTCAGGATTCCCGCTTTATAACAAAAACAAATCTAACTTTCTATCTTTATTCGAGGGACAAGGTTGTAGGTTTTGTCCTTCTGGTACTTCCAGCTGGCTATCCTCTATCTGAGAAGAACCTTCAGGTTCTTGAGCATGTGGGAAAACATATTGGTATCGCTATTGAGAACGCCCAATTGTTCGAAAAGACACAAAAAGCCTATGATGAGCTAAGGTCACTTGAAAATCTCAAGAACGAGTTCTTTGCGAACCTAAGCCATGAGCTTAAAACGCCCATGATATCCATCAAAGGCTTCAGCGAACTTCTTGGTGATGGGAAATTTGGTCCTCTGAACCCCGAACAAAGCAAAGCGAACGATGCTGTTGTGCGCAATGCGGAACGATTGAAGGACCTCATCGATTCATTACTTTATATGTGCATGGAAAGGGAGGGCAAATACAAGTATGAGTTCACAGCCCTTCCTATCAAGAGACTAATTATCAATTCCATCGAAAAGGCACGTGCTCAGGCCGGCAGCAACAACATCCTCTTCAGAGGGGATATTCCTGACAATATGCCGGATATCTATGGCGATGAAGAAAGGCTGACGACTGCATTGAACAATATTATGGACAATTCTGTCAAATTCATGTCTGAGGGAGAAGTCGTTGTCTCGGTACAGGATGAGGCTGACTATATTCATCTTCGTATCAAGGACAATGGTATCGGAATTCCCAGGGACAAGGTCGATAAGGTCTTTGACAGCTTCTATCAGGTGGATGGTTCCCTTACTCGAATGTACGGTGGGACGGGTATTGGTTTGAACGTCTCAAAAAGGATAATTGATGTACACAATGGTAAGATCTGGTTGAAGAGTCTGGAAGGGTTTGGCACGACGGTCCATATACTGTTGCCAAAATAATTTTACTCTTTTTGCTACTCTTAGTTTTTTAGTTTTCTATTTGAATAATTTTTGTATCGACCTTTCTTTCTGTTTTCACTCCCCTTTATTTTATCGTCTCTCTTCTTTTCACTTTTCCACTATCTTTTCTTCCTTTCGTCTTTCCTTTTCTTTTTTGTAAGCCATTATTTTAGCCTCGATTATATGTCTGAAATAACCGGAAGTAATATATGTACAGTTGATTATTACTCGTTAGCAGGCAGAGGTAGTAGATATGGTCAAAAAAACAATACATGAGATCAATGGCAGGATTCGTGACGGTAGTGTCAATGTAGTGACTGCTGAAGAAATGGTAGATATCGTGGGCGAGTTAGGTGCAGAAGGTGCAGCAAAGGAAGTTGATGTCGTAACTACCGGTACTTTCGGAGCCATGTGTTCTTCCGGTGTATGGCTGAATTTTGGTCATTCGGAGCCTCCTATCAGAATAAACAAGCTCTGGCTCAATGATGTTGAAGCTTATTCCGGTGTCGCCGCGGTCGATGCGTACATAGGGGCCACACAGGCATCCCGTTCCAAAGGACTGGAATATGGCGGTGCTCATGTCATAGAAGATCTAATTCGTGGCAGGTCCATCGATGTCCATGGAACATCTTCTGGAACAGACTGCTATCCTCGAAAGGTTATCGATACCACCATTAACATCTATGATCTGAATCAGGCTATCATGCTGAATCCTCGTAATTCATATCAAAAATACAACGCTGCTACTAACAGTACCAATCATACTCTGAACACCTATATGGGTACTCTACTGCCTAATCACGGCAATGTGACCTACTCTGGTGCGGGGGTGCTTTCTCCAATGCACAATGACCCAAACTATGAGACCATAGGCACAGGCACGCGTATCTTCCTTGGTGGTACCCAGGGCTACATCGTAGGTGAAGGTACACAACACTCTCCGGAATCAGGGTTTGGAACCCTCATGCTTAAAGGTGATCTCAAGGAGATGAGTTCCGAATACATACGTGCTGCCAGTTTTGAGGGATATGGAACTTCCCTTTATGTCGGAATGGGTATTCCTATACCGGTGCTTAATGAGGATATTGCAAAAGCTACTGCTATAACAGATGACGATATCGTTACAAACCTTCTTGATTATGGCATTCCCAGCAGCAATCGTCCTTCTATTAGGTCTGTCACTTATGGCGAATTGCGTTCCGGTTCGATAGATGTCAATGGTAAGGAAGTAACGACTTCATCTCTCTCAAGTTTCAAGAAGTCCCGACAGATCGCCAATGAACTTAAAGATTGGATAAAAGCCGGTGAGTTCTTTGTCAGCATGCCTGTGGAACGTCTTCCAAGGGATACTGCATGCAACTCGATGAAACTATCCAGTGTGAATCCTCTTGTGGGGGATATTATGACTTCGGACGTTAGTATCATCCAGGCAGAGGCAAGCTTCAACGATGCTGCAAAAACCATCATGGATAAACAATTCAGCCATCTTCCTGTGGTCGATAAGAATAATTCCCTTGTGGGTATCGTGACCGCATGGGACATTTCCAAAGCTGTCGCAAAAGCAGAATATGATCTTGTTAAAGATATCATGACAAAAGACGTGGTGACCACAAGCCCCGATGAAGCAATAGACATTGCGGCTTTCAAACTTGACAGCAACAGTGTTTCTGCACTACCTGTCATCGATGCAAAGAAACAAGTGGTTGGTATAATCACAAGTGATGATATCAGCAAATTGCTCGCAAGGAGGCAATAAAGATGAAGATAAAGATAAGCATTGAATCTTCCATTGTTACAAAACCGATATTAGCGGAGGCTATTGTCGAAACAGGTGCTCTTCTGAACATTTCACAGGCACACTTTGACAATACTCATGGTGAGGTCGTAGCTGATATTCCTTCTGAACAGTTCGGGCATATAAGGGATTCTCTTGTGAAGAAAGGTGCCGAAGTCGTAGTTCTTGATACTCCCATCAGCAGGGATGAGGAAGAATGTGTGGAATGTGGTGCATGTGTATCTGTTTGTCCTGTGGGGGTATTTTCCCTTGCTGATGACTGGAGTCTGGAGGTCGATCCTGACAAGTGCATACAGTGTGGTACCTGTCTGACCATGTGTCCGCACAATGCTCTGGTTCTCGGGCAGTGATAGTTGAACATGAAAGAACATTTCCAGTTAAAGGAAACTATCGTAACGATAGTTGCAGATGATCAGTCCTATATCGAGGTGGCGAAGGATGCCATAGCCGTACACCGGCTGGAGCTTGAGGACTACATCTGCTCTGATCCTTATTTTAAAGTAACTCTTGAACCTTACGAATGTTCAAGTGATGCACCTGAAGTTGTCAAAAGGCTCGTTGCTGCTGGCAATTCCGTTGGCATCGGTCCCATGTCCGCAGTTGCGGGTACGATAGCGTCACTTGCAGTTGGATCAATGATCGATGCCGGTGCAACTTCTGCAATTGTCGATAATGGGGGGGATATTGCGGTTATCAACGACAGGCCTATAGTTATAGGGATATATGCCGGTCAGTCCTCTATAAGGAACATTGGGTTCACACTCGAGCCTTCTGACCACATTCGTGGTATATGCACATCATCCGGCACAGTTGGTCCCTCTATTAACTTCGGGTGTGCAGATGCTGCTGTGGTCTTTTCAGATGATGTCGCTTTGGCGGATTCAGCAGCTACCGAACTGTCCAATGCAACAGGCATCGGACATGATGGCGTAGAAAGGGCGTTCGATGCTATAAGTTCTATTCCTGGCATCGATGGTGCGGTCGTTATACAGGGTGATCACATGGGTATGTGGGGTATAATTCCGCAGATCACACGTGCTGATGTGCAGTATGAGTGTATCACAAAGGGCTGAATCTAAAAAAGAGTTTTGAAAAATGTTTGGCAGTACCTTTTGGTCTGCCATTTTAAAAATAATATGTTTAAGCTACTGGCTGCTGGAAAGGTATCTCTTCATAAGGCTGGATCACAACAAATCCTTCTCCTTTGAAGGCCATCTGTATACTTTCACCACTTGAACGTCCGACCAATGATTTTAGTGATATATCTGTTTTAAGGTCGGGGGTAAGGTTGCCAGACCATGCAACTGTGGCGTTAGGGTCGGTAAATACTGGTGTGTCCTTTGTAACTCTGAGTGTGACAGGGTCGTAATGTGTGGTTATGGCAACCATTCCGGTACCTTCGAGCTTTACATTAAAAAGTCCGCCTGCCATTATGCCGGTTACCTTTTTCATAAGCTTGATGTCCCATCCTATGCTTTCCTCGAATGCCAGAAGATCGTTACCGTTAACGAATATTGCTTCATTATCAAGGTTGATTATGGATATCTTCTTTCCTGCATCTGCAAGATATACTTTACCTTGTCCTTCTGCTTTTGTGAGGCTGATACCTTCTCCTGTGACAGCTTTCTTCAAAAGTTTGCCGACCCCGTGTTCCAGTACGCCTTCTCTTGTGAATTTCACATTACCAAGGTATGCTACCATTGAACCCCTTTTGGTCCAGACGCGGCCATTAAGGTTAAGTTCGAGCATCCTGTCGCGCTCAAGTTCGAATAAACCTTCTCCTTTGTCCTTCTGTCCGGTTTCAGCTATGAATTCTTCTATTGAATATCTTTGCATTTTATCATGTCCTCTAAAATATAAAATGTAGTTAATTTCTATTATTCTTCTCTATGTTTAATAAAGTTTCTTGGTACGTATTTACTGATTAATATTATTATATTTCAAGGGCTTATATATCGACAATCCCAGAACTTGAATATGGGACAATTTGGAAAATCGATTGCAGTACTGTCCAAGTGCTTTCCGACAATTGTCGATAAGCTTATATATTAACATTTATGAATACTATATCTGAAGATAATCTAATGGAGACAGTTCGGGCGGACGTAGGTCTGTCAGATATATTTCTATATTGGATGAGATCTGAAAACAAGAGAAGGCGATGATCGATAGAATAATACCGGTTGATCCGGTAGTGTTTGAGCTTTTCGATCAAATTCCAGCCTGATCTGACCATCTGCTTACAACACGGATGGTGCCAGGAAAACCTGGCAAGAGAGTATAAAAATCAATTCATATTAATTTAATTAGGTCAATGCGCAGTAGAGCGCATAATTTGCACTAGAATGCAAATCCAAGAGAGGGGATGAACATGCAGTCTATAGTACAGGAAGCACTAAAACACACAGAGAAAGAGAGAGAGTACAGGCAGTCAATCACAGAAGACGACAAATTCGAAGGCTTTGGTATGCCTAGGATAACCATCGTTGGTTGTGGCGGTGCAGGTAACAATACTATCAATCG
>Ga0255365_10258_pt1 | contig 13705 bp, 9 predicted proteins | sample ANMaggSeSYBR01J3_FD_182089 | JGI IMG/M metagenome (GOLD analysis project Ga0255365, IMG submission 182089) | Sediment cell enrichment communities from methane seep in Santa Monica Basin, California, United Staets - ANME aggregate JGI... | ecosystem: Environmental > Aquatic > Marine > Cold seeps >... | reverse complement strand
CTTAAAGATTACTACAAAAAAGTTTTGCATGCAAAAACCGGTATAGAAGCAGTTGATATATGCCGTAACAATCCTGATATTGATTTAATCCTGATGGATATTAAAATGCCCGAAATGAGTGGATATGAAGCTACCCGAAAAATAAGGGAGTTTAACAAAGATGTTGTCATCATTGCCCAAACTGCTTATGCTCTTACCGGCGATCGTGATAAAGCAATTAATTCCGGTTGTGATGATTATATATCGAAACCTATCGAAAAAGATGAACTAAAAGAAATAATTGAAAGATATTTATATTCATACAGGTAAAGTAAAAGCCTGTGCTACTGACACAATTCTAAAATCAAGCCCTATCGGTTCATGTATTGTAATAGCAGCTTATGACATTCGTGAACAGATTGGTGCAATGGCGCATTTTATGCTTCCCGGAAAAGCACCTGACAGAAAAGATTATCAGAAGACCAAATATGTTGCAGATGCCCTGGATGAATTGATCGGCGGAATGATTGTTCTGGGTGTAAAAGAAAAAAATATTGAGGTATGCCTTGCGGGAGGAGCGAATGTTATGAAAAGAAACAATGATACAATCGCCCTGAATAATATCGCATCTGTAAATGAACTTTTAGAAAAAAGAAATATTATAATAAGGGCTAAGTCTGTTGGAGGAACAGAAAGAAGAAGTGTTTCACTCAATGTAGAAACAGGCTGTGTAAATTATTCAGTTGGAGATGGAGCAGAAAAGTTACTATATCAATTTGCAGCATTTTTTAAAATTAATAAAAAATAGTATATATAATTACTTTGCGTAACTTTTTGAATTTCCTTTGTGAACTCTGTGTAATAGCTGTGTCACAAAGAATCACAAAGAAGACACTGAGTTTCACAGAGAAAGCTTATCATTAGATTGAATTTTTGACACTGATTAGTTACAAGTAAATAAATAATGGAACTAAAATGCCTCATAGTTGACGACGAAGTTTTGGCGCAGGATGTCATTGAAAAGTACATTGCAAATATTCCAACTTTAAAACTGGTTGGCAAATGTGATAATGCAGTAGAAGCCATTTCTTTTCTACATAATAATGCTGTTGATTTGCTATTTCTGGATTTAAATATGCCTGAGCTAAGTGGACTTGAAATGCTGAAAACGTTGACCAATCCTCCAAAAGTAATTCTTACAACTGCTTATTCAGAATATGCCCTTGAAAGTTACGAATATGGTGTGGTTGATTATTTATTAAAACCAATCAAACTCGAACGCTTCATTAAAGCAGTAAATAAAGTTGTTGAACAATACAGTAAACCAACGAACAGGGAAGATATTCCAGAAGACCTACAATCTCATTCTATCTTTTTAAAAGAAGACCAGGTAACCTATCAGGTCAGTTTAAATGATATTCTTTTCATAGAAGCTTACGGCAATTACTTAAAAGTGCATACAAAAGAGAAAGTGTATGTTACCCGTGATACCATGCATGATATGGAAAATAAACTACCCAAAGAGATGTTTATGCGAGTTCATAAATCCTATATTATCTCTCTTTCAAAAATTGATTCTGTCAGTGGTAACCGGGTTTTTATTCACAATACCGAAATACCAGTGGGTGAAATGTATAAGCTGGCTTTAAAACAAAAGATTGGAAGTTGAATTTAAATAGGGTTTCCTCAAAAAGTCAGGCCATTGATTTGAGCAAGTTTTATCACATTGAGCACGAAAATGATAACACCAATCCAACTTTCAGAAGTATCTTTTAGTTTTGCCTTGACCTCATTAAGCCTGTATCCTTGTTTAGCTTGCCCGAATTTTCCTTCAATATGATTTCGTTCGTTGAATTCCTGCTTTTCTTTCTTTTTCTCCCTATAAGTTTTTTCTATGGACTTTCCCTTTGGTTTGGCCGTAAGCCTTATGTTGTTCTGTTTGCACCATTTTCTGTTTTGGTTTGTGGCGTATATTTTATCGGCCTGTATGAGTTCTGGGTAGTAACCGAAGATAGCCTTGTATGCTTCTGCCTGCCTTTGCAGGTCCTTTGATTCATTGTAGGCTTCCCAGCTTAAAGTGTTTACCCTGGCAAAACCATCCATAAGTGAAAGCCCGATTTTTGCACCGAATTCAACGCCCTTTTTTCCCATCTTGCCTCTGACTATTGGCCGCACATGGGGTTGCGATATGCTCACAATCCGATGCGCAACGGTGTTCTTTTTCTGATCATACATTTCCTTTTGCTGTTCATATAGCGTATGGAGTACCATAAGGGTCTTTTGCTGCTTTTTATTCAAGGGGAAATTGCCAGGCTCAAATTCGTCTAGCATTTTGCTAATGCTTTTAAGGTTCCTATTGAGTGCGTTGAGCAGATAACGTATTACTTTGCGTATCTCCATTGTGGTTTTTTTCTTTTTCTTTGCCACCGAAAGATACCTCTGTCGGGCAACTTTCCTGTATGTCCTGGGTTTTACTGCGGGTTGTAATATTTTGTAAAGGTGGTCTATGAGTTTCTCGCCTTCCTCCCTGGCTTTATTCACAAGGTCCAGATCATTGGGGTATTTGATGTACTGATCGGCCACAGTGGCGTCTATCTGTAGCTTTCCCTTGTTTTTTTGTTCATCGGCTTGGCTCTCCTTTGGAGGGAAAGCAACACGAATGACAGCTTTGTTGAATTCGTCAAAAGATTCCTCGCCAAGCCTTTTCCTGATTTCAACAAAAAGGCTGGGAGAAAATAGCGAATCAGGATGGAACACATCCAATCCTAAAAAGAACTGCATGTAAGGGTTCTCACTGATGATCTGCAATGTTTCTTCGTCTGTGAGATTAAGTTTGTGTTTTATTATCAATGTCCCGATCACTACCCTGGCATTCACAGATTTACGGCCCATGGTGCGGTCTAATTTGTTGTGATAAATACTTGCCAAAGTATCCCATGGGATAAGCACGGCCAACTTGACCCACCTATTCTTGGGTGTTAACTTAAATTCTACTGGAGTTTGAAATTCCTCTATCTTTGTCTGGTGTTGTGAAATATAAGATGTCATAAATGCAAGGTTATTTTACAATATTACTAATACACTTGCACTAAAACAAGTTTCCTTTTACATACTTATCAACAATATCAATGTTTATAAAGTTTTTGAGTAAATCCTAAATAATGTTAAAGAGGTCTACCGGATTCAGGAAGTCGGATGTAAAACCATTATCAATTCATCTCAACAACATATATTTCAAAACAGTATGCACCATTACTGAATTTTTCGTTCATACTGGCCAAGGATCTATTTCTTGCCAAAACAAATCCTGAACCTTCAATGATGATAACATTTGTAATTTTTGAATCGAAAACTGTGCGTTGAGAGTTACTGGACATATCATACATCAGAATCATCATATGATCACCCCCGTCCACATCCATGTCATCAGTATCCATTTCACTTGTAAAAAGCAGATCTCCAATTTTGGGCTGGTATTCGACGTTTTCTGTCCTCCATGAAGGGTAGTCTGCATCACCAACGTCTTTATCAATCCTAAGAAACTTTTTGATCTTAACGCGCTGCCCGTTTACTTCTTCCCATATGGCTTTGGCAACCATGCCTGACTGTTTAAAACCATTATTGGGAAAAACTTTTTCTGTACAAACATATATTGATGGACTTGCATTATCATCTTTGCTAAAGCAACGTGCTTTAATACAATCCTCCTGTCCTGGACAACAGTCGTGAGGATTTGCATTCTTCCCTTTACCTTTGCAACAACCTGTTGCCAATACTTTGTAAGCCTCGTCGAAATTGGTTTTGATATAGTGCCATCCAACAAATTCATCGCAGCCGCCTTCTGTTTTTTTATCTTCAACAGTTGCCGGCCCAGAGTATTTTAACAATCCAGATTGGCCAATATCATTGGTTGCAGATTTCAGTATATCGGGCAACGATTCAAAATGATTATCTACGTTGGCTTGAGATAAAATATTTATACCCATAAGTTCGGCCATCAATTTTCTTCTGCTATACTTGATCTCAGATGTTAAGTCGATTTTTTTATAATTTGTCTCCAGTATTTCGTCTAAATTCCGATTTCCGATAGTCCCAGGCCAATTTACCAGTTCAAACTCTCTATCGAAGTTTGTAAATCCTTTCTTTGTGGTTTGACCTGTTATTCCATTTACAATACTAATACTGACAATATCGGCATTTTTGAAGTCTTTGGAAAGGGCAAGATATAGGTTATCCCAATCATCCGGATGACTCACAAATGGGTGGTCTCCCCTAGCCTCCCCAAAGTAAGAATATGTATCTACTACAATAGCGGATGGCCGTAGAATGATAAAATCATCATGATTTGAAAAATGGAGTCGTATCTCGCCTTCATTGGCAGGATTCGGTAAGCTAATCTTTACTGTCACATTTAGGTAACCAGCAATATCCATTGCTGATGTTGTATCAGGTATTAAGCTGACAAATACAAATAAAAGGAAAATAGTTAATTTTCTCATAATGAACCTCCTTGTTTATTAAAAACTAAATAATTAATAATCACTAAAGTATACTTAAATTTTGTTTATAGGATCTTTAAAACATTTTCGCTAAAATCCAAAAAAATAGAAGCAAAGTTAATATCGAAAAAATAAATTCCTACCCTGCTCAGGATCAGGCTCAACAGCTTTAAAACCTATTACTCAAACTAATGAAATAATTATGGACATGTCAAGCCAACTTACTAATAAGTTTTTTTTACCAGTTGTTCTGTGCCCATATGATGAGGTTCGGTAGTATGCTACCCCCAGCAGCTACATTATTTTTCACTATATACCATGGGAAGTGATACTCCTCCTCTCCTCCAGAGTGGACTCCAACCAAATGTGGACCATTATCCCACCAACCAAAAACCGGACCTCCAGAATCTCCTCCGCTGGAGTCTGCCTTGTACTCTAGTTCAGTACCAGCTCCATCCGAATCATCATCAACTATTGGGAACCACATGATGCGGCTTGGGCGGTTGCCTGAGGCTATTGCTCCTGGGTATCCGCATTTCGTCCAATAGTGGCCATCCTCCCAGCTATCATTATAAGTCTTCGATCCGAACCAGCCTAAGGAATTACCCAAAGGAGTATAAAGTTTCATAACTATCATATCGTCACCTTGAGAGTGATTGCTGTAACCATAACCTGACTGGCACCAAGAACTGACACCGCTGCCGTAGGTAGAAATACCGTCATAGGATGCTGGTGTGAACTTCATGGCCCATCCCCAACCCAATGTTCCAATAAACCATGGGAATACATGGCTTGCTGTTACCATTATATTGTCACCTACCAAAGCACCGGTTCCCGACCAGGCATATAACCATGTATTTCCTATAATGTACCAAACTTCTACTTTCCCGACACAACGCCATGGATAACCACTGGGGTAGTAGACTTGCCTATTGTCTGTCCCGAAGACGTAATGGGGAGTGACCTTTTTCCCACTAATGCGGGTGAGCATCTGCCTATCGAGGGAACCGGATATCTTTGCATGGTAGGTCATACCACTCCATTTGGGGATTCCCGGCTTAATTTCTGCATAGGTTTCCTTCTCCACTTCTGCCTTTGGAAGCATCTTCATCTCTTGACCAGGTCGACCCATCATAAACTCATCTCCTAAATCTAGTACCCAAGTACCGTCCTTGTCAATCTGTTCGAACTTAGGTTTTGCTCCCTCTTTCAAGGCCTTGATGTATCTTGGTGATCGCACTCGAAGCTCTTCTAACTCCCTGGGCTCGTCCTTATCGGGAGTGTTGTCTTCTTTGATGAACCTATCGACATTCCAAGGAAGTTTTATGCTCTTGTTTCCGATGGAATTGAACTTTTTTTTCATGTAATCCTCCTTTTTAAAAATTTAACTGATGCATTTTCTTAGGTAAAGTCATCCACCAGCAATAAAAGACTTTCCCGTGTATAAAATTATCTCAATATTATCAACTTTTTATTTTACTATTTAGTAGGTTAATATATTATAATGCACGCAATATACTCATAATAAGCATAAAATACAAAAAAAGACCAATTCCGTATAACAAGCTTATTTGTAATTAAAAACGGAAATTTTCCATTTAATACTACAAAACTTTAATATTAAATGGAAAATTTACTATCTTTACACAACCTAATTATTATTAATCATGCAAAAAGAACCAAAACTACTGGTGCAAGTACGTCAGATAATTCGTGCAAAGCATTATAGTTACAAAACTGAAGTAGCTTATACTGACTGGATTTACAGGTTTAATATGTTTCATAACAATAAGCATCCAGTAAAGATGGGCGAAAAAGAAATTTCTGAATTTCTTAGATTCCTTGAGGTTGAACGGGAAGTTTCCATATCTACTTTAAACCAGGCATTAAATGCTTTAGTTTTCCTGTATAAAGGGGTATTAAATAAAAACATAGGCGATATCACTTATAAATGTTCAAATGTAAGCGAACGAGCACCTATTGTTTTCAACCGAAGTGAAGTGAAACGGGTTTTGAGCAATATGACCGGTGAGGCGTGGCTTATGGCAAACCTTTTATATGGTTGTGGACTAAGATTAGCTGAATGCCTTAATCTCAGGGTAAAAGATGCGGACTTTGAAAGGAATGAAATAATTGTGGGTGATGCCAAGGGAGATAAAAACCGGAGAACACTTTTTCCTGATGTTTTAAAAGTTCATGTAAAATATTTCATTGAGAATTCAATTGTCAAATTAAAGTACAACTTGTTGATAAATGGGTTTCATGGTGTATTAATGCCTGATGTCCTCGAACAAAAATATCCTAATGCAGCAAAAGAATCCAACTGGCAATATTTATTCCCATCCCGAAAACCTACCATTGACCCCTGGTCGGGAAAGCTGAAACAGCATCATCGTGATGAAAGCTATTTGCAAAAAGCAGTTAAAACTGCAATAAGGAAAGCAAAAATCACAAAAAGAGCTAGTTGCCAAACTTTCCGTCACAGCTTTGCCACCCACTTGCTGGAAGACGGATATGATATACACCTTGTGCAAGAATTGTTAGGGCATAAGAATGTTCGAACAACCATGAAATACAATCATGTACTTAACCGTAGTAAACATAATATACGAAGTCCTATTGATAATTTAGGTTTACTTTAATCCTTACAAAATCTTCATTCATTTTAGATATGCTTGTCTGTACTCAGAAAGTGTTATTCCTGTAAAAAATTTAAATACAATATTAAAGGCTGATTTGGAATTGATTCCCATCAATTATTAGATCAGATGAGGAAATTAAAAAATAATTATAAAAACCTATAGCGATGGACTTCTTTAATCGTGAATGGAAAATCTGAAATTGTAAACCAATGTTACTCCAAAATCATCATCTTCCGAGTAACTATACTATCACCGGCCTGAAGCTGATAATAATAAACACCACTTTCAAGGTTAGTGGCTGTGTAAGTTACCTGATGGTTTCCTGTATTCTGAGATTCATTAATCAGACTTGCCACTACCCTACCTGTTAAATCAAATACCTTTATGGAAACAAAACTTTCTTCAGCCAGATAATAACGAATATTAGTCTGCCCTTTAAATGGATTCGGGTAATTTTGAGAAAGTGTTGCAGAAATATTATTCTTCAGTTCATGAGTACCGGTAAATTGAGGAGTAATATGTCCGTAGTAAACATCCTGCTCACCATTGAATGTTGCAGCCCAGGCAAGGTGTGCTCCTGATTCATCAGAGAACATATCAAAGTAATCGCCCATTTTATCTTGTTGCGGCCATCCAAGATGAGGATTGAAGAATTCAGACAAAGGAACATTTTCGCACCATGTATCTCCCGCATCCATCGAATAGGCATAATACAATGTTGAGTTAACTGTTCCAGGGTAATCCCTTGTATCTAGCCAAACAGCATCAATACGTCCATCGGGTGCAACTGACATGGTTCCGAACCATTGCCAGGCATTGTTGCCAGGATCATCATTTACCCTAACGGGTGAACTCCAGGTCAAACCGCCATCGGTACTCCTTGCAAACATCACATCAAGCGGGTCAGAAGTTGAGTAACGTTCTACTGAACAAAGAATATAAACATTACCATGATTTGGCCCACCACTCGAATCAACAGTAATAATTGTTTGACCAAGTAATCCAGATGGGTTGGGGCAACTATAGCCTCCAAAACCAACAACTTCACCATCAAGATCAACGTTAGTTGCAAAATCCCATGAAACTATTTGTCCCGGGTTTTGAGCAGTGGATGATTTGGCTACTGTAAAGTTATTCCCCCAGGTTGCGCCACAGGTATAAAGATCACCTTCAGCGCTAACCACATTGGTTCCCCAGTAGGGCCAATCCGGAATTGAAACACAATCTTCATAACTATAACCACCGTCTGTCGATCTTGTAAAAAAACCTGGTTCACATATACTGTAAGAAACATTCCAGAATGCATATATATTACCTGAACCAATGCCAGATGATTTGTCAATTGTCATCCATTGTTTGTCACCGCCCTGGGCAAATGTTCCATTATCCCATGTAATGCCACCATCATCGGATATGAATACATCACACAAATAATCCTCACCTTGCACGGTGAGGCTATTGTAATAAAAATTACCATCCACATCACAATCCAGCACAGGGTCAGAACGAAATATACCTGGCGTGAGAACTCCCGGGAAAGTCCATGTTTCTCCTCCATCAGTGGTATAACCTATACCTGCCTGTCGGAAATTATTGGTGATGGTATTAAATTGTCGCCAGCCAATGGCCATTTTACTAGGATCGGTCGGATCGTAAGTTATGGAAGGCTCGTTGCCAGCATCCCCAATAATATTTTGACCAAATTCATCTACATTCACCTGGACTGCTGTGAACCATTCAGTCTTATAGCTATAAGCAGGAGATTTCTCGAAATTTTCGCGGGGTTCGTAAATGTATTCCCCTTCAGCCACTTCGTGCCGGGGTATATTAGGCTTATTAGATTCTGTTTGGGCAAATACCGTTGAATTAAATAGAAAAAATCCCAATAAAAACAGGGATGCGAAATCTTTAATTGTAGTAAGTTTGTTTTTCATTGTATAAGTTATTTTAATTGAGTATGCGTTATTATTTACTAAATAAAAATCAAAAAAAATGTTTCACGCAGATAGCGCAGATTATCGCAGAAATATATTATTTTTATAAGAGTGTAAAAGTATTAATATCTCAATAAAAAACTATTATTACGGTCAAATATTTCAAATGACTGATTGATATAGAAATATGGTTCAACTAAAAAAGTTTTTTGTAAATCTCGACAGTTATGTAATTATTTAGAGATACTCCATATGTAAGCAATATGATGGATTTATCTTTCTCAAAATAAATATATGTTGTAACTGATAATTCAGTGTTGTAATAATCTTCGGCTTTTTCCCACTCTTCTCCTACGCAATTTTTAATATCATCAACCAGTTTATCAAATTCCTCCTGCGAAATTGATCCAGATTTTTCGTAGCGCAATTTCCAGATATTATCATTTATTTTTGTGACTGTTCCGTTAGGAAAGTCGTTCAAATAAAATACCGGGGCATATTTTGTGATGTTTTTATTGTTACTTTGTTCAGCCGTTTCCGGAAAATATAAACCATTACAATCATTTAAGATGCCTTTAGTTAATGCATTCAGTTTCAAGCAAAACATATCATAGTTAAAGCTTGAATTGTTAAAAGGATCGATATAATATTCTGAAACCACTTCGCCGTTTCCCCAGGTTCCTTTTGCAATAATTTCTCCTGATGCATCATAAAATATTCCATAACCATTATAAATACCTCCCTCCCATTCTCCAATATATTTTTTTCCTGTAATGAATATATAAGTACCTTTTCCTTTGATCTCATGATCTGTAAATTCCCCTTCGTAAACATCACCATGTTTATAAAGGTAAATTCCAATACCATGTCTTTTTTCATCTTTGAAAATACCGGTGTATTTATCACCATTTGAGTAGGCTTTTGATCCGAATCCATTATAGCAGTCACCTGACTCGCAAGTTGAATTTTGACTAAATCCAATAAAAACCCAAGCTGTTAGTAAAATAATGCCGTATATCCTTTTTATCATGATGATGATATTTCAGATATTTATACATATTTTATATCAAAACAGATACGTTAAGCCACAATTTTTATTATTGCTGGAATAAGTAATTAACCAATTAGTTTTTTACCGGTTTTGTATGCATCACCTGCTTTATCTCCTAATTTTCTGTATTCCCGAACTCCTGAAAAATATATTAAGGGGTTAATTGCTTCGATGCTAATTGATCCTTTGTTATTTGCGTCTTCAATTTTTTCCGTATCAACATGGGTTTCGAGAATTTCACCAATGAAATGGTTGGTTCGCCCTACAATATTGGCTTCAACAAGTTTGCATTCAAAGTTGATTGGACATTCCTTAATAATGGGAGATTGAATATAAGATGAAGGAATTTTAGTCAATCCGGATATTTCAAATTTATCTGTATTTCTTCCCGAAGTTATTCCACAAAAGTCAGTCTCATCCATTATTTCAACTGTTGCAATATTTACAGTAAAGTCTTTATTCTTTTTTATTTTTTCTCCGGTGAAACTTTTTTGTCCAACAGAAATTCCCAATGTGAGCGGGCTGCCGCTTAACATACTTATCCACGCAATGGTAACAATATTAGCTTTTTCCATATTACCTGTTACTACCAGAACTGTCGGGAAGGGTAATATTAAACGTTGGGGGCCGAGTTTTGTTTTCATATGATTATTATGATAAAATTATCTGTGAAAATCATAAAAATCTGCGTTCTATTTGCCCTGCATTATTCCACGATCATTTTTTGGGTTCCTAACAACTCATTACGGTTGTTAATGAATTTACAAATATAAACGCCTTGCATCAGGTCACTACCGGGTATTTCAAGTCTTCCAGAGTTTATGCCCGATATTCGTTTCACTTCTTTACCAAATACATTATAAATCAATAAGGAACAATCTATAACTTCCATCTTCGATGTAACTTGTAATATAGCTTTTTCGCGAAACGGATTCGGATATATTACAAAAGAAAAATGCTCTTGTTTCTTTATCTTTTCTGTGTTTACAATGTATCCATTTATTTCACCCGGTGTCCCATTATTTTCAGATGCAATCCAGCTTTCAGGAAGGGCATTGTCGTACTGCCAGTATTTTAGCTCTAATGTTGGCCCGTTGCCATTGGGTTCTGTTGGCCAGGGATCTTCAACTCCAAAATGGACAGTATCAATCAGTGCTCCTTCTGCATTAAAAACTCTTATCAACTCACCGTTGCTGCTCAGGCCAAAATTAATCTCCCCAATGTAGTTTTCAACATCGGGGAAAACAGTATTAAATTCTACAGAATCCCTAACAAGAACAAGATAACCAAAAGGCTCAATATTTGTTCCATCCGGAAAAACGAATGTGTGCAAATCGTCTGAATCCTTAAATGACCAACCTCCAATATCGAGGTAATATTCATGTGGATTGTAAAATTCAACCCAATCGCGTGGATTTACATTCGCAGATGAATTATAATTGATTTCATTTATTACAAGTGAATCGCTAAAGTATTTAGGTTTGAACTGGGCAATGATATTATCACCTGAAGTCAGGCTAACAATTACATCATCAATAGTATCATTTGGCAGTACCGTGTGGTTATTTAAAATCCACTTATCAAATTCATAGCTGATATTGGTTTCGATGGCAGTAAGTTTTGTATCAACGCCTCCAAAATAATAACCACCCCAGGGCAGATCATCATGCTCAAGGGAGTTGATCTCCAACTTTCCCGTGCCGGATGGAACTACATTAAAAATCACCTCATAAGGTCCGGTCAGATCATAACAATCAATTAGACCTGTTGGAAGATAATTATAACGGTTATTAATAAAGTTCCTGATTTTCTGAACATTATTTTGCCACTGGTTCACCGAACCTCCCCATCTGGCAACATGTTCAGGCATTTCAGGAAGCATGAGTGATTCGATTGTATCGAGGTAATTGGTCCAATTATTAGCTATAAATGCAGAATTATAAAGATCAATGTATCTTGATACATAATACTGGTTGAATTCATCATTATCAATTAGTGCATTCAGAATTTCAATATGGTCTTCCGGATCAGAAGTAAGGCCTTCGGGATAGCATGGCGATACATATGGAGAAGTCCCCGGAACCCCTGTATAATTAATGTAGTGGTTAAATGTTGCATCCTCATCCCATAATACATAACCCCACAGTTTGTGCCCTCCATTGGGGTTGATACCTTTCCACCATCCTACATTCCAGTTGATCCAGTCGGAACATACCACGAAAGAATTTATATGGACATAATCCACAAGGCTTTTATAATCATATCTTGTTTTAACGTACTCAAAGTTATCCTGGTTAGCCATATTATTGTAAAGGATAAAATCATGAATTTCATCCCAATCATCCCATGCAGCCTGTCCGCCATATTCTGCCCAGCTACCACCCCACAGCATCAGGTAATATATGTCATATTTCCCTTGATCATAATAGTAATTTGTAAAGTCATGGTCGTTCACTTTTTCACGATATCCATAAACACCCCAATAAATACCATTGACATATAATAGTCCTTTTATTCCTTTACGAACATCAAGATGAAGATCATTTTTCTCAGCCATATTTTGTACAAGAAAATCCCTTAAAAGCGCACTTGTGTCAATACCGGGATAATTATCATCTCCAGCAGCCCTGAGTATAATCCTTTGAAATTCATCGCGATCTGTTAAAGGAATCATTTGTTCACGAATCGCATAATTATAGCCACATTCATCACGTGAAATATAATCTATGCTTCGCTGATCATGTACCCATGAATCCTGTCCGTGCTCATTAAATTCACCATAACCAATGTTTGTTCTCACTCCTTCCTTATTGAAGTATTCGAAAGTTCCGAATGGCCTGAGGGATTGATTACCATTTAACAAATTATCCAATTGTGCAGCAGAACAGGACATGATTGCCACTGTATGCGTGTCATTAATAAAATAGGTATTAAACTCTATCAGGCTATATGCGACATCCTGATCAGAGCAAATGGTAACTGCTTTTACTATAGTTGTCTCTGTGATAGGAATTGGTTCGGTATAGACCGGTGATGTGGAAATGGGTTTGCTGCCGTTTGTTGTATAATGGATCTCGGAATTGGGTTGAGTTGTTGTGATGGTGATTGAGAGTGGCTCACTGTAAAATCCGGCCGTATCACTCATCTGAGGTTTATCAGCGTATTTAGCATATGGAGTGGCGCTGGTATTGGTGCTTCCAGGAGTTGGATAAAAATAAATACTCCAATCCATACCTCCATCTGTAGTACGTCCTCTTGAATGTTCCTTGCGTGTGATTATAAGTTCCACCTGATCAACAATTACACCCTGGGGATTGGTTAAAACGATAGATTCGGGTATATCCTTTGTTTGTGTTAATCTGAAATTTGTATGGTAGTTATTCCCGGAAACCAGGTCTCTGCCTGTTGCCCAGATTTTTAAAAAACCATTTGCCGAAATAGTAACTCCCTCAGGAAATTGCCATTTCAATGAGTCTTCAGGATGATCGCTCAGGTAATATGCGCCTAAATCCAATGAATTACTACCGGTGTTGTATAATTCAAACCAATCTTCATATTGCCCATAATTATCAGTAAAACTGCTTAGGTTGGAGGCAGAGT
>Ga0255365_10248_pt1 | contig 13706 bp, 13 predicted proteins | sample ANMaggSeSYBR01J3_FD_182089 | JGI IMG/M metagenome (GOLD analysis project Ga0255365, IMG submission 182089) | Sediment cell enrichment communities from methane seep in Santa Monica Basin, California, United Staets - ANME aggregate JGI... | ecosystem: Environmental > Aquatic > Marine > Cold seeps >... | reverse complement strand
ATGTTTTTTAAGCACAAAGAATATGTTAGATGGATTGATGACAGTTATTTGCTGATTGGGCTGGGGTATTTCTATAAGCAGGAATATCAAAAGGCTCGCCGGACATTTGAATTTGTTATAAACGAGTATAAAGACAATGATATTAAATACGAAGCCATGCTTTGGCTGGGGAATACATATAACCAACTCAAAAAGTTCAAAAGGGCACGGTCGGTTTTAGATAATCTTCAAAATGAAATAGATAAAAATCCCAATGTGCCGAAGAAAGTGATAAAATATCTTCCTCTTGTAAGAGCTGATATGTATCTCCTCCAGGAAAAATACAGCCAGGCAAAAGAACCCCTTGTTGACGCATTGTATCTGAGGCAAAAGAAAAATATGGATGCAAGGGCAAGGTTTATTTTGGGTCAGATATACCAAAGTGAAGAAGAGCTATATTTAGCCTCAAAATATTATAAGCAAGTTATTAAAAAGAATCCTCCTTATGAAATGGCTTTTAATGCCTCAATAAATTTAGCCCGGTGTTATGATACACGGTATGGCGAAAACAGTAAAGGTATTATTAAGAATCTTGAAAAAATGCTTAAGGAGGATAAGAACAAGGAATTTTTCGACCAGATATATTATGCTTTAGCCGATGTAGCTTTTAAAGACGGTATTGATACATTAGCAATTAATTACTTAAGATTATCTGTTGCCTCTTCCGTTTCTAATAATTATCAAAAAGCCACTTCTTCACTTAAATTAGGTGATATTTATTTCAATGTACCCAATTATGAATTAGCCCAGGCATATTACGATACTGCTGTTCAGGTTCTTCCGGAGGATTACCCTGACTATGAAAAAATTGAAGCCCGGACAGCTTATCTCACAGAGCTTGTACAAAATCTTATAGTTATTCAGGTTGAAGACAGTATGCAAATGTTAGCTGCCATAAGCGAGGAAGAAAGATATGCTATTATTGATAAAATTATAGAAGATTTGATAGAAGAAGAAGAGAAACAAAAAGAACTTGAAGAGCAAATGGCAGCGATGAGTCAGAATCTGGGAATGCCCGGTGGAATGCCCGGCGGACCAACTATGGGCGGGCCTACCGGAGTGGGCGCCTGGTATTTTTATAATCCTGCAGCTTTGAGTTTTGGCTTTTCTGATTTCAAGAAAAAATGGGGTAACCGTAAGCTGGAAGATAACTGGAGGCTATCTACTAAACAAGCCATTTACGAACCTGATGAAGAAGAATTGCTTGTCCAGGCTGACAGTATTGCTTCCGACAGTTCGGTTGTTATTTCTAAAGACACACATTCACGTGATTATTATCTTCAGAACATACCTTTTACAGAAGAGCAAATAGCCGTTTCCGATTCATTAATTCTGGAAGCCCTGTATAATCTCGGATTTATTTATAAAGATAAACTGGAAGACTATCCAAAATCTGTTGAATCATTTGAAACGCTTCTGGAGAGATTCCCTGAAAATAAGTACTTATTGCAAACGTATTACCAGCTTTTCAGATTATATACACGACAAGAAAATTTTGACAAAGCCGAATACTATAAAAATTTTATTATTGATCAGTTTCCTGAAAGCGATTATGCAAAACTGCTTCTCGATCCGGATTATTACAAAGAACTGGAAGCCAGGAAAAACCTTGCCGTAAATTTATATAATGAAACTTATGAACATTATGAAGAAGAACATTATTATACGGTTTTCACTAATAGCAACAGGGCTTTATCTGAATTTGAAGAACCCGAGGAAATTCTGGCAAAATTTGAATATCTCAGGGCTTTATCTCTTGGTAAGATAGAAGTGGTTGATTCACTTCAGGTAGCTCTCGAAAACCTTGTGGCAAAATATCCCGATAGTGAAGTTACGCCACTGGCACAAAATATTCTTGATTATTTAAAGGGACCTGCCGACACATCCGCTGTTGCCAGCCAAAAGGAAGAAGAAATTATAGATGTATCTATTTATGAATTCAAGCCTTATAGTAAACAAATATTTGCACTGGTTGTTAGCGGTGCCAATGTAAATATCAATGCTTTAAAGGTTAGGATATCAGATTTTAATTCAAAATATTACAGCCTTGATAATCTCTCAATTACTAATATTTTATTAGATGCTTCTACACATTTTGTAATGGTGGGCAACTTTATAACAATTGACAAGGCGATGAATTATTATAATGCTATTATGTTGAGTGATTATGTTTTTTCTAATTTGGAAACAGATGTTTATGATGGTTTTGTAATAGCACAGGAAAACTACCCGGTTTTTTACAAGGATAAAGATGTTAAAAAGTATTTAGCTTTTTTCATGCAGAATTACTTTGAAGAACCATAGACGTGGTTCTTGGTTCTTGATTTGTATTTTAAAATAATTAACTGATAACAAATAATTAATAACTAAATTTGATGTTTCAAAAAAAACATAAAATCATGACAAAAAATAATTTATCAGAAACAAAACCCAATACAATTGTTTCAGGAACAGTAATAAAAGGGGAGATTATAACTGATGGTGATTTTCGTATCGATGGAACATTGGTTGGTTCAATAAGTTCAAAAGGTAAAATTGTGATTGGTCAGTCGGGAAGTATTGAGGGTGAAATTATTTGTCAAAACGCCGATATTTCGGGGAAAATCAAAGCCAAAGTTAAAGTTGAACAACTATTAACGTTAAAATCATCGGCACAATTAAACGGAGATGTAACAACCGACAAACTTGCTATTGAACCCGGAGCCAAATTCACAGGCTCATGCAATATGGATAGCAGAGGACTTAAGAACCAAAATATCAGTGCCACAGATGAAAAAGAACGACCAAAAGAAAAATTATTTAAATGATTATGCAAAATACTCAAGCATTGCTTTACAAATGCTTGTAATTATACTTCTTGGAGTTTTTGGAGGAGTAAAACTTGATGAATGGCTTAATTTACAATTTCCTGTATTTACTGTTATACTTTCATTGCTTTCAGTAACTATTGCGATATATTCGGTTGTTAAAGATCTGCTGAAGAAAAAATAAAATTATTCAAAGTAGGAAAATAAATAACAGATGTATTTAAAATATATAGATTTCCTGAGAAAACTTTTGATTTATACAATAATTCTTGCTGTAACAGGCTACGTGATAGTATGTTTTTTACCGGATAAATACATATCAACAAAACTTCCGTATTTATATCTGTTTTTTATGTCAATAACAGCAGTTGTTCACTATATCTTGCTTAAAATTTCATTAAAAAGGGAAACCAGCTTTTCAAATTATTTTATGCTGCTCACGTTTGGAAAACTTATTTTTTTCCTATCAATAATTATAATCTATGCACTGATAAACAGAGAAGATGCCCCGCAATTTATAATTTCTTTTTTTATCCTTTATGTTTTTTATACGGCTTTTGAGGTTGTATTAAGCTTATCACAAACAAAATCAAGAAAGGAAAATCCTGAATAAAACCCAAAACATTTATACTGAATCTTATCAGGTTTGCAAAGCAAAAGCTGATTAGAGTCAGTTATACCGATTGTTTTACAAATATGTTTTTTGCAAACCTGATTTCTTTCGGTATAACATGACCTTAGTGTTATTTCTGCGTTTTACTTCTCTCTAACATGTGTAACTCTAAGTCGGAAATAAAATTTTCAAAATCTTTTATCTTAGCTAACTCAATTTCGAAAGCTGTCAGCACATTTTTTATTTTTTTAATCGAACTTATTAATCTATTTTTATTATTTCTGCTCAAAAGCCCGTTAACCAATAAAAAATAATCAGTTGTTTTTTGAGATATAAATAGCTTTCCCTGTGGATTGTGATTCGAAAAAAAATAGTACGAAAACTGAGTTTCAGGATCATTAAAATTAAAAAGCGGGTAATTGATCAATATATCCTGTTTTGAATTATAAACAGGAATGTCATCTATCCTTATTAAATCAAGATTTAATATGTCGTTCAACTTAAATGCCAACCAGTAATCTTTCTTATGGCAGGAAATACCAATTAAAAGATTATCCTCGCTAAAATCAATATCGATTTTAATTTTTTTTGCCATAACCGAGCTTTTCTAATGCTTTACCTGCTGCTATCTGTTCGGCTCCCTTTATTGAAGAATCCCTGCCATTAGAGTAAATCTTTTCATCAATCATTAAATCAACAATATATTGTTTCCTATAGCCGTTTCCAACCTCATCAACTACTATAAATTCAACAAGTATCTTTTCTTTTTGCGACCATTCAATGAGTTGGCTTTTATAATTAGTATCTTCATTTTCAAGTTTATCTATATCAAAATGTACTTCGATCACCCTTTTCAGGATAATTTTTTTGGTATAATTATAGCCTTTATCGAGATACAATGCTCCCACAAAAGCTTCAAATGCATCTCCGTGCAATGATTTGCTATAACTGCTGCGAAACAGTTCAGACTTAACAAGCTTATCAAGTCCCAGCTTAATTGACAATTTATTCAATTGCGAACGACTAACGATTCGGGACCTCATTTCAGTGAGAAACCCCTCTTCTTTATAAGGAAATTTTTTAAAAAGGTAATCTGCTACTATCGAGCTTAACACGGCATCGCCTAAATATTCAAGGCGTTCATTGCTCACCTTTAAACCGTTTACTATTTCTTTAGCGGCTGACTTATGGCGGAAAGCTAATTGATATAAAAAAATATTTCCAGGATAAAACCCGAAAATATTCTTAATAGAATTTGTAAGTTTTTTATCAGATGAAAATAATACTGTGAATGGTAACAATAAATTCAAAATGATTGATTATTCATTGAATTTTTTAAAGATAATAGTAGCATTATGACCACCAAAACCAAATGTATTGCTTAGTGCATATTTTATTTCTCTTTCCCTGCCTTTGTGAAATGTAAAGTCAAGTTTATTATCTATTTCAGGATCATCGGTAAAATGATTGATTGTTGGAGGAATAAAATTATTGTTAATAGCAAGAATTGAAGCTATCGCTTCAACAGCGCCGGCAGCCCCGAGCATGTGACCTGTCATTGATTTTGTAGAATTAATAGCAATTTTATAAGCATGTTCATCAAAAAGCGTAACAATAGCCCTTGGCTCGGAAAGATCTCCTAAGGGCGTAGATGTGCCATGAGTATTGATATGGTCAATATCATTAGGTTTAATTTCTGCATCCTCCAATGCAAATTGCATTGACTTCATTGCTCCGTATCCATCGGGATGTGGAGATGTCATGTGATACGCATCTGCTGTAAGCCCGCATCCTGCAATTTCCGCATAGATTTTAGCTTGTCTTCTTTTTGCATGTTCTAATTCCTCAAGCAGTAAAGCACCTCCTCCTTCACCAAGCACAAAACCATCCCTGTCTTTATCAAATGGTCGCGACCCTGTTTTAGGGTCGTCATTTCTGGTGGAAATAGCATGCATTGCATTAAATCCTCCAATTCCACTTATTGTAATTGCGGCTTCGGAACCACCTGCTATAAAAATACTTGCTTTATCAAGCCTGATATAATTATAAGCATCAATAAGTGCGTGGGCTGATGAAGCGCAAGCAGAAACCGTTGCAAAATTCGGACCCCTGAAACCGTATTTGATGGAAATATTGCCTGCTGCTATATCGGCAATCATTTTTGGAATAAAGAAGGGATTAAACCGGGGGGTTCCATCTCCTTTAGAATAACTTCCAACCTCTTTTTCAAATGTATCCAAACCTCCTATCCCCGATGCCCATATGACCCCTGCGTGGTCCAGGTCAATTTTTTCTCTGTCAATACCCGAATCCTCTAAACATTGAGCTGCAGCTACCATTCCATATTGGGCATAGGGGTCATATTTTCTTGCTTCCTTCCTGTCAAAAAAATCCTTTGGATCAAAGTTTTTTAATTCACAGGCAAACTTTGTCTTGAATTTCGATGCATCAAATCGTGTGATCATATTTGCACCACTGACTCCTTTAACCAGATTATTCCATAACTCCTCAGTATTATTACCAATAGGAGTTAATGCACCTAATCCGGTAACTACTACCCGTTTAAGTTCCATTTATCTATATGAAGTGAATTTTTATTTTGTATTTTCTTCAATATACTTAATTGCTTCGCCAACAGTGGCAATCTTTTCTGCCTGGTCATCAGGGATGGCAATGTTGAATTCCTTTTCAAATTCCATGATTAACTCAACTGTGTCTAATGAATCGGCACCCAGATCATTAGTGAAACTTGCTTCTGGTGTAACTTCGTTTTCGTCAACACCAAGCTTATCAATTATGATAGCTTTTACTTTTGTTGAAATATCAGACATATCTTTTTATTTTTTAAGTTAAACGGTTGCAAAGAAATGAATTTTATTAAAATTAAGCAAATTTTTTAATTTTTATTAAGATTTATTAATTATTCGTTAGTTTTGTCATCATTCCCAAATTTTTGGATAGCAATGTCGATTTCAATGCAGTATAATCCGGATTATTTATGAATAATATAGCAATTTTTGCATCGGGCAGTGGCACTAATGCACAACGAATTATTGAATATTTTAATAACAATCGGTCAATTTCAGTTACAAGAATATTTTGTAATAAAAAAGATGCCTATGTGCTAACCCGCGCTGAAAAGTTAGGAATTCCTACATTTGTTTTTGGCAGAAATGAATTCTATAATTCAAACAAAGTGTTAGATAAGCTGAAAGATGATGAAATTGACCTGATTGTTTTAGCCGGATTTCTCTGGTTAGTCCCGGCAAACATACTCAGTGAATTCTCAAACAGGATTATCAATATCCATCCTGCCCTGCTTCCTAAATACGGAGGAAAAGGTATGTATGGTATGAGGGTTCATGAGACTGTTATTTGTTCCGGAGAAAAAGAATCGGGTATCTCTATACATTATGTCAATGAAATATATGACAAAGGGGAAATTATCGTACAAAAGAAATGTACTGTTGAAAAGGATGAAACACCTGAGTCTCTTGCTGCAAAAATACACCAACTGGAGTATGAACATTATCCGAAGATAATAGAAAAACTGATTATTAAATTTTCCTTATCATCATAATCCCATCACGTAAGGGAAATAAAATATTTTCCACCCTGTTATCGTTCTGTACGAAATCATTAAATTTAATAATCCCTTCTGTTTCTTTATCACCTTGTTCAACAGGTTTAACTACCTTTCCATCCCATAAGGCATTATCAGCAAGAATAAATCCTCCTTTCCTCACTTTATCAAAAACCAGGTTATAATAGTTCAAATAGTTTTCCTTGTCGGCATCAATAAATACCATGTCGAATATTTTATTGATAAGTGGAATGATATCTATTGCATTCCCAATATATTGTTTAACGTTGTGTTCTAAACCTGCCTTCCTGAAATAAATTTTTGAAAAATTTTCAAGTTCCGGATTGATTTCTATTGTATGTATGACCCCTTCTTTTGTTAATCCTTTTGCAAGACAAATTGCGGAATAACCCGTATATGTTCCGATTTCCAGGATCATTTTCGGGCGGATCATACAACTTATCATTTCTAAAAACTTACCCTGTACATGCCCCGATAACATGCGCGGATATAGAATTTTAAGGTTTGTTTCCCGGTTGAGTTCAACTAAATGTATTGCTTCCGGAGTAGTATGGTTTTTTATATATCTTTCAATTTCAGAGTTTGTCATCATGATTAACTAAACCTTATCCCGTTTTCCAGGATAATTCTGATTACAATTATAGCAATAACAGTAATTATTAAATAAGCCCAACTAATTTTTATCATTTTGTGAGTCTTTTTTGGCAATTTTAAAAGCTGCAGCGATGGCGAGTTATAATTTGTAAATACCGGTATTATAATAAGAACAGTTGTTACATACAAGAAAACCAGTTCAATCGGGTTATTCGGAATGTTAATCACATATAAAACGAGATTGCCAAATATCCAGGGAATAAGCACTTTACTTAAAATATAAAAAAATCTTATTTTAGGTTCGATGATTTTTGGCGAATTAGAGGTATAAAGAAACTGCTTGGTTGAGTGAAATCCTAAAATCAACATAATTACTACTGAAGCAATTAAGAAAATAATTTCCTCAACATCAAAAATGCTGCTGAAAAATATCCATTCCGTAGTATAAATAAACCCTGTTCTTGTAATTACTCCAACAATATATGCCCCGAAAAACATATTAGCTGCGTGTATCGAAGCCCATAAAAGAAATGTTTTTAAATAAACAAATCTGAATCTTGCCAAAATATATAATCGGTATAAAACCACGCCTGCTATCAGGCAAATAAAGGGTCCTGACCCAAAAATAACGATTAGCGCCATTCTTGAATATAACGTAGAATACGTATATAAAGGCCAAAATATTCTGTACGAGTAAAGAACAGCGGGAATATCAAAAATCGAAGCGGTTAGAATTGTTATATATTGATTTAAAAAATATACTGTTAAAAATGCCAGGATAAACAGCGTTGTCGAGTTTATGCTTGTTATCAGATAACTGTTTCTGAACTCCTTATATTTATGAATATATCTGATAAGGCTGAAGAAATCGGATATTGATTTAAGTAAATGTGTTAACCAGATTTTTCTGCGCTTCCAGAATCTGCCTATGGATTCAATAACTTCAAATGGAAAACGATAGATTTTACGGATAGCAAGCCGTCTGATATCATGCCTGACCTGTTGTCGTAATATTTTTTCAGCACCTTTTACTTTTTTAATTTTAACAGGATGTTTTATAAAGCTAATAACATTATTTATAAATGCCTTACTCCTTGCCTTGCGTATTTTTTGCCGCATAGGTCTGGTTTTAAGCCGCATTTCTCTTCTCTCTCTACTAAGGCTTTTGCGTTCTTCAGCTAAATATTTTTTTCTCCTTTTTTTCCCTTTTTGCTTTTCTTTTTTTAATTTAACCTTTTCCTCCGATTTCCCGGGAAATAAATTGATTAAATGCAATAAAGACTTCATCCATTTCCTTCGTCTGCGTTTTTTCCATTTTTCCCGTTTCTCCCTTACCTCTTTCTTTTGCTGTTTTATAGTTATTTTTTCCTGCCGGATATACTCCCGCCTTCTTTGCTTGAGTTTTTTCTTTTTTTCTCTATGTCGTCTTCTTTCGGAATGATCCATGGGTTGATATAAATACAGCTTATTCGATTGTTAAGCAGAATGGCAAAAATAATGGACTTATATACATTTGGCAAGATAAATTGAAAATAAATTTAATGACCGGAGTTTTTAAAAGGATAAAAACTTATTTTTACAAAAAGAAACCGTAAGATGAGAAAATCTACTCTGAAAATAATATTATGGATAACCATATTTGCTATCGCCATGGGTTATCTTGAGAGCGCTGTGGTGGTTTATCTTCGCAAAATCTATTATCCGGAGGGTTTTATTTTTCCATTAAAAGCCATAGAGAGCAACATTGGTATAACAGAAATTTTACGTGAAGCTGCAACAATAATTATGTTAGCAGGAGCAGGAATCATTGCAGGAAGAACAAAAACCGAGAAGTTCGGGTTTTTCATTTATTGCTTTGCTGTTTGGGATATTTTTTATTATATATTTCTGAAACTATTATTGGGCTGGCCCGAATCGTTGTTGGCATGGGATATTTTATTTCTTATCCCGGTTACATGGGTCGGTCCGGTTATATGCCCGGTTATAAATTCACTAAGCATGATTTCTTTTGCGTTCTTAATCAGCTATTTCATTGATAAAGGATTAAAAACAAAAATAATTTGGAAAGAATGGATCCTGTTAATTATAGGTTCTGTAATTATTATCATTTCTTATGTTAAAGATTATCTTGATTACATATTGGCTGAGTTTTCTCTGAGCGATTTATTCAGAGCTATAAACAATATGGCTATAATGGAATATGCTTCAGGGTACGTGCCAAAAAGTTTCTCATGGTGGATTTTTATTATTGGTGAGTTATTACTGATTTTTGCAATTGTAATGTTTTATCTGCGAAATAAAAAAGCCCTTAAAATTAAGGGCGAATAAAGATTCTATAAACTTATAAAAGACACGAATTTCACCAATTTACACGAATTAAATTAGTGATAATTAGTGCAATTAGTGTCAAAAACATTTCAATTATAGACTTTGAGGACAGATACTAAATAGTCATAATGTCTTTTTCTTTAGCTTCGAAAAGTTTATCAATCTTTTCAATATAATCGTTTGTTTGTTTTTGAATATCGTCCTGTAATTTTTTCACATCATCTTCCGGAATGCCTTCTTTTTCGAGTTTTTTGGCTTCATCGTTTGCACTGCGCCTTGCATTTCGTATGCCAACCTTAGTATTCTCAGATTCGGTTTTTGCTTGTTTAACCAGCTCTTTTCGGCGTTCTTCAGTAACTGCCGGAATAGTAATTCTAAGCACTTCTCCTTCATTCTTTGGTGTGAATCCTAAATTAGCAGACATAATAGCCTTTTCAATGGCTCCAATAACACTCTTGTCCCAGGGTTGTATAATGATTTGCCGTGGGTCGGGTGAGGTTATGTTTGCCGTTTGATTAATAAGTGTTTTTACTCCATAATAATCTACCAAAACTCCCTCTAACATATCAGGACTGGCTTTTCCTGCTCTTATTTTCTGAAATTCACGCTCAAGATGAGTAATGGATTTATCCATTCCTTCTTCAGCAAGGTCATAAATAATTTGGCAATCTTCTATCATGATGAATTAATTTTTACAGATAAGATGGCAAAAATAATAATATTCTGACATTAATTAGATACCAAAGTGCCGATATTTTCACCGGTAATCACTTTTTTCAGATTTCCTTTAATGTTCATATTGAAAACGATGATTGGGAGATTGTTTTCCCTGCACATAGTGAAAGCAGTCAAATCCATTATTTTTAATTGCTTTTCATAAGCCTCCTCAAATGATATATTTTTGTATTTCCGTGCTTCAGGGTCTTTTTCCGGATCAGCCGTATAAACACCATCCACACGGGTACCCTTCAGGAAAACATCTGCTTTTATTTCCACGCCCCGCAATACTGAAGCAGAATCTGTTGTAAAATAGGGGTTTCCTGTACCGCCGCTGATGATTACCACTTTTCCCTGTTCGAGATATTCAATAGCACGTCTGCGGCTCATTAATTCCGTAACCGGACCTATTTGAAAACTGGAAAGCAAAGCAGTTTTTATACCGATTTTTTCCAGGGCAGCCTGTAAAGCCATACTGTTTATCACAGTAGCCAACATACCCATGTAATCGCCTTGTACGCGGTCCATACCTTCGGCAGTTCCCTGCAAACCCCTGAAAATATTTCCTCCGCCAATCACAATCGCTACCTGAACATTTTTTTCAACTATTGATTTAATTTCATCGGCATAATCTTCCAGCCGCACCGGATCAATGCCGTATTGTTTTTCTCCCATCAGTGCTTCGCCACTGAGTTTTAAAAGTATTCGGTTGTATTTCATCTGACTATGTTTTTTAATATACTTAACGCATTATACTTTACAAATTTCGAATAAGTAAAATATATGGTTATCTGTAAGTTATGTTTGTAAATTTTTGCGTTCTCAATTTCTATCAGTATAACAGGAGTCAAAGGTAAAGATTTATTATTTAAAATTACAATTGCTAATTCCCAATTTTTTTATACTTTCATAGTCCGAAAATCAAAAATAAATTATCATCCTAAAAAGAATAAATGGGTAGGATATATTCTTACGATTGAAGACAAAAATGTTTTTCAACCGACAGGTTCAAGGCAACATGTTAGTTATGGCGATACCAGACACAGCAAGTCGAGGAAGGACTTTTTGCAGGCTGGGACTTGCTTTGTCGAAAATGATGAATTAACCATGTTCCCGACAGGGCAAGTCTCTTACGCTTTGGCAAGCCTCGACTTGCCATGTCTGGTGAGGATCTATCTTTTTATTGGAAACACCGTTAAGCAACAAAGCTGCAAATCAATCAAATATCCTGTCGTGAGTGGTGCTTGTTGGTGAGAACACCAACAAGAGGCATGGACAAGGTGATATAGCTTGATTAAAATTCGCTTTTTCAGTTTCCTCCCTGTGAAATATTCCTATCGGAATTTCACGGGATTCACCCTGTGGAATGGCTTTGCCACAACTCTGTTGTATTACACAGGGTAAATAAAACAATGTGCCTTTGCACCCCGATTAAGCTTCAGTGCAACTAATCCTTCAAACAACGAACACTGAAACCATTCGCCTTGTAATCAGAAAGTCTGGCCACACCTGGGTTAACATAATACATGTTTCGTCTCCAGGCTTTAGTACCATTCTCACTTGAGGACCATAAGTATGCATTGACATTTATACTATAAAATCCCAGCCAAAAAGGACGATAGCCACCAGGAAGAGCTGTAAACCCACTCGAATTAGTTGCACATGTATTAGGTGAGGTCCAATGGCTTGTCCCTGTTTCTTTTAAGTTACAAGCGACATCAATTCCCCGCCAACTTATTGCTGTACACGAAACTATTCCGGTATCTACTTCATTTTCTAAAGTACACCACTCTGCATCGGAAGGTAAATACCATCCTGAAGGGCAAATGCCTTGTGTGCTTTCTGTGGTAATATATTCCATCATTTCGTTCCACTGGTATAAACCCCCATAAATGTCGCAATTTGTTGTATTGTTATCATAACAATACTTTTCGATTGTGCTGTTATCAGTTTGATCACTACTACCATTTATCATTGTTCCAATATTCAGGTTTTCAGCCATCCAGCATTGGGTTCCAATTAAAACAGAATTGTAGATTTGTCCATCACGGTTGTCGATAAATTGCTCACCACAATCAAATGGAAGGGCTACTTTAGTGAAAGAACCCTCATTGGTTTCCCAAATATCATTTTTATCAGGGTTACTAACCTGAGAATCTAAATTCAGGTCACTTCCATAATATCCTGCACTTCCGGCATCATTTTTCCAGTTAACATCCTTATCATTAATACCCACAACACCATTCCCATCGCTATCCCCACCTATCATCCCAAAATATCCTCCAGATAAATCTTTTTGTCCGTCCAAATAAGCTTTTGATAAGGCATCGGTAAAATCATAAGCATATGTACCGGCAATATCAACCAAAGCTGTAGCAGACATAACTGCAAGATGGTTCCTGTGATAAATAATCACAAACAGGTTTTGGGTTATGTTTCCTGTATAAAGTATTGGGCTGCTTCCATCGGGCTGTACTATTGAACCATCCGAAAGCAACAGGGCAGCCTGGTGGTCAAGAAATTTATCAGGTGTGGCAGTTGATGCATCGCCATCTGTTTCCCTGAATTCAACAAGTACCCAATCCACAATATCTGCTTCGGGAGGTGCTGTTATGGTTTCAGTTCCGTCATAATTCCAGGGGGCAACATTATAAGGCTGGTTGTTTGGTAGAACTCCCAAATCATACAAATCTGTGTTCATGTCTGTGCCGTTAAACGGTCCTTCGAGAAATACCGAAAGATTAAAAGAGTATAATGTAAGTTCACAAGCACCACATTCTCCAAAACATAAAGTATCCATAATTATATTTGCGGATGGAACAAAAAACTCCCGGTTTCCGTCATAATTACTACATTCTCCGGGTACATTCTCAGCGCCGGGCCAATCATTTCCGTTTATAAATTTATATTCATGATACTCACCTTCGCCAAGGGTAATTGTTGCTTCATATATATTATCTCCAACATGAGTCATTTCTGTACTACCGGGGTTCCATCCCTGTAC
>Ga0255365_10133_pt1 | contig 13708 bp, 10 predicted proteins | sample ANMaggSeSYBR01J3_FD_182089 | JGI IMG/M metagenome (GOLD analysis project Ga0255365, IMG submission 182089) | Sediment cell enrichment communities from methane seep in Santa Monica Basin, California, United Staets - ANME aggregate JGI... | ecosystem: Environmental > Aquatic > Marine > Cold seeps >... | reverse complement strand
CCATGCGTTCACCTGAAATGTTCAACAGAAGGTATTTACCAAGGCTTGCACCGTCACCTCCATGATCGACCTCATTAATCTCGCCGATCCAGATGTTGACAAAACCATCACTGCTACCACTATTGTTAAGCTCTATCGTCTTTGTGCCACTGTCCCCTGGCTTGATATTGCTGATTTCCCAACTAATTGCCCCTTCACCGCCAAGGTCCAGATCAACAACATAACCCTGAGCCTGTGTAGGCAGGAGCAATAATACAAGCAAGATCGAAAAGAGGATAGATCTCAAATGAAGTATCTATCTTTGCTTGATCATGTTCTTTAATGACATATTTCTCAGCTTCATTTTTCTTTATTCAGAGTAATAAAGTCTTACCTCATGCAGCATAGGAGTATTCCCTTCTGCACTGGTCAGAGTTGCACGCCACTGAACATATTTCCCGGAAGGTAAACCTGAAGTGACAGGTGATGTTGACCCAATTGATGTCCAGGAAGGTGCTTCATCACCTTTGAGGAATAAAGTATCTGATGCCCTTATCTCAAAGCTTATGTCAGTTCCGGATGCAAGAGTTTCATCCCAGAACAATCCGTCTATTTTGACCGGAGAGTTCTCCTGACCAACGCTATAAAAGGTCGAAGGAGAGAACTGATTATTATAAGAGGTCTTGACCCAGCTTTCACTTCTCACTGTATTCGAGACCCTTGCCTCGTCAACGGTATTCCTTCCATACCAGCCAACTCCACTCCTGCCAATATAAAATTCACTATTTGCCATGGAAAAACTGAAAGCATGTGTGGTGGGTAACAACACACCGTCCTGATAGAACCTGACAATCCCATTTTCCCTCTGGACCACCAGATGGTACCATGTATTTAAGGAAAGAACATTTCCAGCTAGTCTGTAGCTCCCATAGTATGTACCCCACTGAGTGTTCTGGTATGTCTTAGTATATATCGCAGGGGCATAGTTCCCGTTAGTCATTATTGGATTTATGTCATTATATACATCCGGAGTTTTTGCCCATACTGACCACGTATAATTACCATAGCCAATGTTGTGATCCATTACTCCAACATTTACGTGGTCATTAGAACCATCAAAATACTGTGCATTTCCAACCATCCCATCAACCTCAAGGGGCTCATCGATAGCTGTCTTGATACCATCATAATTGTTAGAGGTACTATCTTCCGTGGCAGTTGAGTTCAGGTTGTTCAAATGCTGAACCATCAGGAAATTGCTGTCCCAGACACCCGTGACGTCTTCCTGACTTCCACAACTTTGATCCCCATATTGCATGTAAATAGCCGTGTCCGTAGTATTGGACAGGCTTGGGATCTTTACCCAGGCGACCAGTTCTCCGGTGGAACTATTGTATTCCTCGATCTCATGGCTAAGTCTTGTATCATCCGCTGCGGTAAAGAATATATCATCACCATCGTTCTGCGTATGAGCAGCCAGATCAGCATCTGTTGATAGACTTATCAATACAGGGAAATCTGTAAGTTCCCCCTCCACCTTAGTGTGATCGATAGTAATTTTCTTATTACGATGCTCATGGCTGGATTCAAGAACCTGGGATGCAATAGTGCCCGTAGTTGTAGTGCAGCCACTTCCTTCCACACCTATATCATAAAAGGTTGAAGAGGAATACTGGCTGTTATAAGAAGTATTGATCCAGCTTTGGCTTCTTGCCTTATTAGAAATACGCAGTTCGTCAATGATCCCGTCAAATTGTTCACCCGAATCAGGATTACCATCACCTATCACCAGAGAGTCGCTATTTGTTGTTAATGAGTTTGATTCAGTATCATTATATTTTTCATCACCATCAACATATACACGCAAACTGTCCGCAGTATCATTGTACACTGCGACCACATGGTACCATGTATCATTTGAAATAATGTTAGATGTAGCACTTTCATGCCACCCTCCACTATAAAAACCATAATTCATTGTACCATTGTTGACAGAAAAATAATAATTGGTCGCAAGATTGGTTGTTGTTTTGTCAAGCATGACTTTGTAACTACTCAATTGATGCGGATATATCCAGGCTTCAATTATCATCTCATCAGTCATATTCAAACTGTCGTCATGGGCAACTTCGATAAAGTCATTTATCCCATCAAAATCATCAGCACCTGAGATCAAACCTGTAGCATTTTGAGTCACATTATTTTGAGGACTCCCATCATTGCTGTACGAGCTTGAATCATAATGGGTTCCTGATTCTTCATTGAGGTGCTGGACCATCACAAAGTTGTTGTCCCAGACATCGCTGGCATTTGCTTGGCTTTCACAGCTTGGATTGCCATAGTGCATGTAGATATCGGTGTCTACAGTGCTAGATAGTTCTGGAACTTTTACCCATGATACCAGTTTGCCAGTGCTAACATTGAATTCTTCGAGCTCATGACTGAGTTTGTTATTATCAGAGTCTGTGAACAGAATATCATCACCATCTGCCTGTGCATGAGCAACAAGGTCAGAGTCTGATAAAATGTTGATCAGAACAGGGAAATCCGTCAGATCCCCTTCAACCATTGTGTGGTTTATGGTTATCTTCTTTTTATAACCTGAAATCTCATACCAGCATTCTTTGGAACCCATAACAGTCATGGGTTCAGGAAAAGCATATCTGCGAACGATATGTTCGTCCCTGTAGCCTTCTTCACCATACTGGCTCCAAAAACCAGTTTTTCCAGAGGTAGGTGCATCGGGATCCAGTGTCGAATTGCCGACATATACGTCATCGAGGTAGAAATCTACCGTATTATCCAATACCCTCAGCTCTTGCATATGCCAACTGGCACCAACATCGGAAATATTCCAGTTCCCACCAATCTAATTCCATCCACTAGCATCGGCCCATGAAGCAGATTCATTTCTTTCCCACAGTTGTGTTGTTGTGTTATTTATGATCCCACCGTATACTTCACGTGTCTCGTTTGTATAATGAACAACAAGCCCTGCATTAGATATGTTCCCATCAATTGATCTGAACATCTGTCTGCAGGCAATGTCTGTCCAGGAAGAGTTCCCAGCGACAACATTTCCGCCCACTCCATTGCCATCATACAATACCTTGTTTCCGGCATCCGACCGGACTTCTACAGTGGATTTTGAGATCATTATTTCATCGAGCTGGACCTGCTGGGTCCCATCGCTAGACAAGAAGGCTTTGAAATAGAAAATACCCGGACCAATATCATCCTCTAGGCTGCCTACACTAGACTCAACATCTTCTACGCTGTTGGTTTGGGCAAATCCTGAAGAAACCACCCAGTCTGTTCCATCATGATAATACCAGCTAATGTTATCATTACTTATCTGATATCTTATTTCACCCTGATTGTCAGGTCCCTGAATGGAACTGAAATTGCATATTGCATCATAGGAATATCCAGTAACCGGCTGAATGCTTGGAGCATCAGTGGAGTATGAGGGATTTGAAACCGCTCCCAGGGTAACGTTCACAGGCGTGATCACCTCTTCTATTATGGGTTGCGCCTCTACCTGTGTATCTACATCAGGTTCCTTGTAAATGAAATACCATTCAACATCCTGTTGGTTTAATGTACTCATGTACTTAGATGGATTGTCATGCCAGCTACTATCGTCAAGTACCTCAGAATGCCATGCTCCACTAATATTTACATTGTAAATTATGGAAGATAGATCTCCTGCCATGACAGCACTCTGATAATCGGGACTATCCCAGGCAACAAGGTTGGTATTAGTTCCCACCTCCGAAACTGATTCGATCTCCCAGAGATTACCATGCCAGTTAGTATAATAATGATAGATGACCTTCATCCAGGGCTGGTCCTTGTAGTAAATAGTCTCCACATAGGAACCATCACTGTAATGCTGATAGAATTTGAGTTTTATAGGACCTACTTCTGGAGCATCAGTTGTCATACTTCCAAAAGAGGGTTGCATGTGTTCCTGGTCAGGGGCTGGGCGCATATTGGTGCCAAATTCCCAATAGGCAGTAGTGCTATAGGTATAGCTGGAATTGTCCCAGCTAATATCATTGTACAACCCTCCTTTGATCTCATGGAGTTTCCAGTGAAGTTTTTCACTTATCTCATACCATACTCCATTTTGACCTGCATAATCTGTGTCTGAATTTATGGAAATATTGGTATATCCAGCCGCATTCTTGGGGTTTGTAGTTGTATCGAAGTAAGCGTAATAGTACCTTGAAGTATTGGACAGTGTGGAGCCATTAAGGATCCATATTACATCCCCCACAGCGTTATTGGAAGCATCATAACTGTTTTCTTTTATCAATTGTGATGTTCTTTCCCCAAGGATATTTCCAATAGAATCATACTCAATTACCCTTATTGAGTTATCATCAAATGTCTGATCGGGGTTATTTAAGAGGGATGTGAAATTGGCATTCCATGTGACTACAGGATCGGTCCTGTTATAGCTACTTGTGTTCACATCAAGGTATACACGGTATCTCCAATCTCCATCCCACCATTCTGGATTTGACGTGCCAATAAGCTGGGCATAGCCGTCTTCAAATTCTATCTTTGAGCTATTATAGATGTAATCAGAACTATCTGTATGATTCCATGTATTGCTGTTAGAATCCTTTATTTCCCAGTTCTGCGGGACATCGCCTTCACCATATCCCTCAAAGTCATCATAGAATAGAAATGTCTGAGATCCATTGCTGACACTAACAGCGTCATCATTACCATAATAGGTGTAGATGGTTTTGTCACCTGAAGGGATATCAGGGACTCTAACCCAGAAAGTGGCAGATATTGAATCATTATAGTCATCAAGCCAGCAAAAAAGCTGTGTAATTCCATCAGAATCTACAAACCTTATGTCATCAAAATCAGGCTGCATCTGGTCATCATAGGCCAGATCGACCTTGACCTGATAGTCTGAAAGTGCAGAGCCGGAATTATTCAGAACAATTTCTTTCCTGTAAAGCCATGCCCCTTCATACCAGATCCCGGAATCGCCATAACCTTCCATGATCACATCCCCTGAATTTGATGAAACATCAACATCAGTGAGATCCCCTGCACTAAAATCTGCTTCAGTTGTCTGTTTCCAGAGCAGGGAAGTCCAGGCTCCAAAGCTATTGCCACTGGAACTCTCAACATCTACATATAAGCAGTTTGTAAAACCACTATTCATTGCCAGCAGCAATATAATACCAATTGATAAAATTGAAAGGATAGGCTTAAACTCCATATTATGTTCCCTTCTCCATATCTTTGTTATTATCCCGCGCTTGCCAGAGCTTTCTTACCTCCAGAAGGATGATCATGATACCGGGTATGCAAAAGGTCAGCACAAAGCCAATTGGAGTTTTGATGAACTGGCTGACATAACCAAAATAGGGTATTTTGAGACAAACCTTTCCAACCACATTCTTTGCAGGAACCATGTAAGGGTCGGCATCTTCATTTGCATCACCCTTGGTCTGGAATTGTAGCGGGGATGTCTTTTCTACGGCCATAACTCTGTGGGTTGTGATCCTTTTGTTGGATGGGGAAGAGAAAGTGATGATGTCGCCAACTTTTATTTCGTCTGTACTGACCGGCTTTGTTACAACAAGGTCCCCAGTCGAGATTTCTGGTTCCATGCTGCCGGATCTGACGGCATCTAAGCTCCATCCAAAATTTGGCGCCATAAATGTGAACAAAGCTATCACTAGAAGTAGTACAAGTAAAAATGTGCCGATAGACTCTAAAAGTTTCCCCATATTTGAATGATACAATATGAATGAAATTAATGGAGTTGATGGGTTTACTGCCCATCAACATGTTCTCAGCTTTTTAAGCCATCAAACCGTACTCTGTTCAAGAGTAAAAGTCATGTTAAAGACGCAACTGTCGCTCTGGACCTCATTGATGTCGGCACCATCAGGAAGTTCGTATTCTATTTTTAAGGTTCCAATATTCCCCAGACCAAGGTTGGTCTGAACATCTGTCCATGAAACAGATGTATAATCATCCATAATGTTGTATGCTTCATCTGGTAAGGCACCTGATACATAATCTACTGTGTTTCCATCATCTTCCAGGTAGTAATCTCCGTCATTCCAAGTACCGCTGGTATCTTTATCCATCCAGATAGCAACCTTGAGGTGATCTTCGAGTTCACCCCCAACATCACTGAGATCTCCAGCATCGATCTCCATTTCATAGCGAGTATTTTCGTTACTTGTTATTGCAGAGATCGATATGTTGAAGTCACCATCAACTGAACCAACGTTTTGTATTAACCAGGAAGTACTGCCAGAATTCCCAGGTGCTAAGTTTAAAAAAGATATTGATTCTGTACATGGATCCTCATCACCGACTTTCAAGTTCAGTGATCATGCTGTAAATGTATTATTCTCTGCGATCTCAGTATCACTGAAATATGCATAGGTCCCTCCTCCGATAAAAAGAGCCACCACTGAGATTAACATAATACCAAATAAGATTTTCCTTTCCAAATTTATTACCTCCATTTATGCATTTTAATTTATTAGGGGAGACTCAATCAGATATTATTAACATTGAAAGATACAAATTGATTAATGATACAGTGTGTAAAATATGCCTCTGATCATATACCCCAATATCCTTGTGCAAATGTAATTTATCATTATGAGGGAATTGTTTATCATAATGACTATTATGATTATAAAATATATCCCCCATTTAGTATATATAAATAACTATAGTGCCGTTGTAAAGTTATCATGACGATCCATACACACACAAATGCCATCAGACCACCCGATGCCGATTAAAATTGAATATGACGATTGCCCGAAGCATGCTAGTATTGGAAAATGGGGAATGGCACCATAGTTGAAAAAATTCATTTAAAATATTAGTATCAGAACCATTAACAAAGCGAGATCATGTCAAAACATTATGCTGATAACAATTATAATTTCACATTGATGAGTAAATTGAAGGATATCACCAATATTAAGAAAATATAAAAAAACGCCAGATCGAGAAGTTATCTTTGTCAACACGAAATATAAAGGAGTTCCCCATACACAAAATGAATAGCTACTATAGTATTAGCCCAATATGATTCATTTCAAAAAGGCAACAATGGACAGGAGTTCTTAGTAAACACAGGTCATTAAAAAAATAGGAAATATATGAAAGTAGCATTCAAATTTGCTACCTTCGGAACAGATCAATCATTGAGGCGAAGTTTTACAGAATCAGCATGTGCCTGCAACCCTTCTTTTTCAGCAAGGGCTATTATCGTATCCCCGATGGAGCTTAGGCCTTCCTTCGTTATCTTCTGTATGGTGGAATATTTCAGGAAATGGTGAATATTCAGACCGGAATATATCCTGGGATAACCGGCTGTGGGGAGGACGTGGTTCGTACCCGATGCATAGTCACCTGCTGCAACCGGAGCATAATTACCAATAAAGATAGAACCTGCATTCTCGATCCTATCGAGAACTGCATCGTCATCTGCAACCATGATCTCAAGGTGTTCCGGTGCAAAATCATTGGATATTCCTATACATTCATCCATGGAATCCGCAACGAGGATAGCTGCATTCTCAAGAGATTTGTCAACGATCTCCCTACGTACAGCAATGGCAGCCTGCTTTTTGACCTCGGTGTTAGTCTGTTCTGCAAGTTCAGATGATGTCGTCACAAGCACAGAAACAGATTTAGGATCATGTTCTGCCTGTGCGAGAATATCAGATGCTATCATAGCAGCATCTGCAGAATCATCTGCAATGATAAGCACTTCACTCGGACCTGCCGGGAAATCGATCTCCGCTTTATCCCGCACCATCATCTTGGCAACGGTCACGAACACATTTCCAGGTCCCACAATCTTGTCAACGCTTAATACCGTCTCAGTACCATAGGCCATTGCAGCGATCGCCTGAACTCCACCGACCTTATAGATATGATCTGCACCAGCCACCTTGCCTGCCACGATAGTAAGCGGATTTACCTTCCCATCAGAACCCGGGGGAGTACACATAACGACATTCTTTACTCCTGCAACCTTTGCAGGGATTATGGTCATGAGTGCAGTTGAAGGATAAGAAGCACGTCCACCTGGAACATAGGCACCTACCGATGCTATCGGAGTGGCCATCTGACCAAGTTTGATCCCGGGAGACGGTTCGATGTACCAGACCTTCTGTGGAAGCTGTGCTGTATGGAAGTTTTTGATGTTCTCTGCTGCGATCTTAAGATGTCTGAGAAGTTCTGCATCGACCTCTTCCATTGCCTGCTCGATCTCTTCGGAACTGACCTCAATATCATGAATGTCAGCCCTGTCGAACTTCTTAGTATATTCACGCAGGCCTTCATCGCCTTTCTCCTGCACATCCTTTAGAATTGATGAAACAGTATCAGCAACGTCCATCATATCTCCAGTGCGGCAGAGAAGCTTCTCCATCTCTTCGTCAGTGACTTCCGATAGGTGTTTATACAGCATATGATCATCTCGTTTTAACCAGTGACAAAAAACAATAACAATTAGTATTTACGAACAGAAACCAAAAATGGATAGTTCAACATCACTGGAAATCATTGAATGTCTTTTGGTTTTTGTCCAGTATTGTATCTAGAGTATTTGAACTTATAGGTATGCTTTCAAAGTGCTTGCCCTTGACCCGAACACCGATACCGGACAGTATATTGTAAGCGACCTTAGGCCCGACAAGTTTTGATAATATCGACATGTCAGCACCCTTAAGTTTTGCAACCGAAACAAAGCCCGCATTGTACAATTTACGTGCCCGCACACGTCCCACACCCTTTATGCCCACAAGTTCCATAAGATCAAGCCCTGACCCATAACGTATCCTTTTCTCAAGGCTGTACGCATGCGAAGAATGTTCCACACCCAGCAACTCTGCCAGTTTTGCAGCAGCATGCATCAGCCATTCCGAAGTATCAGCAAGGGCATGGAGATCCCCTTCCCCCACATTGAAATGCCGGGTGATATCCTCAGCAGATACCTCGGTGACCCACTCTTCAAGAAGCATGGCGGTCTTCACCTCACCCATGAACCATTCATAATCGATCTCCTTGAACTGATTAGGAATATCATGGAATTCATCACTGTGAACCATAATATAGTCGTTCACTATAGTATAGTCGGCATTACGAAGGTAGAGCTGCCTCATGTCCGGAGTACTACAAACAAGATGCAGAAGGGTCATGTCTGTCACTTTGACAGCATCCTTACCCGCATTTTTTAAGCCATCAACGATATTTGCACCTGAAAGCGGGTCTATATAGAGCATGGAGATCAGACCGCCAAGACGGGTACCTCTTAAGATCAGCTTACTTACATCTTCAATATCCTCGGTTTCACTCACCATGACATTATCGATGAGGAATTCCAGACAGTCATTGATGACCTCCTCCAGCATCCATGCATCCTGCTGGTAAGCAAAAAAAGTAGCTCCAAAGAAATCGAACAACTCATGCCTTGTGGAAGCAAAACCATTCACTATCGTGGACAGCACATGTGTTCGCAGTGCGTTCTCAGTCCCGAGCTTCGACCATATATCTTCCGCATCAGCTTCAACATAGTTCTCCATGAGCTGTGCAAACTCGTCATAGGTCTTCGCGATCAGAACAGATTCCCCATACGGATCAAGATGAGGACGACCTGCCCTCCCTGCCATCTGTTTATATTCGAGCACCGGGATCGGCTGCATACCAAAATTGGAATCAAACCTGCGATAGCTCCTGATGATGACACGTCTTGCAGGCAGGTTCAGACCCGCTGCCAATGTGGGTGTACTGGAAATAAGCTTGATGAGATTTTGCCTGAAACCATTTTCCACAAGCTTCCTGTGGTTCGAGTTCAAGCCTGCATGATGAAAAGCAACACCCTTGCGTATGCAGTTGGCAAGTACGATGGCAGTGTCGGTCTCACCTGTGGACTCCACTTCCTCAGCTATCCCTGCCAGCTTAATCTTTGCATCATTATCAAGGATCTTCGCAACCTTTGAAGATGCGGTCTTTGCAAACCCCGCACAATTTCGCCTGCTGCTTTCAAAAACAAGACACTGCCCTTCTGACCTGATAGTATCCAGAACAAGGTTCACAGCATCGTCCTTATCAAGCCGATCTATTTTCTTCTGGCTTCCGGGGAAATTAATGGCTTCCCCAAAAAGCACACCTTCATGAAGGTCAGTGGGCCGCCACTGACTAAGCACAAGACCCGCACCGAGCCAGTCTGCCATCTCCCGTGCATTCCCCACGGTGGCAGAGAGTGCCAGTACCTGTGCATCCGGATTTAGTCGCATCAGCTTGGTGATAGTGACCTCCAGTGTGGGTCCGCGGTTCTTAGAATCCAACAAGTGTACCTCATCAACAACAACAGTGGTTATCTCGTCCATCCAGGAAGTGCCGTTGCGTAGAAGGGAATCGGTCTTTTCGGATGTGGCAACGATAATATCGTTAACTCCGAGCCAGTCGGCCCTTGAATCCAGATCCCCCGTGGAGATCCCCACCTTGATACCAAAGGGTGCAAGTTCCCTGAAACGCTCGAACTTTTCAGAGGCCAATGCACGAAGGGGAACTATATAGAGAGCTTTGCCACCTTCACGAATGGACTTTATCATTGCAAGTTCCGCAAGGAGCGTCTTACCTGAAGCTGTGGGTATGGCTGCAAGGAGATTCTTCTTTTCAAGCAGACCCATCTCTATTGCTTCAGCCTGAGGAGGATACAGTTCCTTAATGCCGGAATCCTCATAAAATCCAATAATATCCTCTGGAATGTCAAGCTCTCGTATCATCATGGAAAATTCACATCACTGTTAGAACGTTTGCTGCAGTATTGTATAAGTAATTTCTTAAAACTGGCAAAGGAACATCCACTACAAAAGGTTAAATAATCTGGGATTTTACGCTATTTGATGTACGTCGAAGAGATCATATCCCGCCTTAAGAAATTGTACCCAAAGGGCTATTTCCATATCAACAGAGACCCTTATTACATTCTAATTTCCACTGTATTATCCCAGCGCACCCGGGACGAGGTCACGATACCAACAACCCAGAAGCTATTTTCAGTTTTCGATACACCTCAAAAAATAGCAAATGCTGATGTGGATGAAATACAGGAACTAATAAGGAATGTTGGATTCTACAGGGTCAAATCACAGCGCTTAATAGAGATATCCCGTATGCTTCTTGATGAATATGACGGGATAGTTCCGGATGATATTAACGAGCTTGTTAAACTGCCCGGAGTAGGCAGGAAGACAGCCAATTGCGTACTGACCTATGCTTTTGACAAAGATGCCATTGCGGTGGATACTCATGTACATCGCATATCCAACAGGATGGGACTTGTTAAGACCACTACTCCTGAAGAAACGGAGATCGAACTTGGAAAAGTGGTGGAGAAGGAAATATGGAAAGATATCAACGGGTTGATGGTACTGTTCGGTAAAAGCATATGTCGGCCAGTATCACCAAAATGTGACGAATGTATTATGAATGACATTTGTCCGAAGCTTATCTGAGGATCACATCATTTAAAAAGAAACTTGCCGCAATAAGGTTGCAAAGTAAAAAAGAAAGTATAGGGAATACGGCAGTTACGCCGCTTTCCTTGATCATTCGTTGCTGAGTCCACCACTGAAATACTTGTCGTAGGAATACATATCGAAGTGACCGTGTCCACTAAGGCAGAACAGGATGGTCTTCTCTTCTCCAGTCTGCTTGCACTTGAGAGCCTCATCAATAGCGCATTTAATAGCATGATTTGACTCTGGTGCTGGTGGAATACCTTCACTGCGAGCGAACATCACGCCTGCTTCAAATATCTCTATCTGATGATAGCTGGTAGCTTCCATAAGGTTATCTGCGGTCAGCTGGCTGATTATCGGTGAGCAACCGTGGTATCTCAGGCCGCCTGCATGGATGGCAGGTGGCATGAAATCGTATCCGAGTGAATACATCTTAAGGAGGGGGGTCAGTTTTGCCATGTCCCCATAGTCATACTGGAACTTGCCGTCACAAAGGGTTGGACAGGCAGACGGTTCCACAGCGATGATACGTGGATCATGGGTTCCCTCGATCTTATCCCTCATGTATGGAAGGCTGATACCTGCGAGGTTACTTCCGCCACCACAGCATCCGATGACTATATCAGGATATTCCTCTACCTTATCGAGCTGTTTCTGGGCTTCAAGACCTATAACTGTCTGATGTAGCATGACGTGGTTGAGCACACTGCCAAGAGCATATTTGGTATTGTCGTGCTTCACAGCATCCTCTACAGCTTCCCCGATAGCGATACCAAGACTGCCCGTGGTGTCCGGATATTTCTCAAGCATGTGACGTCCGAACTCAGTATCAGGACTTGGTGAAGGTACTACAGTTGCACCCCAGAGATTGATCAGGGATTTGCGGTATGGTTTCTGCTCGAAGCTTGAGCGTACCATGTAGACCTTACATTCGATATCAAAATAATTACAGCTAAGTGAAAGTGCACTGCCCCACTGACCAGCTCCGGTCTCGGTGGTTATCCTCTCTGTGCCTTCCTTCATATTATAGTAAGCCTGTGCAACAGAAGTATTTGGTTTGTGACTGCCTGCAGGACTGACACCCTCATACTTGTAGTAGATCTTTGCAGGTGTGTCAAGCAATTTTTCAAGCCTGTGTGCACGGTATAAAGGAGCCGGTCTCCAGAGCTTGTATATTTCAAGAACCTCTTCCGGAATATCAATGTATTTCTCACTGCTCATTTCCTGTTTGATGAGCTCCATAGGGAAAAGAGGAGCAAGGTCCTCTGGTGCCAGTGGCTCATTATTTGCAGGATTAAGTGGAGGAGCCAATGGAGTGGGCATATCCGGAAGGATATTATACCATTTTTTTGGCATCTCGTTTTCATCAAGTAGGATCTTAGTCGGTTCCATAGATATTCCTCATATAATGCACAAATAAGTACTATGATGTAGATTAAATTATGATATATAGATGTTGTGTTCTAAGTTGTATCAATAGCTACAACTTATAAAATAAAACAAAATTACCCCTGGCAGCCCTGCTTCCTACCCTCAGAAATTGGAAAACATCAGACCGCTTAACCCATTAAAGCTTCAGGGTTTACATCCAAGTGATACACGCTCTTCCGGCATCAGCTCGAGATAGAAATCGATTATCTGCAGGTCATTGAAATTCTTATTATGTAAAGCATCAAAGAACCTGTCAAGAACATAGATGGCCTTCTTTTCAATTGGGTCAGAAGACAAAAGCCCTTCAGCTTCCTTCACAAGACCTACCTTCTTTAAACTTGTAGTCATACCTTCGATAGTGTCCCTGTCGTGCTTGATAAATTCTTGTCTGATATGATCAAGGTCGACATATCCAGATGAAATTGACAAGTTCATACTTTCCGGCTTATCTCTTTCCAGTTCCCTGCAATCCCTTGCAGTTATATCGGAATAGAGATTGTTGTACCTACAGGTCATATCTTTGTGTTTTTCAAGATACCAGGACCAGAACCCATTGGTGACCTGATGACCAGCAGCGTACCTATTGTCATCTAACTGCCTTGTCTTCGCATTTTCAACAAGCCACTCCTTACGCCACATTTGAAATTCTTTTTTAGAAGACGCAGAGCTCAAACTGAAAATATGATGCCCCATAGAACCATTCGCATCTATCATACAATAACACCCATTTAAACACGTTTTCAAATTGTTGA
>Ga0255365_10257_pt1 | contig 13728 bp, 9 predicted proteins | sample ANMaggSeSYBR01J3_FD_182089 | JGI IMG/M metagenome (GOLD analysis project Ga0255365, IMG submission 182089) | Sediment cell enrichment communities from methane seep in Santa Monica Basin, California, United Staets - ANME aggregate JGI... | ecosystem: Environmental > Aquatic > Marine > Cold seeps >... | reverse complement strand
TTTTTATATCTCATAACAGCTGTTCTATCAATTTCTAATAGTTCAGATAATTCCTCCACACTAAAAATTAAATATATATAACCTTTTTTATCTTTCCAATCATTTTTTATTGATAAATCCAATCTATCTCTTAGGATCGAATACATTAATTTTGCTCCCAGAGATAGTCCCTTGTATTTAGAATTTTTAAAAAGTGCTTTTGGTGTTTGGTAAAATCTTAATATTATCTCTTCTTTTAGAGTGTAGAATCTATCTGATGGCGTAGAATTATATCCATTGTTATTTAAGGTCTTTTTACTACCGGAAGTATTTCGAGAATTATTACCTATATTTCTTCTATTATTCATAATAATTACTGATTAGTAGATTTCCATTAATATCAATCCAATTTTTTCTAAGCCAATCCCTAGTTCATCTTTACTCATTATCTGTCTATCTATTATTTTCTTTTTCTAACGACAAAAGCCCGGTATACCGGGCTTTCTAAGCTTAAATAACTTTTATTTTCTTTTGAAATGTTAGATCTACATTAACAGAATTATTGTTAACACCTGCTAATATTGGAATTACTTTCTCTGGATTAATACACCCTACGCTAGGTGAACCGCCTCCGTCATTTGCTCCAAATCATTCAATTATGTCTAATATTAGACTTTGGGGTAAAGATATATATGCTTATTTGTTCTTTACTTATGTGTAACATTTTTGATTATCTCACTTTTAAAAGGATTTAAATCATTGAAGTCTTTTAAGTCTTTACAAGTCAAAACTTAACTGAGGATTTTTATCTTTGAGATATTTTTCAATTATCTGGATAAAAGTACTGGCATCTTTGATATCACTCACTAATTGAGTTTTTGAAATTAAATATAATTTTTATATACAGGATTTAGAAGATTTATAATCTCAATGTCTTTATTATTCTCAATTATAACTACGAAAAAATCACTATGATTATACTGCCAACTGTATGTCTGAAAACTTTTTATATTTATTCGCTGAAATACCGCAAGAATTTATAATTTTTTACTTATCCTTCTTTAATACTTTCTCTATAAAAACCGTAACCTTAATCTTGAGGATCAATATAATACTGGCATGGATTAGTCGGTGCCGGTGTTGGATAAATCCATGATAATGGCATAACCTGGGGTACATTGTGAAAGTTCTGTTTAACTAGCATATATTGATTTATGGATAATGATACTCCCATCACATAGAACTGCTCTTCAGCTATTGCCAGTATTTGGTCTATCAGAAGTTCAATGCATTCAGAATCAGTACATTCAGTGATTTGATCATAGAGCTTCATTTGCAATTTTACATATTCTGGCGGTTCCTCTCCTGTACTGTTATCTTCATACCAATACACCCAGGGTATTGCATAAAATGATTCATATTTGCTGGTCGGTAAATATATGAAAGGCTCCATTAATACATATATTCCTCCCTTGGAACCTGTTATGGCCACATCATGTTGGTTGGCTTCGACTTTAGCTTGTCTATCCTCTCTGGTTAAACCTTCAGTATTTGCCAGAATCCCCAGCTCATGCCAATATTCTGATAACATCTCTGCTGCAATCAATGGCTCTTCTCCCCAACGGGTAGTGACCGTGATAGTGAACTCGATCCGCTGACCTTCAGGAGTAAGGCGATAGCCTTCTTCATCCCATTTGTCATATCCGGCCTCATCCAGGAGTTCATTGGCATAGGACAGATCGAATTCGGTATACTGGGTCTCCAATTGTTCCCGGTAATAAGGTGACTCTTTGCACGGTGAAGGTTGGCGGGGTTCCAGGTCCATACCATAAATCCGTTCAATTACCTCCTCACGATTTATAGCATGGGATAAAGCTATGCGGAATGTTTTGTTGGAGAAGACAGATCTCAAAACCGGGTCCTCATGCACAAGATTAAATTGAATAGACAAGCCATTGGAGTTCGTGTTTATTAGTGTGGTAAAGTCATACTCCGCATCAGTCTTATTTGCAGTATATTCTTCATAATATGTTGCAATATTGAGCCCGTGCTGCATGTCTATTTCACCTTCCATTGCAGCGAGGCGTAATTCCTCCTCAGATGAGAAGATTGTGAAATGGATCTTATCAATATATGGCAATTGGTTTAAGTCTGTATCTATCTTCCAATAATATGGATTCCGTTCCATCACAACTGAAGTCGCATCTTCATCATACCAATCTGTCAGCACCCAGGCATTCATGGTGGGTTTATCGGGGTTTTTGTAAAAAATAAACATTTTTTCATACAACTTCACCCAGTCTTCAACCCCAGCCTCTTCAATCAACTTATCGATTCCTTCCGGATTGTGATCAATATGAAACTGCTTCATATAATGCATGGGTCTGCCTGTAATCCAGTCATTTTTTACATCTGCAAGTACATATGGGAATTGCCCATATGGTCTCGCAAAGCTGAACTTCACAGTATAATCATCGATTTTTTCAACAATAACGGGTTCATCATTTACTTTCAAAAAACTTTTTACAGATGAATGCAGCTCCTCATTTATAAGATCCTCGTACCAGAAAAGGATATCATCTGCGGTAAAAGGAACACCATCTGACCATTTCAGTCCCTCACGAAGATAAAAAGTGAATTCGCTTGCATCCTCATTGACCTCATAGGACTGGGCTATATTTGGGACAATCCGGGACCATTCCGGATCCCATCGCAATAGACCTTCATAGCCAGCATAGGCTCTTAAGACTGCACCACCTCCAGTCCCAACCAATCCCATTCGCCATGTTCCACCATATATCCCAATTTTCTCAACCGGCTGTATAATTACAGGATTTATAGGCAGGCGCTCCTCAACGGGCGGTAGTTCGCCGTTTTCTACCATTTCTGCCAGCATTGGTGCCTCACTGAATATAGCTTCAGGCTCTTCCACGATAGCGGGAATAGTTTCAGCAGGCGTTTCCTCAGGTGTATCTTCAGATTCATCTACAATATCTGGAGGTTGTTTTTTTAAGGCGCAGCCTGTATTGCCTACTATGAACAGCAGGCATAAAATAAGGAATATTATAAGTGCTTTTTTCATTACTGCCTTATATAAATCTATTTACCTGTTATTTATTATTAACTCTAAGTATCAGGCTTAGAGTGTATCTATTGATTATCATTAAATTTGAAATCTTTTTCTCTAAATAATCTAACACATGCCGCTACAACCTTAGGGTCATATTTTTTTCCTTTATTCTTTACTATTTCTTCAATCGCTTTATCAATTCCAAGTGCAGACCTATAGGGCCTGTGTGAGCTCATGGCCTCAACCACATCTGCTACTGCAAGTATTTTAGCTTCTATAAGTATACCCTTACCTTTTAGCCCTTCCGGATATCCCGACCCGTCCAGTCTTTCATGATGTTGTAATATAATATCAGCAACCCCGGAAGGAATTCCTGTGTCTTCTATTATTTCAAAACCAGTCTGGGGATGAGCTTTTATAAAAGAAAATTCAAGATCAGTTATTTTTCCAGGTTTTGAAAGAATAGAAGCAGGGATGATTACCTTGCCCAGGTCATGAATTAGTGCTGCCATTTCTATTAGATGGATCTTGTTTTTTTCTATTCTCATTTCTATTGCAATAGCTTTAGCCAAACGGGCAACACTTTTTTGATGACCTGAGGTATAAGGATCCCTGGCTTCTATTGTTTTAGATAATGCATTAATAGTTCCATTTAGAGTTTTCTGAAGTCTTTGATAGCTTTCCCTTAACTCTTCCTCTGCCTTTTTCTTCTCTTTTAAAAATTTTCTGTTTTCTTTTCTTGTTTTAGCTTCCTGTATTTCTCTTCTAATAGACGGGGCAAGCCTGGCAAGTTTATCTTTCATTATATAATCATTGCCACCTTTTTTCATGGTTTCGACAGCGATCTCTTCGCCAATTGTGCCCGAAATAAGGATAAATGGAATATCCAGATCTTTTTGCTTAAATAATTCTAAAGCATCCAGGCCGCTGAAGTTGGGCATACTATAATCTGATAAGACTATATCCCACTTTTCATTCTCAAGAGCAACCCTCATCTTTTTTTTTGAATCTACCCGTTTATATATAGGATCAAGTCCATCTTTTTTAATTCTATGCATGATAAGTAATGCATCATCTTCAGAATCTTCAACTATTAGAATCTTGAGTTTTCTTTTCATCTTATTTTTCACCTCACTGGCGGGGATTCATTTAAAACAAGCCAGTACAGCTTTAATTGCCTGGCTGCTTCTAGAAACTGGTTAAAATCTACCGGTTTTCTGATATAGCTATTGGCTCCCAGACTATAGCTTTCAATTAAATCTTTTTCCTCATTTGAAGAAGTTAAAATAACTACCGGGAGAAGTTTGGTCTTCTTTTCAGAACGAATTTTCCTGAGTACTTCGATCCCGCCTATCTTAGGTAATTTTAAATCCAGGATTATAAGCACGGGTAAATCATTACCATCATGGTTTTTACCAAATAGATATTCCAGTGCTTCTTCTCCATCACGGGCCACAGTGATCTTATTTGCAAGATTGTCCTTTTTTAATGCTCTTAGTGTGAGGATTTCATCATCTGGATTATCCTCTACAAGCAAGATTGTCTTTTTATTCATTTGCTTCCTCTTTTTATGATTTAAGGGTAAAATAAAATGCTGCACCTTTTCCAACCTGACTTTCAGCCCAAACTTTTCCATTATGAAGATTGATTATCCTTTGTACTATAGCCAAACCAATACCTGTTCCTTCAAATTCAAGTTGTGAATGAAGTCTTTGAAATGGGACAAATAGCTTATCTTTATAGGTCATATCAAACCCTACCCCATTATCCCTTATGACAAATACTTTACTTCTGTTTATATTAATACTTTCAAATTTTACAATCGTATTATTATTATTTTTTGTATACTTGATTGCATTGCTTAAAAGATTTTCCAAAACAATCCTGATTAATTTTTTATCACCTGCAGTTGTAAGCATGGGAACTATCTTAAATTCTATCTCCCGTTCAGGCTGTAGTTTTTTATAATCTTCTACAATTTCATTTACCATTTTGCTAAGGTTAACTTTTTCATAATTTAATTTCTTTTGGGCTATACGCGAAAGGGAAAGTAAATCATTAATCAGCTCTGACATGCGACTTGTAGCTGATCTTATCCGGTTTAGATAGTCCTTTCCCTGTTTATCTAACTTGCTTTCATAATCTTCTAATAATGCCTGGCTAAAACCATCTATGCCTCTTAGAGGCGCACGCAGGTCATGTGATACTGAATAAGAGAAGGCTTCAAGCTCTTTGTTGATCACTCCCAGTTTTATTGTTCTTTCCCTGACCATAGCTTCCAGGTTTTCTGAATATTTCTTTAATTCTTTTTGAGCTTTAATCTGCTTTTCTTTAAATTCCTGATTTGCGGCAAGCATCGCATTGGTCCGTAGTTGTATGATGCCAATTTCATCTCCTGAGCTAATATAATTCGATCTGACCGTAAGATCCCCTTTTTCAGCCTGACGTAAGATTTTTGTAAGTGAGTGTACCCGTCTTGTAACAGTTCTGCTAAATACCATGATAATTATTATTGATGTGATTAAAATAGTTAGAACTGAACCAAGTATAAATATATTTCGATTAATTTCTTTTTCAGTATTTGTTTCTCTTGTATCCAGCTCAATATAAACAAAGAATTGAGGAGTAATTTTGTCAGAAGCAAAGATAGGGGAAAAAGATATAATCCGATCCTTAAAGAAATATGACTGTATTTGTGTATTGTTAAAGTCTAATAAAGCATGGTCAACATTATCTATTTGGGAGATATTTTTTCCAAGAAACTTATTATCATGAGAGCAATAAATAGTTCCATTGATCCCGATTATCATACCGCTGAGCAGCTCTTCACCAACTATATGATGCATTATTTCTGAATCAGCTATTGCGTCCAGGTCCAGGACTCCTTCATTTATTAATAAACCCGGTAATTGAGCATTGTGATTAATCCGCTGGTCCACTTCTATGGAGAACCTGTTTATATAGAAAACACCTAAAATTGATAAAGTTATTATTTCTACCAAAATGATTACAATGCCGACTTTAAAGGAAAGGCTTTTAGCGAATTGTTTTAATTTTATGAGCATATTTTCACTGATATAAAATAATTATTTGTAGTTATTTTAAGCTCTACTCACTTTTATTATTTCACTTTTCAAGTAATTAATTTTTATGCTTTTAATAATTATTATAATAATAAATCTATTAATAATATTGTACAAGAACAAAAATATTGAAACAAAATTTATAATTCTTTATATTTTTAAGAAATACTGACATTATGAATGTACTAGTTTTTGGGGAACCCTCAACAAGAAAGGGTCAAAGTGATTGATTAGTTTGAAAAATAGCTCAGGTACTAACTTTAAAAGCTAAATTAAAAAAGATTAGGATCATATTATATGCGATATAAAAAAATTAGAATTATAATAATATTTGTGATTTTAGGACTGTGTATCACTACACTGGCCATATGGGGTATAATAAATAATGTCATAAATGAACTAAAATTCAACTTACTTTCGGAGACACGCTCTATAGCACGTTCCATTAATACAGAGAGATTGCAAAGTCTAAGTGGAAACTTGACAGATTTGGATTCACCGAATTATAGTAGACTTAAAAGCCAACTCTATAATATTCGCTCATCAAATAAATCATGCAGATTTTTATATATTATGGGGCAAAACAAAAATGGTGATGTATTTTTTTTCGTAGATTCCCAACTGCCAGATTCTAAAGATTACGCGCCGCCAGGTCTTATATACGAAGAAGTGCCCGATGAATACTTGTTTTCATTTACTTCAGGATTAGAACAAGTAGTTGGTCCAGTTACAGATAGATGGGGCACTCTTTTAACTACATTAATTCCCATTTATGATTTTGAAACAAATGAACTGATTGCTGTGCTGGGTATGGATATTGAGGCTGAGAATTGGTATGAAAAAATCTTTTTTCAAAGCATATTGCTTATTGGGCTTGTTATTTTAACTCTGGTATTAATTATTTTATCCATCAATCTGATAATGAAAACGAAAGAATTAAAAATACTGGCGGGTACTGATTCGCTAACAAAAATCCATAATAGAAGAAAAATTTTTGAGCTGGTAGAAATGGAATTAAATAGATATGAACGAAATGGTGGGTTCTTATCGGTTATTGCTGTGGATTTAGATTATTTCAAACCTATTAATGATAAATTTGGACATTTTGTTGGAGATATCATTTTAAGAAAAGTCTCTTCAACTATAAAAGGAATGATACGTAAAACTGATCATATAGGTCGTGTCGGTGGTGATGAATTTGTTATTTTACTTCCAGATACAAGTGAAGAAAATGCAGTTACTATAGCAGAAAAGATAAGGGCTAGGGTTGAATTACTAAAATTTGAAGAAAAAAAATATCCTGAATTATCAATATCGGTAAGTCTTGGTATTAGTGCTGTCAAAGAAAAACAGATAGGTGTTGATAAATTACTTGATCAAGCAGATATGGCCCTATATACTTCCAAACAAAAAGGTAGAAATCAGATATCTGTATACTAAGGAGGATTGCTGGATGGTGATTCCGCCAGTAGCCTGTCCGCGAAGATTGGTGTTAGATTCTTAACATTTTAACCGTACCACTTTTCGTGAGACTCTCAGGGTCATGATTATGTGTATATTTGTCTTTAACATCTGCTATTTTACAAGACTCCTTATTGTGATTTCTTTATAAAAAACAGCAGTATCGCTTTGAAGTTAGCTATAGGTTTCAAATTTAAATAACTGCATATTTTTTATCTTAATAAATATATTTGATTAGTCTGTTACAATCTGTTTTTTATGGTAAATGGAGAATTTTGAGTGAAATTTATCATAATTTAAATTTGTAAAAAACAATTAATGCACTGAACAGTTACAATCAATTTAAAAATTATTTCGAATAATATATTTTTATGAGATTATGGTTTCTAAAAAGACAATTTTAATTAAAAATACTAATTTAAGCAATAAGACTAATATACAAATATTTGGAATAGAAATAAAATGCTGCTGTTTTTGTTATACTTTTGTTCTATTTCATTTATATTATTAAAATAAATTTAAAATTAGCTTCAATTAAAAAATGCTCTACACTATCCATGATGCTTCCAAAACAGTAGCACTGGCTGCCCACTAATTTAATTGCTTCTGGTTAATTAAATTTTTTCTTTATTTTCAAATAGAACAATTAAGACATTAAAATCTAAATGTTAATTTAAGATACCTATGACATAGTTACCTTAAGTGGCTGGCTATAGTGTAAGGAGTTAGAAGTAGGATTATTTGGTTGGATGTGGGTATTTTTATAAAAGAATTTGGCTTTTAATATATAATTTTATATAGACAGCAGAGCAAGAATATTTTCACTGCATTTTCCTTTAATATTCCTGAAACTATAATGACTAAGAAACTTTCTTATCAAATTTTAATATCCTATGATTTTCTTTCTGTGTAATACTTTTATTTTCCTTTACTTCTAAATCTTTTTTTTCTGATACAATGCTTTTTCCTTGAAATAACCCTCCCTTTTCTATGGATAGCATCGCTTTCTCCTGAATTAAATTACCTATGAATCTGCCACTATGTGTAATTTCTACCAATCCTGATGCTTTTATTTCCCCATTAAGATGCCCTGAGACTACAATATCCTTAGCTTTTATTTTGGACTCAACTTTTCCTTCTTTTCCAATTACTAGTACATCTTTAGATATAATATCTCCAACTATAGTACCATTAATTCTAACTGACCCCGGAAAGCTTATTTTCCCTTCAATTTTAACTCCTTCACCAATTACAGTTAAAGAATTGGCCCCATTATTTTTAGAAAACATTATGTTCCTCCTTTTAATTCTTAAATCATAGACAATAATAAATATATTATTACATATAAGTATTATTAAATATATAAATATTTTTGTCAATATATTTATTAATATAAATAAAATAAATATCATATCCATAATTTATAAAAGATATGTTATGGTTTTTCCAAGTTTAATTAACTGTACTAAAACTCTTATCCCTAGAAATTAACCAAAATAAGTACCAAATAGGCAGGAATTACTATTATATTTATTTACAATAAAATGTATGGGAAATCCTTCCTGTTTTAACTTAAGGATCTCTTCTAATTTGTGGTTTTGTTTCATGCAGTAAGTGGGAAAAGGATCTACTATCACTAAAATACCGTCAACATTTGATAAAATCGACTTTACTGATTCGTGGCCGGTGTTGCTTCCAATATCAATAAGGGTTATAGGACATAGACTTGATGCATACATAAGCTTTATCATCTGATTATAGTTCCAGTCTGTGATCATATCTTTCCTGTCATCGGCAACTACCCAGGCAATACCGTCAAATACAAACTCCGAGTTTGGCTTAAGGGTTTTATTTTCTCGGATGCTATGAGGATATGAATAGAATTTATTGCCTGCACTTTTATTTAAACGCTCTTCTATTCCCACCCAGTGAAATATCATAAAAATCCTATAGCAATAGAAAAATTATTATCCATTGCAGATAAAGCAATATATAAAGAAAAAGTAAACAAAAAGATTTCTTTAGAAAAAGATAATGAATTATAGATATTTTACTATCTCTTCCAATTTTATCTCCTTTGCCCTCTTCAATTTGTCTATTTCGATTAATTGCTTTGAAATCTGATCCTTTCTTTTGCTCAGTGCCTTTAACTCCCCAAGATTATTTGAAATACCTGAAATTTTTTCATCTCATCTATATCTACTTCATTTAGAATATATTTAACTTTGTTGCCCTGAACCCTGGATCTTCTTATTGCACCGATTTTTTCCAGAAGATTTATATTTCTATAGACAGTATCTATTCCTATTTCAGGGTAAATGACTCCGGCCAATTTGTGTAATTCTTCAGCATTATTTTCGCCTGGGTATCAAGAAGTATCTTAAGTATGGTCTCTCTGGTACTGGTAAATCTAAACCCGCGGCACTTTATATTTTTCTGCCAGAACTTATATAAAGTCATTATCTCTTAGTGATTATTGATAATGATATTGATACTGAATATAAATTTGTCAATTTTTCCTAATGGATTTCAGAATTACAAATCAACCCCAAAATAAAATATGGGTAAATTATCTGAGTATCCAAAATGCTAGAGATTTATAGTGATAAGTAAGTCAAAGTTTAAAGAGACCTGCACCAAAACGGATGTTTTCCACTGTGATTTTATCTATAAGACAATTGACTGTATTTTTGACTCTCTTAACACTTTTTACGACACACTATATACCACTATAAATCTTACTTCATCTTTTTCATATGTCCACCCATCCCAGAGTCCATCTCCATCCGGGATATTTTTGGCAAAATGTATTCTTACCTGGAACCGCGTTTTGCCGCTGTCAATAGCCTTTTGCAGTTCTGTTTTTAATTTTTCTGCGCTGCATATAAAACTCGGGGTATTAAAACTTTCAATCCCAACACCTGTAAGATCATAATCGGAAATGACCAGCGGCCCTGGACCCCATTCAGTCACACCGACCCATAAATCCATAAAAGATGGGGCACCGATTACCTGGCTGACCTCAAAGGAAAGCGAGGCATCTATTATGGCAGTGTCTGCAAGACCTGTTATATCATAGCTTATATAACCTCTTACCATATTATCATTTAGAGTATCCCCCGCAAAAATACTGAAATTGTTGTAAACCATAAGTCCCTCTTCTATATAACCGCTTTCCGCCGTATTTACAAATGGGATATCTACTGTTTTTATAGACGGTTCGACTATAAAACTCTCGGTCAGGGCATCGCTGCCGCCATTAGCATCAAAGACTTCCAGCGTTATATCAAATTCACCGCTTGCAGCAGGAGTGTTCCACATAGCAGGGTATGCATGGATGTCATCAATAGTTCCGCCATTTACGCTCCACTTAAAACTCAGCACATCACCATCAGGATTTGATATAATGGCTGTGAGCGCATATGTCTCATCGGTACAGGGAGTATCGCAGTCTACAATTATGCCACTGAGCTCAGGAGGAAAATTGCAGCCCCATGCAAGGTTTACTGAATCAGCGGCACTGCCTTCCGAATTAGCAGCAGTGGCTGTAAGCTTATAGGTATCAGCAGGATCATTAATATTGATCTGAGTCTTATATTCCCCCCAGGCACCGCCCGAGTCATCTTTGGAAAACTCTACTTCAGGGGCAGGCGAACCGGTGACCACTGCCTTCACTCTGTAGTAGCACAGATCATCAGCAGGCGAATAGATAGGACCTTCATAGATTTTGAGCTCTATGGTGGGAGCTTCAGCCTGCTCCCCGGAGGCTTCCTCCTCTTCTGATTCTTCTTCTGCGGCTTCCTCTTCTATTTCTTCTTCATGAGACTCTTCCACAGCAGTCTCTTCTTCTGTTTCTGTGATTATTGTTTCTTTGTCCTCCGAAGCCAGGCCCGTGCATTGATTGCATATTGACGATATGGTAAAAAAGCTGACAAGGGTAAGGATTAAAATATAAATATAGGCTTTTTTCTTTTTCATAATAATTTCATCCCTTCTTATTGAAGCTATTTCATGTTATCTTGTATCACTTTTACAATAATGCCTTAATTTCAATACAATAGTTTAGCTATAAATTTTGCTTTTATTATTTAAAAATTTCAATATATTCAGAAAATGAGGCCCAATCAAGATCGGATTGATCTATGCCATCCACGCTATAGCTGTAATCAATTATAATTTCAGGCTCACCACCTGATGTATGGTAATAAAAACTGAAATAATCATATTCCAAACCTTCATGAGTTTTTAAGTTAAGACAATAATTATGAGTTAAAAAACCACTTTCCCAGGTAACATCCAATGGTATCCAGCCGTATCCCGGCAGTTTGATTTCATTCCAGGCATGGCCATTAAATATCTGCTGGTCAGCCTCGCCTACTGCGACAGTTATCGGTATTCCTGATACATATTTTGCCGGTATGTCGGCAGCCCTGCAGACTGCTGCATAAACAATAGAATAATCCATACACGTTCCCCTGCCTCTTTCTAAAATCTCTGAAGCCTTAAATAATTGCCTGTTATTATCTGCTGCCAGCTCATGATCATAATCAAGAATATCTGCAATATAATCATATAGTTTCCCGGCAATCAGATAAGGGCTTGATTCGCTTCCGGTCACTTCAGCTGCTGCTTCGATTATTACAGGAGAGTCGCTGTCAATATATGATTCACTTTTAGTATATGCTTCAAGGTCCCCGTCATCAGCATCAAATACTGTAAAAATATTATCATAATCCTTATCATCAAATTCATATATTACTAAATCATAAATTACTTCTACTGAAGCTGATCCGCCATCAGCCAGATCACCTAATTCGTAATGATAAAAAAGGTTCCCAATATCATCCTCTATCTCTTCAGCATTTTCACTATTTTCTAAACAATCACTGACTACCTGAAATGGCCTCCATGTCTTTGGGACCTCAATATTGCATTGGACTCCGCTTAATTTTCCGGGCCCATTATTTAAAATTGAATATTTAACTTTAATGCTGCACTCATGTTCCTTTAAAAGGATGATCGATCCGATTGTTTCACATATTTGTATGGTCCTGCAGACATAGTCATCGTAGTTTTCACCTTTTCCATTTAACCTTATAGTATAATCACCTATTTCACTAAATATATATGATATTTCTTCTCCTCCAGGTTCTTCGCCATCCAGGATCTCCCATGTAAATTCAAGCTGATCCCTGTCCGGATCTATCAAGCTCAGCACTGAAAAAGATACCGGTTTTCCTTTCTCAAAATAAATACCGTCAGATCCTTCCTGTGATATATTTATTTCCATGATCGAGGAGGTTCTTTCTATAACTCTTTCAGTGTAACCATCGTTAATAGTAGTTTCCTCAGAAGATATTGTCTCTTCAATTAAAAATTCATCAGACAATTCATCCATTAAGGATTCTTCAATTGATTTTGAGATCTTATCAAAGTCAAAGCAGCAGGAACTTAAAAGTAAAGATACTATTATTAATGGTACCAGCAAAAAAGACAAGGTTATAAATTTTAAAAATGTTTTAATCCTCATTTTATTTTTTATTATTATCCTTATTTTAAAATTATACCTAACATTAATTTATATATTAACTAATATATTAATACTAAAATTTAAATATGTCTAATACTAAAATTTTCTATAAACTATTAATGGAAACATTAATAATAAAAAGATTTGTTGTTATTCTTTAATATTATATCTACAATATATACTGATCCGGTAAAAATCTTATCTACTAAAAACTCGATTCAAGGGTTGAAACTGAAATTTATATGTTGGGAAAAATTTAAAAGTGAACTATTTAAGTTTGTTAGATTCTTAACATTTTAACCGGACCACTTTTCGTGAGGCTCTCAGGGTCACGCTTATGTCTGTCTTTAGCATCTGCTATTTTACAAGACTCCTTATTGTGATTCCTTCATAAAAAATTGTACAGTATAGCTTTGAAGTTAGATATAGGTTTCAAATTTAAATAACTGCATATTTTTTATCGTAATAAATATATTTGATTAGTCTGTTACAATCTGTTTTTTATGGAAAGTGGGAGATTTTGAGTGAAATTTATCATAATTTTAATTTGCAAAATACAATTTTTTATCATCATTTTCTTTTTACATAGGTTTAATTACTTGGAA
>Ga0255365_10256_pt1 | contig 13733 bp, 10 predicted proteins | sample ANMaggSeSYBR01J3_FD_182089 | JGI IMG/M metagenome (GOLD analysis project Ga0255365, IMG submission 182089) | Sediment cell enrichment communities from methane seep in Santa Monica Basin, California, United Staets - ANME aggregate JGI... | ecosystem: Environmental > Aquatic > Marine > Cold seeps >... | reverse complement strand
GTGATATTATTGTTTCAGAATGTGAGATAAGAGATAATTTTAGATTCGGAATATATTTGGAGAAGGGTAATTCATGCATTGTAAGGAATAACAACATTTGCGATAATGAGCTATATGGCATATATTCCAAAATTGCAGATTGTAACGCCTGGCATAACTGGTGGGGATCTCACTTTGGACCATCATACACCAAGTTAAGATTAGGTGATAAAATAACTTGGATTCCTGGTCAAATAAAATTCTTTCCGTGGCTCGCCAAACCTTTAGATGATATTGGAGCGGACTGGAAAAACAATGAACCATATATGCAAGGTGAAATCGACGATTTTAAGGAGAAACGAATGAATCTATCCGGAGATGATTCTGATGAAGATGGCATACCTGATTGGTGGGAGAAAAAATGGGGTTATGATCCATCAGTTTGGGATGATCATACAAATTTTGACCCAGATCAAGATGCGTTGAACAACTTTGAAGAATGCTACACTGATCAGTATGGTTCAAATCCATTTCACAAAGATATCTTCCTCGAGTTCGACTGGATGGAATCGCCAAATCCAACTATCTCGAATAGACCACCAACCGATTTAATAGAAAGTGTTATAACGCTCTTTGACGAGCACAATATAACACTGCATGTTGACCTAGGAGATCTCGGCGGAGGTGAAGAGACACCTATGATTTGCACATCTAATTTTTCGTTTGCAAAATTACGAGATGTATACTGGGATTATTTTCTACATAATGATCTTACTAACCCTCGCAAAGGTATCTTTCACTATGGAATTATCTGTAATCACTGTCCTGATCTTAATTTTCCATTCTTTGGATGGGATCAATTCGATTCATTCGCAATATCGGCTCAATGGTTGAAAGAAAAAAATCCTCTGATGACTAGAGGGCAACTTATAGTAGGTGGTGCGGTCCATCACCTTGGGCACACTCTTGGTCTACTTGCTGATACGCACGGCGGCATTGATAATCTTGACACTCCGAATCCATTCTCATTGCAATGGTGGAAATATCGAAACTACAAAAGCTGTATGAACTATCGTTACAAATATAAGCTCCTCACTTTTTCAGATGGTTCCAATGGCAAAGGTGACTATGATGATTGGAAAAATCTTGAATTAGGTTTTTTCAAAAATAGTCATTTTGAACAATCTGAGATATCATCCAGTAGTGTGCCAAGATATAACTAACCAATTTATTCATTCGTTCATTGGATGGATTCATGGGATCTTTTCCATTATTGCAAAAATAGAACTTGAGATGAAAAACATTGCTTGACACTTGGCAGTAAGGGGATATCAAATGATATCAATGTGGATATCGGGCAAGGCTGTATCCATAACCATTGCAGACCCTAAATGATGCGGGTAGAAACTGCAATTGCAGAAATATGGGTTGGCTTGCTGGCAGCATTGGGAAAAATTAGCTGTGATGATCTAGTTCATGTGACATGAAAGATACAAATCTTGTTGTATGCTGACGGTTATGCGAAAACCAGTGAAAAAATAGTTGAAAATATTTTGTAAGAGTGTAAAATGTCGGTTAGGAGATAAGCCAGATATTAGAAAACAGATTTTTGGAACCAGGGGTTTTTGCAGATATGGTCATTTAGCCAAACTTTAGATTAAAAAAGCATTTTTCAGTAATATTATATACTATGAAAAGATTATATGCGATGAATAATCTGGATGGGATTGATGGATGGATGATTTGTTACTATGTTGCAGTGATGGTGGATCCTGTACCGTTTTAGAGAATGTTAATATGCTATTTGATAGGTTGTTTTGAATGGAGATTTTATGACTGGGGACCCCAAGATAATAAAAGAACTAAGGGAAGCGGAAAAACTTGGAAGACTTTATGGTCAATCACAGAGTTCCCATATTGGGCTGGAAGTATCTGAAGAGTTGATGGAAGATATATCAGATGGGCATACCAAGGTTTTTAACAAGGGTGGTAAAGACAGAGAATTTGACATAAAATCAACGCAACATAGTGGTTTGTCCGGAGATGAATTAGTAGATGAAAAAGAATTATTGTTCCAAGGTTCTAGCGATCTCATGCTATATCTTGATAGACATGGAAGAATAACTAGAATAAACAGGGCAGGACTTGCTTTTTCAGGTTTTTCTGAAGATGAGGTTATTGGGCAGTTCTTTTGGAAGATGCATGGAGTTTTTTCTAAACGTGATATATTCAAATATCTCAAGGTATTCAAAAATACAATTAAAGGAAACCCTACTAAGGCTTTTTTAAGTGAATTACATGAAAAATCAGGTAGAAAACATATTATGAGATTTTCAACATATCCTGTCAAAGAAAATAAGAAATTAAAATCTGTTCTTGTTGTAGGAAAAGATATCACTAGAGAAAAAGAAACTGAGAATAAAATGCACGAAGTTGGAGAAAAGTATCTCGATCTATTTGAAAATGCCAATGATCTTATCCAGTCAGTCAGATCGGACGGATCTTTTCTGTATGTTAATCGCGCATGGAAAAGGACCCTAGGCTATAATCAGGATGAAATTTCAAATCTCTCTTTCTTGGACATTATTCATCCGGAAAGCAGAGAATATTGTATGAAATTATTCAAGCGTTTGATGTCTGGAGAAATTGTTGGAAACATTGAAGTTTCATTTGTGACCAAGGAGGGCAGGAAAATTATCGTCGAAGGAAGTATCAACTGTCGATTTGAGAATGGTAAAGCAGTTTCTACCCGTGGTATTTTTCACGACATAACCAAGCGAAAGAAGATGGAAGAGAGGTTGCAAGAATCTGAGGAAAAATTTCGCACTCTTTATGAATCTGCGACAGATGCAATTATGTTGTTAGATGAAAATGGTTTTTTCGACTGCAATGCTGCGGCACTCAAAATTTTTGGTGTTCCCTCCATGAACAGATTTATTTCCAAACATCCACACGATTTATCTCCTCCAAAGCAGCCCGATGGAAAAGACTCACTGGCCGCATTTAATGAACATATTGCAACAGCATTTGAAAAAGGATCCGATTATTTTGAATGGATGCATAAATGTGCTGATGGAACTATTTTTCCAGCAACTGTGCTTCTAAACCACATGAAATTAAAAGATAGAGACATTTTACAAGCAGTTGTACGAGACATCACTGGGCAAAGGAGATCAGAAGGTGAATTAAAGAAAAAGATCAATGAACTTGAAAGATATAAAAAAGCTACTGTTGGTAGAGAATTAAGATTAATTGAGATAAAAAAAGAGTTAAAAGAATTGAGAGCGAAATTGGAGGGTGGGAAATAGATGAATTTGACCTGGTCATCGGTAGCGTGGATATTGCTTGCGATCTTCATAATGTCATTAGTTGTTCGACTTCTTTCTCATTATGGAAAAAATTGGGGGAAAGATGAATTAGATGAATTTCGTTTACCCCAATAATCTGGAAAGAATGTTTGAGTATCACCGGACATATAAATTTGAAAATATGGATAAAGATGGAGACAGAGGTTTGAAATATGGATGAAATTAAGAAAGAAGAATTGGATAAATTAATGAAAATTGAAGGTGAAGTGAGAGGAGTAGTTTTCCAGACAGACGCTAAATATGTTTTGGAAAAGGAAGGGGAAGAAGGACTTAAAAAATTAGAAGAAAGAGTTAAAGAGTTAGGATATCCAATAGATTACAGAGGGGGAGAATCACTAGATTCCCATCCGATTGGATTAAGAGTCATTTCACTTCTTTTAATAAAAGATACTTTTGGCTGGTCAGATCCCGAAATAAAAAGAATGGGATATATGGCACCCAGAACTTCGTTTATGGTAAAAATTTTGATTAGGTTTTTCGCCTCATTTAAGAAAGTAATGACTGAATCTCCAAAATATTGGACAAAACATTATACAATAGGAAGTCTTGAGGTGATAAACCTAGATGAAGAAACAAAAGATGTCACTATACGCCTTAAAAACTTTAAGATTCATCCTATTTTATGTCAATATTATCAGGGGTATTTTGAAATGATGCACGAATTTGCAGCGGGAAAAGCAGGGGTAGAAAGTAAAGAGACAAAGTGTATGTTTAAAGGAGATCCTTATCATGAGTATGTTTTTAAGGGAAAACGAGAATAAAACAGAGATTCAGACGAAGGAAGAAATTCTGGAGTTAGAAAATTACATAAGAGCTTTTTGGCAATTTTTGCCATTACCAATATGCTATGTAAATCCACTCAACATTGTTTTAGATGCAAGCTGGGATTTTGAACGCTTTTCTGGTTATAAAGCAACCGAAATTGTTGGAGAAAATTTAGAAAAATTATTTGACTCTACTAAAGAAATTAAAGAGATAGAGCAGGAAATTTTAGAAAAAGGAAGAATTCTTGGCCGAGAAACAACTTTTCTTAATAAGGAGAAAAGAAAAATCCCGATTATTCTTTCGGCGATGGTGAGAAAGGACAAAGTAGATGATTCTATTGGGTATTTTTTATCAATTATGGATATCACGACGATTAAACAGGTAGAGAATGAACTAAAGAAAAAAATCGATGAGCTTGAAAGATATAAGAATGTTACTGTTGGTAGAGAATTAAGATTAATTGAGATAAAAAAAGAGTTAAAAGAATTGAGAACGAAATTGGAGGGTGGGAAATAAGTGAATTTGACCGTGTCATCGGTAGCGTGGATATTGCTTGCAATCTTCATAATGTTATTAGCTGCTTGGTTTCTCTTCTATTATCTCAAGGGTAAAGATAAGCGGAAGTTGGTGTTTGCGATAGCTTTTTTGTTAGCAGGTGTGTCATATGTATATTTAGCAATAGGGTATCACAATATAGAATCGATGCCCCTCCTTTGGTCAAACTTGTATCACTGGTCTACCTTACCTATGATGGTAGCTTTTTTATTTGTTGTGGGTGTAAGTTTACTCAAAATTAAAGATTTTGACCTACTGTGTAAAATACTTCTTGTTATTGTTGCTTTTTCATTTATACTGGTTTTTCTACCAGTTTCTATTGTAGGTATGTTCAAAATAATTCGATACTCTATGGGGATCGTGGTGATAATCTCCTCAAGTTATTTACTTGTTAAAACAAGAGATCCTTCTAGTTTATTGTTTTTACTATCCATGATCTGTTTTATTATTGCGGGAGTAACATTGGTTCGAGATATGGAGTATTTTTCAATTTTCTCTTACTTAATGGCCCATGTGTTTTTAACGCTGATTTTTGTCACCGCTCCTACATCTGGAGAGAACGAAGAACAGGATATATCATCTTATTTCTCGTTAAAAAAGAATTTAAAAAACGCAAAAATAGCATTGCAGGAGAGTGAAAAGAAATATAAAAGAATAGTCGAAAACACCCGTGATGTTATAATGCTCACTCAACCTGATGGTATCATCTCCTACGTGTCCCCATCCTGTGAGAAAGTTTTAGAATATAATGCAAAGGAATTGGTAGGTCAACAACCATGGATAATACATCCTGATGATCTCGAAAAAGTAAAAAAAATTCATTTCCAGGCTTTAAAGGGGGAAAGTGGTACAGATTTCGAATATCGCATCAAAACTAAGACAGGAGAGATAAAATGGGTTTCTCATTCGTTTTCACCAATATTTGCTGATGATAAACTCCAGATGATTGTAAGTTCGATTAGAGATACCACCGATCGTAAGAGGGCAGAAGAGAAATTAAAGGAGAAACTCGACGAACTTGAGAGATATAAAAACGTTACTGTTGATCGGGAACTAAGATTAATTGAGTTGAAAAAAAAGATTAAACAATTAGAAGAAAAATTGAAATCAGAGGAGAGATGAAAGATGAAAAAAAAGTTAATTGGTTTGATATCAATAGGTTTGATGATGGCGTTGTCGATATCTGGGTGTATTGAAGAAGAGCCTGTAGAATCACAGGAGATAACTGTAAAACTTAAATGGTTGCATTGTGTACAATTTGCTGGTTTATATATTGCTAATGAAAAAGGATATTATGCAGACGAAAATCTAAATGTAACTATTGAAGAAACAGATTTCACAAACGAACCTGTTGATGTAATTGCTGAAGGAAAGGCAGAATTCGGTGTCGATGATGGTGACAGGATATTAGTAAAAATGGGTGAAGGGGCACCGTTAAAAACAATAGCTGTTATTTTTAAGACAAGTCCTTTAGGATATGTAAGTTTAAAGGATTCAAATATTACGATACCAACAGATTTTATTGGAAAAAATATTGGTTTAACCCCTGATGCGCATGCAATGCACAGTGCAGTTGTCAAAAAACTTGGTATGGATCCAGGCTCGATGACTGTGATCAATGCAACCTATGATTACACACCATTGATAACCGGTGAGTATGATGTATTCACAGTTTATGTGACAGATGAAACATACCATATAACGGAAGAAGAAGGCCATGAACTAAATGTGATATTACCAAGTGACTATGACGTTTCTTTTTATGCCGATTCAATATTTACAAGTGGTGAGATAATCGAAAACGATCCAGAACTTGTCGAAAAATTCCTAAGAGCAACGTTGAAAGGGTGGCAGTATGCACTGGAAAATAAAGAGGAAGCCTTGGATATAACAGAAAAATATGAAACGGGCAGATATGCAAATGGGGAATATGAGGAATATATATATGATCACCAGTTTCCCTTGATACACACTGGAGAAAGCAGTGTTGGCTGGATGTCTTCAGAGAGATGGCAAGAAATGTATGACATGCTAAATGACTATGGGGAAATTGAAACTGGTTTTGATGCCAGTCAAGCCTATACTATGCAGTTTTTAGAAAGTATTTATAGTTAAGGACAACTAATTAGAAATGAAAATTAAAAGCGAGGTGGAAAAAATAAAAAAAAGTTATTTATTTATTTTTTTCGTATTAATTCTGGTTATTTCAGGTTGCACTCAAAATATCGAAGAAAATGAATTACAAGAAATAACTGTAAAGCTTAAATGGCTTCATCAGGCTCAGTTTGCTGGCAATTATGTTGCCGTTGAAAAAGGGTTTTATGCTAATGAAAAGTTAAAAGTAAACTTGGGTCCTTTCTCTTTTGAGGATCCAACGATAGACTCAGTTGTCAATGGAACTGCTGTCTTTGGAATTACAGGGGCAGATGAATTAATCCTTGCAAGATCAAAAGGTTTGACTTTAAAGGCTTTTGCAGTCATCTACAAAATTAATCCAGTATGTGCTTATTCGCTAAAAGAATCTGGCATTACGAATCCACAGGATTTCATTGGAAAAAACATTGGCTTAGAAAGAGGAACTAATGTAGAAATATTATATTATGCAATGATGGGAAAACTTGATATCAATAGAAGTCAAATAAATGAACTAACAATAGGCTATGATGCTACTGAATTGCTTAATGGTATAATAGATGTTTCTACAGGATATCTTATAAACGAGCCTCATCAAGTAATAGAAGTAGGCTATGAAGTGAACACAATACTAATGGCAGACTATGGTGTAAATATGTATGCTGATGTTTTATTTGCGACAGAAGATACAATTAATAATAATCCAGAATTAGTCGAAAAATTCCTTAGAGCAACACTAGAAGGATGGCAGTATGCTATCGATCACAATGGCGAAGCTATTGATATCGTTTTGGAATATGTAACTAATGGTAGCAGAAGTCATGAAATGTACATGCTCAACAGTTCAATTCCACTGATACAAACTGGTGAAACACCTATTGGTTGGATGAAAAAAGATGAATGGATGCAGGCTCAGGATATTTTATTAGAACAGAACATTACAGATGCAGAGATAAATATTGAGAATGTTTACACAATGGATTTCCTCGAAAAAATTTACGACAAAACCAATTAAAGTAATAGATAATGTGACAAAAAAATCAGTGAACTTGAAAAGAGATAGAAATGTTACAGTTTGTCGGGAATTAGGAATAATTGAGTTGAAAAAAAAGATTAAACAATTAGAAGAAAATTAAAGATAGAGGAGAGACGGAATGTGAAAAAAAAGTTAATTGGTTTGATATCAATAGGTTTGATGCTGGCGTTGTCGATATCTGGGTGTGTTGAAGAAGAATCTGAGGAATTACAGGAGGTAACTGTAAGGCTTAAATGGCTTCATCAGGCTCAGTTTGCTGGCAATTATGTTGCTAATGAAAAAGGTTTTTATGAGAAGTATGGAATGGAGATAACTGAATTACTACCTTTTGATTTTGTCAACTGGCCTATAGACAAAGTTGAGAACAAAGAAGTTGATTTTGGAATTACAGGTGGAGATGAATTAGTATTGGCCAAGGTTCTTGGCAAAGCTGATCATATTAAGGCGATTGCTGTTATATTTAAAACAAATCCAGTGTGCTTATATTCCCTAAAGGAATCTGGCATAACTAAGCCACAAGATTTTGTTGGAAAGACTGTTGGTATTGAAAGAGCAGCAGATGGCAAAGATATAAATGTTGGAATATTGTACAAAGCCATGGTGGCTAAGTTGGGTATTAACAGAAGTGATGTAAATGAAATAACAATTGGGTATGATGCAACAGAACTTTTGGCTGGAACAACAGATGTTTCTTCTGGTTATGTAATAAATGAACCTCACCAAGCGATTGAAGCAGGAAAAGAAGTTAATATAATTCTCGTAGCGGATTATGGTGTTAACATGTATGCTGATGTTATTATTGTGCATGAAGATACTATAAACAATAGTCCTGAATTAGTTGAATCCTTTTTAAGAGCAACATTAGAAGGGTGGCAGTATGCTATTGAGCATGAAGAGGAAGCAGTTAATATTACTTTGAAATATGCAACTGATGGGACTAACAGTCATGAAACATACATGCTCGAGAATTCTATTCCATTGATAAATACTGGTGATAGTCCAATTGGCTGGATGGAAGAATCAAAATGGGAGCAAGTTCAGGATATTTTATTAGAACAGAACATTACAGATGCAGAGATAAATATTGGGGATGTTTACACAATGGATTTCCTCGAAAAAATTTACGGATGAAACATGAAAAACCGATGTAGCCAGCACGTAAAGATTATTTAATCATAAAAATACAGTCATCATAAAACTATGATAAATAGTGAGATTCGCTAACTTATAGTTGAGAAGGAGTACTAGGATGAAATTCGCATTTAAATTCATATTGATGCTAGAGATTTTGGTAGTGGGAAGTATAGCAACGATTGGGGCTGTGTCCTATTATGCAGGAACTGAATCAATTAAAGAGAGAACAGAAGCACAACTTGAGAGTATTGTTATATTAAAAACGAATCAGTTAAATGGCTTTATAACGGAAATAACGGCAGAAATAGAGGTGTTAAGCAGTTATAGTTATGGTTTATTACGGGACGAAAGATATGGACATGATGCCATTAGAGACAATTTGAAGAATAGATTAAGTGAAAATAGCAAGTTCTTTGAATTTTTTATTATGGATTTAGATGGTAGAGTAAATATTTCTACTGACCAAACGCATGAGGGAAAATTTAGATCTGGTGAATCGTATTTTATAAATGGGAAGGAAAACATCTTTGTTCAAAGTTTTTATTATGACTTATCGTTGCAAGAGCCGGCACTGACAGTGGCATCGCCAATCAAAGATGAAAACGGAAGCATAATTAATGTGATAGCAGGTCGGGTTGACCTAACGCAAATATCATTGATAATGGAGGAGATAAGCGGCTTGGGGGAAACTGGTGAGACGTATTTGGTAAATAATTTTAATTTCGCTAGTACTCAGTTAAGAAAAGAGGAAGGAACTTCTCTTAAAAAAGCAATTTATACGGATGCAGTGGAAAGAGGTCTTAAAGAAAAATCTTCGTCTGTAAAGTTTATAGACAGTTATTTGGATTATGCAGGGGATAACGTTGTGGGATCATATGCATATTTGCCCGATCTGCAGGTTTGTTTAATTGCCAAAGTGGATCAGACGGAAGCATTTATCCCTATGATTAAACTCGGAAATACTTTGATTTTGATTTCGTTTTTAGTAGTTGCTCTAGCTTTTGTTCTTGGGTATTTTATCTCAGATGCTGCCGCAAAACCAATTAAAGTACTAGATAGTGTGACAAAAAAGATCAGTAAAGGAAACCTAGATGTTGTTGTTAATGTTGAATCACATGACGAGATCGGTAGTTTAGCTAAATCATTTGATACAATGCGCGAAGCTCTAAAAAAGACAAGAGATGGGTTGTTAGAATCACAAAAAAATCTAGAGGAAAAGGTTAAAGAAAGAACAAAGGAACTTAATGAAAAAGTCATTAAATTGACAGAAAGTGAAGCTGCAAATCTCAGCATCCTAGAGGATTTGAATGAAACCATTGAACACCTTGAAAAAGCAGAAAAAGAAATCAAAGAAAAGAACATAGATTTAAAGAAAACTCAAGGTGACCTCTCTTCTCTTAATAAAGAGTTGGAACACAAAGTCAAGGAGAGAACAACTGAAGTGGGAAAACTACTCAAACAGAAAGATGAGTTCATCGGACAGCTTGGTCATGACCTTAAAAACCCGTTAGGTCCACTCGTTAACTTAATCCCGCTGTTGGAGAAAAAGGAAACAGACCCCGAATCGAAAAAAATTCTTGAGATATTGGATAGGAACGCTAATCATATGAGGAACCTAGTTGTTAACACAATTGAACTTGGGAGGCTTAATTCCCCAAATGTGAAGTTGAACATAGAGAATATAAATCTATTGGATGAGCTTAACAACATTATCAAAAGAAATAGCCTGCTCTTCGAGGAGAATAATATGAAGATTGAAAACAAGGCTGATAAAAACATCATAGTAAAAACAGATAAACTAAGATTGGCAGAATTGTTTGATAATCTTATCAGTAATTCTGTTAAATACAGTCCAGATGGTGGCACCATTACAATTGATGCTAAACAGGATAAGGATTTCGTCACTGTTTCTGTTAAGGATACGGGTATGGGTATAACTGAGGAGCAACTCAGTCGTATTTTTGATGAATTTTACAAAGCTGATGACGCTCGTCATGATTTTGACAGTAGTGGTCTTGGTCTGTCCATCTGTAAACGCATTGTAGAGAAACATGGTGGAAAGATATGGGCTGAAAGTTCAGGAGGAGAAAAGGGTACAACGTTTTATTTCACAATTCCGACAGGTTCTAAAACAAAATAGGGAGGAATACTGAAGAAAAAGTAAATAAGTTACAAAAAGATACACAAAAGAGAGATGGTGAAAATTGAAGAAGAGAAAAATCATGGCCGTGGATGATGACGCAGATAACAATTTCTCTCTTAAATTGAGATTAGAACAGATAGATCCCTGGTGTGAGGTAATCACTGTTGATGGTGGAAAAAAATGCCTTGAACTTCTGGAAAATAACGAAATTCCAGATATTATATTGTTGGATATCATGATGCCAGGGATGAATGGATGGGATGTATTTGTAAAATTGAAGGAGAATTCGTCATGGGGAAAAATTCCCGTGGTGTTTCTAACGGCAAAAACAGATTCATATAGCAAGGGATATGGAAAGATACCCTCTGTGGATTACATTGAAAAACCGTATGATATAGATGATGTAAAGAGGAGAATTGATGAGATTCTTGAAAACGTAAGTCATAAGTAGTCTTCTTAGAATGTTGATTTAATTGATTTCTGTCATCTAAACGCCAATTTTTCGGTAGATACTATACTCGTTCTAAATGCGGTTCTGTTACCATGATGATTGAATCATGAAGAGATTCTAAAAGATTCTTGGTCCTTAGATCAAACAGTAAAAAGATATCATTACCTTCCTATAAACAACAAAAATCTCTCCATTAATGTTTTATATGAAAAAAGGCATACCTTTTTACTATACTTTATTGGATTAGATGGCGGATGGGTGATGTATTACTGTATTAGTAATGCGGGAAAATTTCTTCAGATTCTAAAAATTGTAAATATTTATGAACAGTTTTTTCGGTAGGGATTTGATGGTGAAAGAACCAGACATCGTAAAAGAGATGAAAGAAACAGAAAAACTCGGTAAGTTTCAGAGCAAACAGATTATTTGTGAGGAATTTGAGACTCATAAATCGGTAGAGAATGTATCGGAAGAGGCCGTTGTTTTAATTGAAAATGATTCGAAAAGAAAAGAAGGGGAGATTTATTTCAACTACGGGACGATCAAGGATGAACTGCGGAAAATCAAGGAAAAATATCGTTTAATAACCGAGAATACACACGATCTGATTGCTTTGACTACATTCAAACTGAATCCAACCTACACTTATACTAATCCCTCGCTAAAGAAAGTTCTTGGATATCGCTCTGAAGATTTGATTGGCAAACCATGTCTTGATTTTATTCATCCTAAAGATAAAAAGAAATTGTTCCCCTTATTGAAAAAATATGTTGGTATGAAGGCTAGTAATCTTCTAACTGGGAAAAACTTGAATGTTTTTGAACGCATTGAATACCGTTTCAAAGATAAATCAGGAAATTGGCATTACCTAGAAAGCACTGTAAACATGATTGGCGATGAACTACTTTTTATTTCAAAAGATATCACCGAGCGTAAGAAGGCTGAAGAGGCATTGCGCAAAGCGCACGACGAGTTAGAAATGCAAGTTCAAGAAAGAACAGCTAAACTGGCAAAATCAAACGAACAATTAAAACTGGAAATCGTCGAGCGCAAGAAGGTTGAAGAAGAATTGAAGGAATCTCAGAAACATTTTCAAATGTTGTTTAGTTCCATAGTTGATCCTGTGGTTATTGTTGATTCAAAGGGTAAATTTCTAGAAATCAGCGATAAATTGGAAAAAAAACTTGGTTTTACAAGAGAGGAGTTACTTGGAAGGAATTTTCTAACAGTAACGATTGTAACAAAGAAAAGCAAGGTGAGTCTCATAAAGAATTTGGCCAAGAGAATGGCCGGGATGGAAGTAACACCTTATGAAATTGAGGCTCTTACAAAAGATGGGGAAAAAATACCGGCCGAGGTAAATGCAGCAAAGATTGTTTACAAGGGTAAACCAGCAGACATGGTGGTGTTCAGAGACATCACCGAGCGTAAGAAGGCTGAAGAGGCATTGCGCAAAGCGCACGACGAGTTAGAAATGCAAGTTCAAGAAAGAACAGCTAAACTGGCAAAATCAAACGAACAATTAAAACTGGAAATTACCGAGCGTAAGAAGGCTGAAAAGGATATGCAAGTATCCAAACAGAAATTTAGGGATGTTATGTTCAGTAGTTCAGATTGGATGTGGGAGGTGGATATAAATGGTAACTATTCATACATCGGTGGCAAGGTTGAGGATGTTCTAGGATATAAACCAGGAGAACTTATTGGAAAAACACCTTTTGATTTGATGCCCGAGGGTGAGGTAAAGAAGATCAAAGATGTTTTTGTCAGAATAGCAGAACAAAAGAAGGGTATTAAAGATCTTGAAAATTGGAATCTTCACAAGGATGGTCACCCCGTGTGTCTTCTGACTAATGGTGTGCCTATAATGGATGAGGACGGAAACTTGATAGGATATCGTGGTGTTGACAAAGATATCACAGAGTGGAAGAAGACGAATAAGCGTATTGCCGACTCAGAGCGTAAGTTCCGATCAATCTTTGAGAATGCCAACGATGCAATATTTCTCATGAGTGAAGATACGTTTATTGAATGCAATCCGAAAACAGAGGAGATATTTGGATGTTGTCGCGGAGATATTCTTCAACGAAAACCTTATGAATTTTCTCCACCATATCAACCGGACGGACGCGATTCAAAGGAGAAGGCACTGGAAAGAATTAATGCAGC
>Ga0255365_10252_pt1 | contig 13805 bp, 10 predicted proteins | sample ANMaggSeSYBR01J3_FD_182089 | JGI IMG/M metagenome (GOLD analysis project Ga0255365, IMG submission 182089) | Sediment cell enrichment communities from methane seep in Santa Monica Basin, California, United Staets - ANME aggregate JGI... | ecosystem: Environmental > Aquatic > Marine > Cold seeps >... | reverse complement strand
GAACATGCAACAATCCACAACCTTTACGCAACCAGTCAACAAGGCGGCTGAGCTTCTATAAAGATTTCAATAGGCTTTCATGAATATTGTTAAATCCGCCGTTTGACATTACCAGAACAAGGTCGCCGGGCTTTGCCGTGTTTTCAAGATATTTTATTATAGATTCCGTGTTCGGGAAGTAGTGCGCGTCTTTTCCTCTATTTTGCAGATCATTAACAAGTTTTTCAGATGAAAAATGCTCATCCGGGGGGATCTTCTTGAGAAGAGGAGGTTTGCGGATACAAATGATATCTGCATGATCAAAAGAAAGAGGATATATGTTCTGGAAGATGTTTCGCATGCTGGTATTGGTTCTCGGTTCAAAAACAGCTATCAGCCTTTTGTTTTGATAAAATGATTTAACCGCTTTTACAGTTTCTTTAACAGCAGTAGGATGATGGGCAAAATCATCCATAACTGTAATGCCTCTTTTTTGGCCTCGTATTTCCTGGCGCCTCTTTACGCCCTGAAAACTTTCAAGTGCTTTCGCGATAACCTTCTTCGGTATCATCAATTTGTCGGCTACAGCAACTGCCGCCAAAGTATTTAACAAATTGTGCTCTCCGAAGATTCCGGTTTTAAAGGTTTTAAAAGTTTTACCTTGTTTTAAAACCTCAAAAAAAGTCCAGGGAGGTGCATAGAATACTTTCCCCAGGCCCCATGCTGAACTCGTATTTTTTCCATATTTAATAACGCAGCATTCCCTGCCGCTAATAAGCCCGTCTATATTTTTATCACTGTCAAAAGCAATTAGTGTACTTTTTTGTGAAATACCTGATATAAAAATATCAAAGGCCTTTTTGACCTGGTCAATATCTTTAAAAATATCGGCGTGGTCAAATTCAACACTTGTAATAACTGCCATGTGGGGATCGTAATGTAAAAATTTCGGCCCCTTGTCAAAATATGCTGTATCGTATTCATCTCCCTCTATTACGATGAATTCTCCTTTGCCAAGTCGGTAGTTGCTGTTGAAGTTTCTTAATATTCCTCCAATAATAAATGAGGGATCAAGTCCCGCGATATAAAGTATCCAGGCCATAATAGAAGAAGTTGTTGTTTTGCCGTGAGTTCCTGTAACAAGTATTGTTTTCTTGCCATCTGCAACAAACCTGTTAACTGCCTGGGGCATTGAACAGAAATTTAGCCCCAGCTTGTTCATTTTATTAATTTCAGGATTATCCTTTTTTACTGCATTTCCAACAACTATAAGATCATGAGTACTGAAAATATTCTTTTCATTAAAACCTTCTGCGACTTTTATACCCTTGATAGAGAGAAAATCGCTCATGGGAGGATAGGTTTTTTGATCCGAGCCCGTTACCTCAAAGTCCATATCCTTGAGCATGCAGGCAAGCGCAGCCATGCCTGTGCCGCATATGGCGGTAAGGTGTATATTTTCCACTTTGTCAGGGATTAAGTTTTTTTTCAGATCCATTGATTGCAGATTACTTGGATTTTTTTTCATCAAGGTCTTTTTTAAATTTCTTTTCCAGTTCGGCAAAGAGATTTTTTTTCTTTTTTTCCTGTTCTGACTTAAAAAGCTCTATTTTTTGTATATAATCCTTTTTAGCATTTTGAAATTGTTTGAGTTCTTTTTCAAGATTATCTTCTATTGCCCCCTGGGGAATTTCTTCTAATAGTAAGTGATCTTTTATAAAAAGTTTGGTCCCAAAGGCTCCTTCAATAACATCTATGATATTCATTTCGTTAAGCTTCCTGCATACGAAATTGCCCTGTTCCAAGGAGAATGATATTGTGCGGCAAACTTCATCGATTGAAGGTGAGGCAGACTTCTGGTGTTCAAGAATCCTTATTGCCGCAACTACGAGATGAGCATCAGAATAAAAACCTTTACCTTTCATTACAAACCTATTTAAATATAAATCTTATATGGTTACCATACCTTGACATAAAATCATAAGGAGAGTAACATTTCATAAAATTTTGTCAAGTTAATGAAATACATAATTTATTTGGAGGGTGCCATGACTGAAATTATTGATGTAAGAGCTAGAGAAATCCTTGATTCAAGAGGAAATCCCACAGTTGAAGCGGATGTCATTGTTGCCTGCGGCGCTGTAGGACGTGCAGCAGTTCCTTCTGGAGCTTCTACAGGTAAACGTGAAGCATTAGAGCTTCGCGACACGCGCTCTAAACGATTTGGCGGAAAAGGCGTGACCAAGGCTGTAAAAAATGTTTTAACTATAATTGCTCCTGCTGTACGCGGTATGGATGCGGCTAATCAAATGGCACTTGATAACTTGATGATTGAATTAGATGGTACTCCCAACAAATCAAAACTTGGAGCAAATGCAATTCTCAGCGTATCCATGGCAGCTTCAAGGGCGACGGCGTCAGCTTATGGCTTACCGCTTTACAAATATCTCGGAGGGATAAATGCAAGATATCTTCCCATCCCAATGATGAATATTATAAACGGAGGCGTACATGCTGCCAACAATCTTGATATACAGGAGTTCATGATAGTACCTATTAGCTCAAAAACCTTTGCGCAGGCTGTAAGAATGGGAGCTGAAATCTTTCACAGCCTTAAAAAGGTGCTTAAAAAGAAAGGGCTTAGTACTTCGGTGGGAGATGAAGGCGGTTTTGCACCTGACCTTAAATCAAACGAAGATGCAATAAAATTTATCATTAACGCAATTGAATCTGCAGGATATCAACCAGGCAAAGATGTTGGTCTTGCATTGGATTCGGCTGCAAGTGAATTTTACACAAAAGGAAAATATATCCTGAACTCAGAAAATAAAAAACTCAAACCAGAGGAAATGATAGATTATTATGAAAATTTAATTGATAAATATCCTATTTTTTCCATAGAAGACGGCCTTGCAGAACAGGATTGGGACAACTGGGAGTTGTTGACAGACAGGTTGGGTGGAACAGTACAAATAGTAGGCGATGATATATTTGTGACAAACCCAAAAATATTCAACAAAGGAATTGAAGATGGAATAGCAAATTCCATACTTATCAAACTTAATCAGATCGGTACGCTAACCGAGACTCTGGATGCTATTGAAATGGCAAAACAGGCCGGATATACCACAGTAATATCCCACAGGTCAGGTGAAACAGAAGATACCTTTATTTCAGATCTGGTTGTTGCTATAAACGGAGGTCAGATAAAGACAGGTTCAATGTCTCGTAGCGACAGGGTCGCCAAGTACAATCAATTAATACGGATAGAAGAAGAACTTGGAAATGCTGCAATGTTTTCAGACAATATATTTATATGGGGGTAATCGTTCACGGATAACGGTTTACGGTTGTCGGTTCACGGTTCACGGTTAAAATGCTTCCACCTCAATTGAGCTTTTAGCTGTTAGTACAATAATTTCAACGTATTGCTAAAGATCAACATTTCACCCAATGGGTGAAAATCGAATTAATGGTAACCATATGAAATAATAAGAGCTAATTGCTTATTTTGTGTTCAATTGTTGCATACACTGAAAAAACTGTAAACTGTAAACCGACAACCGTAAACCGTTATTATATGGGGTTCGTTGTGATAGGAACAAAGTACAATTATTTACAAAAATTTTTAGCTTTTTTCAGCTTTATGGTTTTTGTTTTTTTTTATACACATGCTAATGCATATGTGATTCCCGGGCCCCATGTTCTGGAATTAATGATTGAAAAACTCGGTAGAGGAAAAAGCCTTTTAATTTCTCAGAAACTATCAATTTATGATGTCAGCCATAAAAAAAATATTATCGAGCTTAGAGAGACCTTGAAATATAGTTTCCCTGAAAAATTCCGATCGGAAATTCAGTCTGAAAACGCTAAAAGAATTTATGTTTTTTCTTTGGGCGCCGCTTTAACGGTAATTGACGATAAAATTGTATCAAACACCGAAACAAGGTTTGACTGCTATAAGGATGTTTTCCTTTATCGTTCCAGGATATTGCTTCAGAACAGGCTTTCCCTTCTGGGAGTGGATACATCTGTTTCGAGTCTGGGAAGGTTTCAAAACAAAACCGCCTATGTTATAGGTGCTAAATATCCTGACGAGTCAGTTTCCCAGATATGGTTAGACAAAAATACTTTTCAACCGGTTCGCTGGATAATCATAGACAATAAAAGCAATAAAGATGTTTTGGAAATTCGCTATGGAGATTGGAAGCAGACACATAAGGCCTGGTACCCTATGCGTATTGAATTTTATCATAATGATATTTTGGTGCGTGAAATTTATGCCGACAAAATAAAAATTAATCCTTCTTTTTCTGATGAGCTTTTTGACATTGAACATCTTAAATCAGTATATTTGAATCTTGGCTCAGTTGAAAAAGATAATTCGCAGGGATTAAATGATATTCAAAAGACCATCAAGGAATTCAAAAAGCTATATGAATAAAGGTTTATTAGTAGCTACTCAGGTGTTTAGACTGAAGGCTATAGGCTGAAGGAAACAAATGATTTCTGAGCGTTATTCTCTATGTTTAAGACAAAATTTCCGACCGCTTTATTAAGATATTGGCTTTTGGAAGTCTTTTCCCTAAAGGTCTTCAGCCTTCAGCCTAACCAACCTGAGTAGTTACGTTTATTAATACCTGTTTGTTGCGGAGAGATATATGATTTCTAATACAAAGTATATATTTGTTACAGGCGGAGTAGTTTCATCTCTTGGGAAAGGGCTTGCTTCTGCCGCCATTGGAGCACTTCTCGAAAGTCGCGGGCTTACTATAACTATCCAGAAGCTTGACCCCTATATTAATGTTGACCCTGGGACCATGAATCCATTTCAGCATGGAGAGGTCTTTGTTACAGATGATGGCGCAGAAACAGATCTGGATCTAGGGCATTACGAGCGTTTTACCAACGCTAAATTGGGCAGGAACAACAACTTTACCACTGGAAAAATATATCACTCCGTCATTACTAAAGAACGTCAGGGGAAGTATCTGGGAGGCACCGTCCAGGTTATTCCGCATATTACCGACGAGATTAAAAAAAGCATCAAGCTTGTGGCAGATGGTGTGGATATAGTTATAGTGGAGATAGGCGGAACAATCGGCGATATTGAAAGCCTGCCCTTTCTTGAAGCTATCCGGCAGTTCAAAGCTGATGTAGGGAAAGAAAATGTGCTGTACATTCATCTAACACTTGTTCCTTATATTGCAACAGCAGGAGAGGTCAAAACCAAACCAACCCAGCACAGCGTAAAGGAACTGAGAAGCATCGGTATTCAGCCGGATATTCTCCTGTGCCGTACGGACAGATATCTGGACAATGATATAAAGGCCAAAATAGCTTTATTCTGTAACGTTAGCGAGGATGCAGTAATAACCGCAAAAGATGTGGATTGTATTTACGAGGTTCCGCTTATATTTCACAAACAGGGCCTTGACGACAAGATTATTGAGCTTCTTAACATTTGGACAAGGGCGCCCCGTCTATATGCATGGGAACAGATTATCAACAGGCTAAGAAAGCCTGAGTTTTCCGTTATAATAGCTATAGTTGGAAAATACACGGATTTGACTGAATCATACAAAAGTTTAAATGAGGCACTTTGTCATGGAGGTATCCCCAACAACTGTCGGGTTAATCTTGAATTTATAGATTCGGAAACCGTAAATGAAAATAATGCCAAAGAAATGCTTGCCGATGTTGATGGTATACTTGTACCAGGCGGATTTGGTTCTCGCGGTATTGAAGGGAAAATTTTCGCAACAAAGTATGCAAGGGAAAATAAAATTCCTTTTTTTGGCATATGTCTTGGAATGCAAATAGCTGTAATTGAGTTTGCCCGCAACGTAGCAGGCATGAATGGGGCTCACAGCTCAGAGTTTGATGAGAAAACTCCTTTTCCTGTTATTTATCTGATGTTGCAATGGTATGATGAAAAAACTAAAACAATTCAGAAACGTAATGTAGATTCTGACAAGGGCGGGTCTATGCGCCTGGGAGCTTATTCCTGCAACATTAAAAAAGATACTTTTTCTTTCAAAGCATACGGCGTATCTGATATTTCTGAAAGGCATCGACACAGGTATGAATTCAACAACCAGTTCAAAGAAAAACTGGAAGAAAATGGTTTGATAATAAGCGGCACTTCGCCAAACGGTGAGCTGGTTGAAATTGTCGAAATCAATGATCATCCATGGTTTGTCGGATGTCAGTTCCATCCTGAATTCAAATCCAGACCTATGAATCCACACCCACTTTTTAAGGATTTTATAAAAGCTTCTCTAAAAAACTCGAAAACCTCATAGCAGGACTGCTTTTGGTACCGCTCGCTTGTCCTCAATTTTAAAGTATTTCTTTTGCTCTGAAGTAGTATCGGTTATTTTTCGGAAGGTCTTGGTTCTATATCTGCTTTTATACCCCTTAAAAATGCCTCTAAACATTTTGAATTATACCCAACAAAAAGGAGGTTCGCAAGAAAAACCTAACAATGATTAAGTGACACAACCAAAATATGGAGGTAACCCCTTTTTAAAAAACTCATGCGTCAGGGCTGAAGTTATCAATAGTTGCTTGTGCATTTATAATAAATTTGTTAAATAATCCGTGAACGCTTACAAATCTTGTTTATCCTGTCAGATTCTTTTTCAAAAGGCTAAATTGTTACGATTTTTAAATATTACAAATCTTTTATTAAGGTAGTAAAACTATGAGAAGAAATATTGAACATGTTGGTTGGGGAAAATTAACCTATGAGATAAGGGCAATAGTTGCTGTTGCCCAGGAACTTAAAAACATGGGTGTTGATATTACCTGGGAAAATATTGGGGATCCTATTCAGAAAGGGGAAAAAATGCCCCAGTGGATAAAGGATGCAATAATAAAGCTGGTATCAGATGATATAACTTATGGCTATGTAGCTACTCAGGGAGTTTTAGAGACTCGTGAGTTTCTTGCAGAGCGTGTGAATAAGCGCAGCAGTTATCAGGTAACGGCAAATGATATTATTTTCTTCAATGGCCTTGGTGATGCTGTTGCCAAAATATTCGGTTTTCTCAGAAGAGAAGCGAGAGTAATCGGTCCTTCACCGGCGTATTCCACCCATTCGTCGGCAGAAGCAGCCCATTCCGGCTATGGACACCTGACTTACAATCTGGATCCTGAAAACGAATGGATGCCGGATCTCGAGGACCTTGAAAATAAGGTTAAATATAATGATTCAATTGCAGGCATCCTTTATATAAATCCGGATAATCCGACAGGTGCGGTTTATCCTCGCTCTGTTCTTGAAAAAATTGTGGATATAGCGAGAAAATATCAGATATTTATTATATCCGATGAAATATATGCAAACATTGTTTATAATGGATGTGAAATGGTGCACTTGAGCGAGGTGATAAGCGATGTTCCTGGAATGGCATTGCACGGAATATCCAAAGAATACCCATGGCCGGGAAGCAGATGCGGCTGGATAGAAGTTTTTAATCAGGATACAAATTATGACTTCCAGAGATATATTAACAGCCTGATAAATGCAAAAATGCTTGAAGTATGTTCAACCAGCCTGCCTCAATATTCAATACCCCTGATTATGGGTGACCCAAGATATGTGCAACATCTGGATAAGCGAAAAAAAGTTTTTGAGCACCGCGCTCAGGAGGCCTGGGAAATATTTTCTAAAGTTGACGGCATACATGTAGTAAAGCCTAAAGGCGCATTCTATATGTCCATACTGTTTAAAGATAATATCTTGAATGAAAATCAGACATTGTCCATAGAAAATTCTATGGCCAAAGAGTTTGTAGAAGAAAAAGTAAAAGACGTAGAGGTAGATAAACGTTTTGTCTATTATCTGCTTGGCTCCAGAGGAATATGCGTGGTTCCTTTAACGGGTTTCTGCTGCACAAGAAAGGGCTTTCGCGTAACTCTTCTGGAAACGGATGATGAAAAACGCAAATGGACATGGGAAGCCATTGCTGACAGTATAAGGACATATTTGGGCTCAGCATAATGGCTGTTTCAAATAATGTAACCGTTCAAGGTTGGAGGTTGGAGGTTGGAGGGCGATGAAATTTTCACAGGCCAGGCAAGGGCGGACTTTTGTTATACGCCTTGAGGATGGAGATATTCTTCATGAAGAAATTGAGAGATTTGCCCGTGAGCAGTCCATCAAAGCCGCTGCTTTAATAGCAGTTGGAGGTGCTGATACAGGAAGTAAGCTTATTGTCGGGCCGGAAGAGGGAAGATCTAAACCTGTTTCTCCAATGGAGCATATGCTTGAAAATGTCTATGAGATAGCGGGAACCGGAACGCTTTTTCCTGATGAAAAGGGTAATCCCATGCTTCATATGCACATAGCATGCGGTAGAAAGGAATTGACCGTGACCGGTTGTGTGCGAAACGGTGTAAAGGTCTGGCATATAATGGAAGTAATATTATTCGAGCTGATAGACAGTACAGGTGTTCGTGTTTTTGAAGCGCAGACAGGTTTTAATATGCTAAAGCCTTAAAATATTTTAACAATGATTTAATTTGTCGGAAAGAATATGGCTACTTTTTTTAATTTTTTTACAAAAGTTCCCAGCCTGAAAGGCTTGCCACTAAAAAGTTATTCTATTAACTTGTCTCTGAACAGGCTTAATCTGGGCGTGAATAACATTCTCCTTGATGTGCATCTTAGTCCGGAGTTTTGCAAGATAACAAGCAAGGTAATACTTCAGCTAATTCTAAGGAGGTTTAAATCATCACATACACCGGGTTTGGATAAAAAATTTGACTGGTTTAAAGAAAGAAATGAATTCAAAAGACTCTGTCATGATGTATTGATAGATGCAATTAATAAGGCAAAACTTGCCCGTGAAGTTCAAATTGATTACTTGGCACAGATAGCAGTAATTGAACTGTTTATCAGGGAAATCAGAAAACAATATGAAGCAAGCGTGCAAAATTTTAAAAATATCATACACAAGCATGAAATAGCTCGTAATCAGGCTATGACAATAGAATTAAAAGAAGAACTTTCAAAAATAATGCAAAATAAAAAATCAGTTTTTCGCGAGGTAGGCATTGATGTTTTTAAATGTCTGTTCAAGGTGCAGACAGAAGGTTTAAATGAATTGCGTAAAGTAAATTTTGGAAGTAAAGCAATTCTTCCCGATGAATTTTTTTTCAATTCCTTTTTACAGGTTGATAATCCTTATGATGATGATTTTATGATAGAAGAATATATGCTGCTGGGACATCGCTTTGAAGATCCCAATAGATATGAAGCATTAATTTATTTGATTAAAAGTATTCTTGGCGATATTTACAAAAAAGACTTCGACCCGCAGGAAATTTCTGATCAAGATAAATTTCAGGATAATTATGATAAGATTATAGATAATTTGATTAAGGAAGTTGATAATATTGATATTCTATTTAACTACTTTCATACTCAAAACTTATATAGAAAATTAAAAAAGCAAAAAGGAGACAAAGAAGAGCTTCTAAAATTAAAGCAAAGGTTAAAGGAGCAGAAAGCTTTTTTAAATTTGTTTCTCAAGAAGTTTAGCAGCAATGGTTTGATGGAAAGCATTATTGCATTTTATGAAATGCGGCAAGTTTACCATGAATACTGTCCTCCTTTGTTTCCGCAAGAGGTATTACAGTTTATAATTACGCCGAAAGCAAGAAAAAATATTAAAAACAAACTCAAAAAATTTAATAAATATTATGGCAAATCTTATTCTCTTACGCCGCTTCGCAAGATAATTAATAATCAAAAAAGAATTACTAATGAAAAGAAGAAAAAATATTTATTACAATTCATTAAAAATTTTGCCCGTTATCACAGAGATCTTGAAAATTTCAAACTACTAAATAATGCCATTGATTGTGTTAATCTGACTTTTGAAGAAAGAATTATCAAGCTTTCCCGCGCTAATAATACATTGTATGAATTTCTTCTTCCACATGAACTCGTTGTTGGCGAAAAACCAATTATCAATCATGTAATAATTAAAGCTGATGTGCGGGGTTCTTGTGATATAGTTAATAAAATGAACGAGAAGGGATTAAATCCTGCATCTAATTTTAGTCTTAATTTTTTTGATCCAATAGCTGAGATTTTATCTCGATACGGCGCGCTTAAAGTATTTATTGAAGGAGATGCAGTTATATTATCAATATATGAGCATGCTGATACTCCTGGGAATTGGTACAGCGTTGCCCGCGCATGTGGACTGGCTGTTAACATGCTGCAAATTATACAGCGGTACAATATAATAAATAAGAAGAACAATCTCCCCAACCTCGAAATAGGGATAGGCATAGAGCATTGTGATGGCCCCCCAACATTTTTCTTTGAGGGCGACAATCGCATTATGATATCTCCTGCTATAAACAAGGCAGACAGGTTGTCTGGATGCGAAAAATCTTTGCGAATGCTGTTTTTTGATAGAAAAATGCCTTTTAATCTTTATGTTTTTCAAACGATTACAGAAAAGGATATATTTGTAGATAGTGATGACCTGCTTATTCGATATAATGTAAGAGGAATTGAATTGAGTGAAACTGGTTTTGAGAAACTATCAAAGGAAATTGATTTAGAATTAATAGAATGTAAAATTCCGGAATTACAAAAAGACAAGATTAAAATTTATACAGGAAAATTTCCAACAGTTTCCGGCAGGTACCAGCGTATTGTTATCAGGGAGGAGTGTATCCATGAAGTAAATCCATCAGACATGAGCATTATACAAATGACATCTCGAAAATATTATGAAGTATGTAATTATGATATAATAAATAAATATTTATTTAAGATTTTGAAAGAGAAATAATTTTGTAAATTATGGTCGTGAGGTGGTAATATGAAATCAATAGATGAACTTTTGGAGCGGGAACCAGGGCTTGAATACCTTGGTTTGACGAATCTGAAAAAAGTACACTGGAATTATTGCACTCCGATATTATACGAGCACGCAGTAAAAAATAAGGCTACCAACTTAAGGCGGGACACTTTCGAACCTTTTGTTTTTGATTATCGTAAAACATCAATTGTCCAAAATTGACATAACATATCCAAGTATAGTGCATTCTATGCACCATAGTGGTGCATAGAATGCACTATACATAATTTGTTGAAATCACAGAATGTCCCGTCTTAAGTTGGTAGCCTGAGAATGTCTATGAGATAGCGGGAACCGGAACGCTTTTTCCTGATGAAAAGGGTAATCCCATGCTTCATATGCACATAGCATGCGGTAGAAAGGAATTGACCGTGACCGGTTGTGTGCGAAACGGTGTAAAGGTCTGGCATATAATGGAAGTAATATTATTCGAGCTGACAGACAGTACGGGCGTTCGTGTTTTTGAAGCGCAGACAGGTTTTAATATGCTAAAGCCGTAATATATATTACAACTAACATGTAAATGGATATTAACAAGAATGCTTGGAAAGCCTTGGTGGTTATTATGACGATTAAGCTATCTGTGAAAATCGGTGTTGAAAAGGTAAAAAAAATGATTTAGAAAGAATATTGAAAGGAGGTCAGTGCTATGAAAAGGTATCGTTTTTTTCTTATGACGGTCTTTGTGTTTGCTTGTGTTATCGGATCAGAAGCGCCGGTAGTGGCCGCTGAAGAGGCCCCCTCTATGTCCGGTAATGCGGTCAGCACCAGGGATCCTGGCATACCTTTAGACCAGCTCGAACTCCTGCTGAGGCCGTTGACGAAAACAGAGCTTGTCATCGAAGCCGATGCTTGGCTGCAGATACTGAAGGCAAAGGTCAAACAGATCAGCGATGCTGAGATCGCCGTCAAGAAGAAGAATGAACAGATAGCAAAAGCGGAAGAAGTGGCTGATGCCGCCAAGGCCGCCAGGGAGGCTGCAGAAGAGGCCAGGAAAGCCAAGGAAACGGCCAGCCGGGAGGGTGGCCTGGAGGCCGCCAAGGAAGCCGCGGAGGCTGCCAAAGAGGCTGAGAAAAAGGCGGCAGAGGTAAAAAAAGTGGCTGAGGAAGTCGGTAAGGCTGAGAAACAGGCCGAGGCGGATGAAGCCATACGGGCGGCAACTGAAGATGCTCTGGAAAAAGCAGCGGAGAAAGCGGAAGAGACGGACAGCGCTCATCGTGTGCCGGCGCCGGAGGCGGATAAGCTGGATGCGGGTATAAAGGCATTAAAAAGTAAAGATGCCAAGGAACCTGATAAGCTAAAGGAAGTAGCTGAGGCGGCAAAGGCGGCGGCCAGCACCAAAGCCGAGGTGAAAATCAAATTGCTCGAGAACGTCACTGATCTGCGGAATGAACGTACCGCCATGATCGATCTCATGAATGTCGTACTTAATGAACTCGAAAAGAAGGGTGGCGAGGTCGAGGATTACCGTAAGTACGTCACCGCCGTGTCGGGAATCAAGATTGATGTTACCGATTCCTCTGCTGCCTGGATGTCCATGGTCGGCTGGTTGAAATCGGAAGAGGGTGGCTTGCGGTGGGTGTGGAATATCGCCAAATTTCTGCTGACCATCGCCGCATTCTACATCTTGTCCCTGATCATGGGTAAGGCCGTTGAGAAGATGATAGGGACCTCGAGACGGGTGTCGACCTTGCTGCGTGATTTCCTGTACAAGGCCGTGCGACGGACGGTGATCATGGTGGGCGTAATCATGGCCCTGGCGGCCCTTGAAATCAATATCGGGCCGGTGATGGCGGTCATCGGCGCTGCAGGTTTTGTAATAGCTTTTGCATTGCAGGGCACGCTCAGCAACTTCGCAAGCGGTATCATGATTCTTATGTACCGGCCTTTTGACGTTGGAGATATAGTGGACGCGGGCGGGGTGACCGGCAAGGTCCGTTCAACCAATCTGGTGTCCACTCATATCAGGACATTTGATAACAAATCAATGATCGTTCCCAATAATGAAATTTGGGGCGGGGTGATCACAAATTCTACCGGTACTAAAAAACGACGCGTGGATATGGTGTTCGGCATCGGCTATGGCGATGATATCGCCAAGGCCCAGGGCATTCTCGAAAAGATCACAAACGACCACGAGCTTGTGCTTAAGGATCCTGAACCGGATATCAAGGTGCACGAACTGGCCGACTCCTCGGTCAATTTCATCTGCCGCCCCTGGGTTAAGACAGCGGATTATTGGACCGTGTACTGGGATGTCACGCGTGCGGTGAAAGAGGAATTTGACCGGCAGGGTGTGTCGATTCCATTTCCGCAACGTGATATTCATCTGTACCAGGAGGCACTGGAAAATGCCGCGAGGTGATGTGATGTTTAGGGATAAACTTGAGCATAGCCGAGAATTAAGTTTATTGGGAGAAACTGATGAAATCAAAAAGATTTTTAATCTCATTGTTTATTGTTTTTGCCATGGCTACAGGAGTTTGTGCGCAAGAGAAAAAATGGAGTGACCAGGCGGAACTTTCCTTTGTCGATACCGGAGGAAACACCGACGTTACAAGCCTGTCAGCCAAGAATCTTCTGAAGTATGAATTCAGCGATGAGTTGCAGGCTGCATGGAAACTCGGGGCTCTGTATGGACAAAGCGACGGTGAAAAAAATGCGGAGTCTTACTTCAGTGACCTCCGCCTGGACTATTTATTCACAAAGCATTTATATGCCTTTGGCAATGCGGGGTGGTCGAAGGACAAATTCGCAGGTATTGACTCGCGGTACTACGTGGGTCCTGGTGCAGGGTATAACTTTCTCTATGGACCAAAACACTTCCTTGTGGCCGAAATTGGCCTCAACTACGTCAATGAGCAATACATCGATGACACGGACAAAGAATACCTCGGAGGCCGTGCTTTTGCCGAGTATGAATATGCCTTCACGGAT
>Ga0255365_10250_pt1 | contig 13813 bp, 14 predicted proteins | sample ANMaggSeSYBR01J3_FD_182089 | JGI IMG/M metagenome (GOLD analysis project Ga0255365, IMG submission 182089) | Sediment cell enrichment communities from methane seep in Santa Monica Basin, California, United Staets - ANME aggregate JGI... | ecosystem: Environmental > Aquatic > Marine > Cold seeps >... | reverse complement strand
TTTATTATGTTAAAAAGCTGGTTTACAAAGGATGAAAGAATAAACTGGGTGCAATCTACCTGGGGATTTATGAAACAGATTTTTCCTCTTCTTGGAGCAGGTGTGCTTGTTGCCGGTTTTATGCTGGGCAGGCCGGGACATTCCGCACTTATTCCTGAACATTATATTCAGACGCTTGTTGGCGGTAATTCCCTGTGGGCAAATTTGTTTGCTTCTGTTTCAGGTGCTTTTATGTATTTTGCCACTTTAACCGAAGTCCCCATTCTTCAAAGTCTTATTGGCGCCGGCATGGGGAAAGGGCCTGCTCTTTCACTTCTTCTGGCAGGACCGGCGCTTTCACTTCCCAATATGCTTGTTATTGGTGGGGTTATGGGAGTGAAGAAAACTCTTACTTTTTGTTTGATAATTGTAGTTTTGTCCACCATTGCCGGTATGGGTTATGGCTGGATTGCGGGTTAAGGAGGTATTGTTAATGTCGCAGGATGACACTACACAGATAAAAGTAGGTAAGCATGCGGTGGGCATTATTGGGCTGACACATGTTATTGAAGAAGTCGCTGAAGACTTTGCTCATAAATCAGACCTTGAAATCCAGACGGAACTTTTAAGCTGTCTTTCAAGAAGCAACTATATTCCCTCGAATATTCAGGATAGCTACGCTAAGGCCTTTTTGCGGGAATTCAAGAAATATATTGGGAAGCCTTATGAAGAAGAGGTTTCAGAAGGGCTTGAGATAAAAGTACTGGGCCCTGGATGCTCTCAGTGTGACATGCTGGATAAAATACTGATTGAAGTTTTGTCTGAGACGAACATCCTGGCGGATATGGAGCATGTCAGAGACATCAAGGAGATAGGCAAATATGGAGTAATGGGAACTCCGGCATTAGTAATTAATAGAAAGGTGGTATCGGTTGGTAAAGTACCAGGCAAAGAAAAGCTCAAAGAATGGCTGAGTGAATTAGTAGCTAAATTGAGCAATTAGCCATTAGCTTTTAGCAGTTAGCACAATAATTTCAATAGCTTTGCTAAGGGGTAACATTTCATCCAAAGGGTGAAAATCGAATTGCTGATAAACACCGAAATAATAAGAGCTAATCGCTAATTGCTAAGAGCTTATCTTAGGTATAAGGAGAAAAAATGGAGATAAAAATACTGGGACCAGGTTGTCCAAAGTGCAAACAGACCGAAGATCTTGTCAGGAAAGTAGTAATTGAAACCGGTGTTGACGCAAAGGTGGAGAAGGTGAGCGATCTCATGAAGATTGCAGGCTACGGTGTTTTTGGAACTCCGGCCGTGGTTGTTGATGGAGCGGTCAAGAGCGTTGGCAAGATTCCAACTGTGGAAGAGATAAAGATATGGATTGGGAAGTAAAAGGAATATATGATGAAGAAAAGAGGAATAAAAACGTTCCTGTATGTTCTATTAATTTTTTGTATAGGTACAGGATATGCTTTTTCAGAAGAATTTGGAAAAATGCCGGTAAAGGGAATGGTAACCATGATAGATCTGGGGGCAAAGAAATGCATACCATGTAAAATGATGGCTTCAATTCTTGAAAAGATTGAAAAGAATTACAAAGGAAAAGCAGCCATTATCTTTATTGATGTCTGGAAAAACAAAGATCAGGCGAAAAGATTCGGCATACGTGCAATCCCGACGCAGATATTTTTCAATAAAAAAGGAAAAGAGGTTTACCGGCATTTGGGATTTATGGGAGAGAAAGCGATAATAGAGCAGTTGAAAAAGATGTACGTTACGATTTGAATTTTTGTAACACATTAGCTCTGTGAAAAAAATTCTGACAGGATAACAGGATAAACAAGATTTTGTTTCAAGTGAACAAACAAGGCTAATAGGTTTAATTGTTAATTTTGGTGAACGGAAAGTTGAAATCAAACGTAAAGTAGGGGATTTTGATGAGGATTTACAGGATGAGTTTTGATGTTTTAATCCTGAATATCCTGTTAATCCTGTCAAAAAAGTCTCTTTGAAAGACTTAAATTGTTATGATGCTGGAAACATTTTTTATTACGGTAAATGAGTGGATTTCAGGCGGTACGACCATAGCCTGTCTGGGTTCTTTTTTATGGGGGATAATCAGCGTGGCGTTCAGCCCGTGCCATCTTGCATCTATTCCCCTGATCATCGCCTATGTCGGTGGTCAGCAACAGGTACTTAAACCCGGTCAGGCCGGATATTATTCTGTTGCATTTTCTCTCGGCCTTTTTATTACCATCGCTCTTATAGGAATTATATGCGCTGTTTTAGGCAGAATGCTTGGAGATGTTGGTAACTACTGGCAAATTTTGATAGGAGGAATTCTTGTCTGGGTTGCTCTGGGGATGCTTGGTGTTGAAAAATGCTCAATGTCCGGCAGTTTATTATATCGCCTTAATTTAAAAGGTATCTTTGGAGCGTTTGTTCTTGGGCTGGCATATGGAGTTCTTTCAGGCTCCTGCACCTTTGGATTTATAGCGCCCATTCTTGCAATTATTACTATACAACAAAAAATGGCCGCCGGAATTCTCCTTATACTTCTCTTCGCCATCGGCCATTGCCTGCCGATTGTAATTGCCGGAAGCTCGACAGCAGTTGTAAGAAGAATTCTGGAGAACAGCACCTGGCAGGGGGCAGGGAACTGGTTTCGTAGGGGCGCCGGTGCTGTAATCGGGCTTCTGGGGATATATTTTATTTTAAATCCTTTTTTAGCGGCTTAAAGACTCAAGTTTCGCACAATTAATTCCAGCCGAGGAGACATTATCATGACAATGGAATCTTGCAGTGCCGGCCAGCCGAAAGGGCTGAACATCTTTGAAAAATATCTCACCATCTGGGTGCTTGTTTGCATTGTCGCAGGTATCCTCTTGGGACGGTTCGCTCCAGGAGCCGCAACGTTTCTTGACGGTCTTGCCATTTACGTGGGCGAGGCGCCTGTTGTCTCCATTCCCATCGCGATCTGCCTCTTTTTTATGATGTATCCTATCATGGTCAAGATTGATTTTGCCGAAGTCATCAAAGCTGGCAAGACACCCAAACCTGTTCTCCTGACCCTGTTTTTAAACTGGGGGGTCAAACCCTTCACCATGATAGCCATAGCCAACTTCTTCCTGGGTTTTCTTTTTTTGAATCTTATAGGTTCCGATGCGGTGGATATCGTAAAAATGCCACCGGCTGCCGACTGGACAGTGGGATCAGTTCATGGAGCAGGTACGGTTGTGCTTCACGAGGGGATGAAAATGCTCCAAATCCCTCTCTGGCGCAGTTACCTCGCGGGGTGCATTCTATTGGGCGTTGCTCCATGCACCGCCATGGTCTTGATGTGGGGATATCTTAGCAAAGGCAATGATGGCCTAACTCTAGTTATGGTAGCCATCAATAGCCTAACGATGCTTGTGCTCTATGGCCTGTTGGGTGGTTTTTTGCTTGGTGTTGGCAAGCTTCCGGTGCCATGGGAAGCCCTGGCGCTTTCCATATCTATTTACGTGGCTTTGCCGCTTGTGGCTGGATATCTGACCCGCAGGTGGCTTATCAATGTCAAGGGAGAGGTCTGGTTTCGAGAAAAGTTTCTGCATTTTTTGACCCCAGTCTCTATCACTGCCCTGCTGGCAACCCTGGTGCTCCTTTTTTCGTTTAAGGGGGATATTATTGTGAACAACCCCCTCACGATTCTCTGGATTGCCATTCCTTTGTTCATTCAGACTATTTTCATATTTGTGCTGGGATATGGCCTGGCACGGCTGCTTAAGCTTCGTTACGAGGATGCAGCTCCTGCCTCCTTGATGGGGCATCAAACCATTTTGAGGTCGCCATAGCTACTTCCACCATGCTGTTCGGACTCTCTTCAGGGGCATCACTTGCAACGGTAGTCGGCGTACTGATCGAGGTGCCACTAATGCTCATGTTGGTCAGAGTTTGTCTTAAGACAAGGGATTGGTTTGCTTCATAAGGGGATTGATTGCGACTGAGGAAAGTTTGTGATGAAAAATGTGATAATGACCGTATTGATCGGATTTATCGTTTTTGAGTTTATTGAGCATGTGATTTTTCCGCTATTCTGGTATATCAAGAACCGAAAGAAAAGATCAGTCTGTGGCGTAACAGGCATGCTGGGAAAAGTGGGTGAAGTCAAACATTGGCAGAAAACTGAAGGACAGGTTTTTGTAAAAGGGGAGCTGTGGAGGGCTGTCAGTGATATTCCTCTATCGACTGGTGATAAAGCGATTATTCAAAATGTGGAAGGGCTAACATTGAGGGTGAAGCATTTCAATAGCTGAATCTGGAGAGAGAACACAGGAGATATATACAAGCGGTTGGGCCAGGGAAGGAAAGAATTGATGGAAGAACAAAAAAAAGATGAAATTCGCCAGGAAGTACGCAAAAGATATACAGATATTGCAAAATCCGACTCTGCGCGTTGCAGTTGTTTTCCGTCTTGCTGTACACCGCAGGATCTTTCAATAAAAGATTTATCAGCCAAACTCGGCTATACTTCTCAAGAAATAAATTCAGTACCTGATGGAGCCAACATGGGGGTCGGATGCGGGAATCCTCAAGCAATTGCAATGCTCAAAGAGGGGGAAACGGTTCTGGATATAGGCAGTGGTGGCGGATTTGACTGCTTTCTTGCAGCAAAGCAAGTAAGGGATAAAGGGCATGTAATCGGTGTTGATATGACACCGGATATGATCAGCAAAGCGCGTAAAAATGCGCAAAATGGAAACTACAGTAATGTGGAATTTCGACTTGGGGAGATTGAGCACCTCCCTGTTGCTGATAATTCTGTAGAAGTTATTATCTCAAATTGCGTAATCAACTTGTCGCCGGATAAGTCACAAGTGTTTCGAGAAGCGTATCGAGTCCTCAAACCAGGTGGTCGTTTGGCAATTTCCGATGTCGTTGCAATACAAGAATTGCCCGAAGTTATGAAAAATGACGTAGAAAAATATACCGGCTGCATAGCAGGAGCTGCCACAATTGACGAATTAAAGACAATTCTTGAACAAGTTGGGTTCGTTAATATTAAGATTCTAATCAACGAAGAAAGCAAAAATTTCATCAAAGAGTGGTTCCCTGGAAGCGGAGCGGAAAAGTTCGTAGCATCAGCATTTATTCAGACCCAAAAATAGGTTTTTTTTTTCGATGACTATTATTACGATTTTATCTTGATATTTAATTCCTAAATCTATAAACTAAAAATAACAGACGAATTCACGGAATGTGAAAGAACAGGATTTTCATGGCTAAAGAGCTAACCCGACGAGAATTTTTAAAAGAAACTGCCTCTAAAACCACACTCCTTAGTGTAACAGGTATGGGATTTTGTTTAGGCCGGGCTATCGATCTCAATGAAGCTGTCCAATGTACAAATTGCAGATCAGTTAACATATATTCCAGATCATATCTTTCTTCTTTTATTTATCCAGATCCGCTATATTGCCATGATTGCGGGATTAACCTGGATACCCTGAAACACGATATTATTTGTGAGGATTCCAACCAATGTTCTAAAAACAATAGTAAAAACAGGGGTAATAACCCTATTTGCTGTCAGATTCCATTTCCAAACCATAGATATCTGAAAAAGACAAAAAAACCGGATCTTTCTTTAAAAGATCTTACGTTTTGATACCGGGGCCACAGATTTTAGAGTAGTAGTATAGCGTTACGCTATGCAGGCACGTTGACTTGCTTCGCACTATCAAGACTATCCCTTGATGGTTATGTATCAGGTAAAATAAGGCCCCGGTATCAATTTTTTATGGAACAAAAAATGGATCACAGATACCTGTGCAATAATAAAAAAAAGTTTATCAAGAACCTCAGGCTCACTAATCAAAGAGCTGAGGTTGAACCGGAGATTGTTGATCTGATTGAGGCCTATGCCGGACTGAGGTTAGATCAGGGTAAAGAGATTCGTTATTACGGTAACAGGATAACCAGCAAAAACAAAGAACTACAGGAGTTCCTCGATAAAAACAGACATCTTGATCACAGGATTCTGAACTTTTTAGCCTCCTATTTTTTGGAAATGCAAAAGAGGAGTTTTAGATGTGTATTTACTTCATCCCACCTTGCCCACTTTCTTAAAATATCCACTAAAAGATTGAACTGGCTAACTAACGACAGGATAAAACATTATACCTGTTTTAATATAAAAAAACGAGATGGGAGCAAAAGAGAGATCTTTGCACCAAGGTCTTATCTAAAAGGGGTCCAGAGAAAAATATTGGACGATCTTTTACAAAGGGTGGGATTAAATTCCCACGCTGAAGGGTTTCGAAAAAGAAGATCCATTCTCACCAATGCCGGAAGGCATATAGGGAAAAAAGTCGTTATAAAGATGGATGTAAAAGATTTCTTCCCCAGTATAACATTTAAAAGAATAGTGGGGATGTTTATTGCATTGGGTTATCCTCGCCAGGTATCCTTGCTGCTGACAAGATTAGTTACACATAATGGAAGATTACCAATAGGCGCCCCGACAAGCCCTGCCATAGCCAATATAGTAAGTACAAGATTGGACAAGAGGTTCTCCAGGCTGGGAGATAAAATGGGCTTTGATTACTCACGCTATGCAGATGATATAACCGTTTCGAGTAATAATAGAAGTATAAATAAAATGATACCTTTTTTTAAGGAGATAATAAGAGAAGAGGGATTTGAAATAAATGAGACAAAAATGAGGGTATTGAGAAACGCGGGGAGACAAAAGATAACCGGTATTGTGGTAAACGAAAAGCCTAATATTGATAAAAAAGAAATAAAGAAACTAAGGGCGGTAATCTATAACTGTCACCATAAAGATATTAAGCATGAGGTGAAAAAATGGGCCAAAAAGGAGAAAAGCCTGAATAACCCCTCCGATTACACCCTAAACGAGTTCAAGACCTCATTATTGGGGAAGATAAATTTTGTAAAAATGGTGAATCCCAAGACAGGCAACAGGCTTCTTGAACAACTTGGCCAATTAAGCATATAGACGATGAGATATTTCAAAATAGGGTGTATAGCACCAATCCTGGTATTAATCTCAATAAACATCAGCTTGGCTGACATCGGAATAATAGTTGCCTTTAATTCAAATCTGGAACAGATAAAAAAGAGCCTGAAGATAAAAGAGATTTCAAAAAAGGCCGGAAGGGAATTCTATTCAGGCAAGATAAATAATATAGATGTTGTTTTGGTAAGATCTCCCATGGGCAAGGTGAATAATGCCATAACCGCCCAGGCCCTATTATCTCATTACCCTATAACATCTGTCGTTTCCATAGCCCCGGCAGGCTCAATAGACAAAGGTCTGAACATCGGGGATATCATCATTGCAACTGAAGTCTTTCAGCATGATTTTGGCACCATCAAGCCCTATGGTTTTATCTGGAGCAGAGTTCCGGATGGCACTAACCGGGATGAACCGGGCTATAATCCGGCGGATAAACGGCTCAGGAAATTAGCCATCCTTTATGCCAATAATAAGAAAAAGACCAAAAATAGAATCATAGAAGGGATAATAGTCACCGGGGATCAGTTTATATCTGCTCAGAATAAAAAGGAGTGGCTCTTTAAGAAATTCAAGGCCATGGCCGTTGATATGGGGGCTGGTGCAATTGCTCAGGTTTGTTACGCAAACAGGGTATCATTTTGTATCTTAAGAATAATTACAGATAAAGCCAAAATAGGCGCCCGCATCAATTTTGAGAAATCTATTCCGGGATATCAATCAGATATAGATATTTTGAAGTTCGTAAAAGGTATCCTTCAAAGATCACAAAACAAAAGGTATAGACTTTCAGATAAATAATTTCACTGTGTTATCAGTCGTTGACGTATAACTAATACGCCTTCCTCCTTCTGGCCTTGTGAAATTAATTATCTGAAAGTCTATAGAGAATATTATTATATACAATATTAATAAAATATCGTTTTTTGTACTGGTCTTTCTCTTACTCTTTGCCGGCAATACACTTGCCTTGGACAAATACTACCTTCTCGGCAAGGGAAACATTGCCGGAGATGAAGGCAGGATTAAAGAGGCCATAAAATACTACCAGGAATATATTGAATCCCATCCAACCACGCGGGATGCACACTCAGCTCAATACCATAAAAGAATACAATATTACATAAGAAACCTGCTCATAGCCTATTCAAATCTACTTGACTTATACAGGGAAAACAGGGAAGGCGAGGCAGTCGATAAATGGATCAATAAATTAAAGGGTGCCTATTTAAGCAGTAGTTTTGGATCAAAGAATATGTATAGTCTTGCCTTAATTTATCTTGACAATAGCCATTTAGAAGATGGCACAGACATTTTCAGGCGGATAATCAAGGAACAAAAAGAATATTATGCCCCTTTTAACAACAAGGTTACCCTAAGAGCCTTTTCAAAACTTTTTAAGATATACAAGTCTCAGGGAGAAGATGAAAAACTGGCTTCTCTGCTTGAATCCCTGAAATCGAATTATCCAACCCCTGATTTTGATCTGAAGGATAGATATAATCTTGCCACGTTATATCTGAGACACGGGTTAGAAGCAGATGGAGAGAAACTACTAAAAGAAATAATTGATGATGAAGGATACGATCCTGATTCTTCCATCATTAATACCCTGGTAAAAACATCTTTAAAATTATTAAATATCTACCACAAGAAAAAAGATAAAGACTCCATTAAAGCATTATTTGAACAGATATCTCAGAAATACCCCACAGAAAATCTCTCCCCCAACAACATGTATAAAATTGCCGTGACCTATCTAAAATGTGGAAAAAAGCAAGAAGGCTCAAGTCTCCTTGTAGAAATAGCCGATCAGTACTCATATACAACTTTTGGCCGAAAGGCACTGTTTCTGTTAGGCAGACTATCCCAGAGCAACGAAGATTGGGATTCTGCGATAAGGTATTATGCTGAATATATTAACAAATATCCGGCCCCACCTTTTTTTGCCCTTAAAGCATATTCAAGATTGATAGATTCTTACTGGTCAAGAGATGCAGATCTGGAGTTGGTTCAGAATGAGATAAAAAAGCTCTCAGACATAGTCAATGATATATCAGATTTTGAGACCTCGCTGAATCTGGCCAGGGACCTGAAATGGAAGGGTATGGATAAACTCTCATCAGCTACCTTTAGCCTTGGGCTGTCCTCTGCCAGGGAATTTATTTCAGAAAATAAAGATTCATACATGGCATTAAGGGCGCAATGGATCATAGAAAAATATGCCTATGCCTTAGAACGATATGATTTAGTTCAGGAAAGCGCCAATAGTGTCTTGGAGATTGCCGACAAGTTAAAAAAGGTTCCTTTAAAACCGGCAAAAAAAGAAAAGATAGAATATATAAAATCCCAGACATATCTCTGGCTTGCAAAGGTTTACAGTAATAAGGAAGATTATCCGAGGGCTAAAAAATTTCTGAAAATGTTTATTAAAGACCATCACAACCATAAAGAGATCAATTATGCCAGGTATGAGTTAGGCAAGGTTTATGAGGATGAAAACCAGGCAGATGAAGCGATAAACATGTATAAAATGGTTGAAGATAGTATGTGGAAAAAGAAGGCACGTAAGAGACTGTTAAAGATTCAAAACAGATGAATAGATTAAGAACAAAAACACTATTGTTTTCATTGATAATACTGGTTTTTTATCCAGTCTTTACATATGCATGGGAATGTGAGGCAACACTTGATGGGCCAAATGTAATAAAAGAAGGCCAGACAATTACCTTAAGCGCTTCAGGTGCTCCTGCCGGGGGTTCCTATTCCTGGTCCAATACGCCCAACCTCGTGCCAAATGGTTCAACAGCCCAGCTAACAGGTTATAAGCCTTTATTTTCAGAATATATTTATGTTACAATAACATATACAAGCCCTAAAGGTAAAAAATGTCATGCAAGGAAGGCTATATGGGTCTGTATATGTTACGTAAAGATAAACGGCCCCGAGGAGTTTAAGATAGATGATCCGCCCATTATCTTGACTGCTGAAGGAGATCCATCCGGAGGAACTTATGAATGGTCCAATACACCGGGGCTGGTAGCAAATGGTTCAACAGCCGAATTTACAGGGCAGGAACCTGGGGATATAACCATTGAAGTTACTTATACAACCCCTGATGGGAAGATTTGCACTAAGACACATACTGTTACAGTATTAAAAGAGTGTTCAGTTTCCATATCAGGGCCATCAGTGGTCGGCGTAGGAAATCACATTACTCTCACTGCATCCGGCAGCCCGGAAGGTGGGACATATATCTGGGAGAAACCGCCAGGCCTTCTTCCAGGCACCTCATCAGCTATTTTCACAGGCCAGGAACCCGGGGATGTAGCTATTGAAGTTGTTTACACGCCCCCGGACGGTGGTGAGCCATGTCCCGCTATACATAATGTAACCGTCTTTGGTCTAAGATCGATTACCGGACCATCTTGTGTTAATTCGGGAACGACTTTGGCCAGGGAGGATTTCAACATTGTTACCGACCCACGCGGCTTTGAGGATCTTGTGATAGTCAGTCCGCTGTCATTTAGCACATTATCTCAATCTGCCGAGGTAACGGTAACAGCCTATAGTGGGACAGGAGCAGGGTCGGATGAGGCAACAACAACGATTACAGTTGTTAACAGCAATATAAACACCATTAAAGGACTTTCTTTTGAGATTCCTAATTACATAAAAAAACCATTAGAGATTATAGGCCTTGGAGATAAGGTTGATCTTTCTGTAGAAACCAGTTTTAAAGACTTTAAAGAATGTTGTGTGTTTGGAGCAGCCAAATCGACAGACGGAAAGACAACTGTCGGTTTAAGTGTAGTCGCTGGACCTTTTATAATTTTCGGCTTTCCATTACCAGGTGTTGTAAAAAAGTTCGTAACGTTGGATGTGCTAACTATAACACTTTCAGGCTCGGGAAATGTCGAAATAAAAGGGAAATATGCAGCCTGCGAGGATAAGACGAACTGGAGCGGCGGTGGTAGCCTTAAAGGCGGAATTGAAACTGCAAGTGAGGTTAAAGCAAAAATCTCAAAATATTTTGTCATTCAAGGTAAATTAGCCGGTTCCATGGGCGTGACCGAAACGCTCGAGGTACTTGTAAGCGAAATTAAGGTTACATCTAACTGGGACGGTCTTAATGCCGCCGGGTTAATAATCATAAAAACGCCGGTAGGAGATATAGAGCCATATGAGGTGAGCATAGATGTTATTAAAGGCAAAAAGCTTCCGGTTTTTTATATTTCTCTTCCCTCTTTAAAATAAGATGAAAGTTGAATTAGGAGAATATGTATATGATAGCAGCAAAAGCAATGAGATTTAAATGTATATGGATATTTCTTTGTATACTGATCGTTTTATTGGTAAGTGGAAATGCCTATTCATCAGATTCAAACTACCCGATAAAATTGGAAAGAATTGATAGATCTCAAGCTCGATACAATACCCCGGAAAATACCTTTGCTGCGAAGATTTCGGCGTTATTAGCAAAGGATCTTGAATGGTATTATGAGACATTAACTAAAGAAACCGTATCAATAAACAAAAAACTGTTTAAAGAAGCTGGTTTAGATCCGGAAAAAAATTTTGATATGGTCGATGAAAGCGATAAGAATTTTATCATTGACAAAATACCGTACAAAAATGGTGTCATTCTGGTTGGCAAAATAGTTTCCAAAGATGGATCTATCCTAATTGGCCCGGCGGTTTTCATAAAAGAAGGTGGGTTATGGAAACAGACAATCGAATATAACACTGACGAAGAGCTTTTGAAATACCGTGATCTTATTATGCCCGAAGAAAGCATATCCTCTACCATAAAAATCAATCCCAACAGATGGAACCTCAACTGGTACAACTGGATAAAAGAACATATGGAGGATAAAGAATGGATCGAGCATTTTGCCGAAAAAGTCACCATCCTATGCATGATAACCAACCTTAAGGACAATCAAGGGAAACCTTATAGCGTAAAAGAAATAGTCCCTGAAACAATCTTGCTAAATTATTTGCTACATCCCCAGCCCTGGAGGTTTAATGGTGAGGAAAAGGTAGCTTTAATTGTAAAATCAAAAGAGAATAGCTACCTCAAAGAAAGGAAAGGCTTTAAAGAGTGGCATCATGCTAACAAGTTTTTAAAGAAATATAAAGGCCCTGTGATGCTGGTTAAATTCAACAAGTTTAAGGCCATGGAAACCCTTCCTGAGATGAGCCCCGGAAAGGAATATGAGCTAACCCTTTCAGGTGAGCTAAAAAACGGAAAGCGATTCAAAGGAACAACCAAGATCATAATAACCGGGTGGAATGCGAAACACAGGTGGAAATGGAATCACCCAGATTGGCTGAACTCAGAAAAAGATATAGATAACTGGTGGAATAAAGAAAATGACTTTGAGGATTGGTGGAAAAAAACAATAAAAAAGCACGAGCGATAAAACAACAGAAAAGAAAAAGGTAACTACTCAGGTAGATAGGCTGAAGGCTGAAGACTGTTAGGAAAAAGCGCATTTTGAAGCCATGTTTGGTGCAAGAATCAGATGTTTCCGCTAAAGTACGGCAATCGTGCTCTTCTGACCCCTTCAGCCTAAACAGCTTCAGCCTGACTACGTGAGTAGTCACAGAAAAAGGTGATAGCCGCTCATAAAAAAAGATGACTGTCAAGTTAAAAAATATTGGCTTATCGCGGATTAGGGGCAGCAAATAGTAGTTCGCCACGGATTTTCACTTAAATCACACTTGACTTTCACTTATTACAAGATCAGTATTTGGGCAAACTGCATTCAAAAGCTCGTTGAGTTTTCCAACTGTTGGAACTGAGCGCCCCTGTTCATAACGGGCATAAGCGTTACGAGATGATGCACCAAGACGTTCCGCTGCTTGTGCCAACGAAAGATTACTAAGCTCACGTTTGCGCTGCAAAAGAAGACTGATCAAGGGCTTTAAATCCTCTGACCCGACCTCAAAATTACCACCAGAGCCTAAAACTACTTCAGCCTTAAATCCTTTTTTATTAACCATGGTTTCCACCATATCTGCAACCATTTCAAGAGCTTTTTTCCGAGTATGTCCTTGAGTCATGGCCTCAAGAATTGGAATTTCAGCCAGCCAAAACTTGCCATCTTTGTAGATTTTTCCTGGAAATCTCATTATCTTCTCCCTTTTTTGACTTTTCTAAGGATTGAACGAGCAAGCTTATCGTTTATTTCCGTATGCCTTGGAATTGGTTCCTGTCTATTTCCATCAGTCCATATATCATGCTTGCCGCCATGGCGAAGGAACCACCAGCATCACCTGTCCGCCGTGGAATTTGCAAACAGCTTGGCAGAGGCAAAGATGGTGAACTCCAAAATTCGGGATAGGGCTGCGGGTCAGCGTGCATGCCTTTGTTCAGCGTTTTTTGCCGATAATGCTTATCATCATAACAAATCAGGATATAACTTCTTGGCACATTCAGGGCAAATGCTATGGCTGAAGTCGGCTTCAGAGTGATCGCGAAGATAAGATTCAATTTGTTTCCAATAGCCTTTATCGTCACGGATTTTCTTGCAAGAGGCACATATGGGAAGCAGACCACTCAATTTTTTGACCTCCGAAAGAGCACCTTCCAGCTTGTCTTTTTCCCGACGCAACGCCTCCTCTACCCGTTTATGTTCGGTGATCTCAATATGCAGCGTTTCGTTAACTTTCGCAAGCTCTGCCGTCCGTTTTTTAACCCGTCTTTCTAACTCGTTGTGCGCTTGCTTAAGAGCCTTCTCTGCTTGCTTTTGCTCAGTAATATCAAGATAAACAGCTATTATTCTCTTCTTTTCAAGCCTTTGGCCTATT
>Ga0255365_10164_pt2 | contig 13998 bp, 13 predicted proteins | sample ANMaggSeSYBR01J3_FD_182089 | JGI IMG/M metagenome (GOLD analysis project Ga0255365, IMG submission 182089) | Sediment cell enrichment communities from methane seep in Santa Monica Basin, California, United Staets - ANME aggregate JGI... | ecosystem: Environmental > Aquatic > Marine > Cold seeps >... | reverse complement strand
AAGAAGGACCAAATGCTGGTGTTTTGGAAGACTCCTCGGTTGGATCTGGAGAGATGGATGGGGATATGGGGGCTGAAGTTACAGATGCTATCACCGAAAGTGAAGAAACTCCAAATGGGTCTGATAATATTACTATATCGCAGGAGGATCTTGACAGGTTAAAGGAAGAACTTGAAGGGCTTGAGTTTGAAGATGTGGGTGGACTTTCCGGGGACTGATCCCTCATCTTTTTTTAATGACCTTATCTTTTTAATTTTAGAATAACATCCCTCTTAAAAGGGTAGCTTACTCATATCGTAATGCATCCAGCGGTCTCATATTTGATGCTTTCCATGCCGGATACATGCCACCTATAAGGCTGGTAGCGATCCCAAAGATGATGCCTTCTAATATGTAGAGAAGTGTTGCAAATGATAGCAGGTAGGATGTGTTGTCAACGATCAGCGAGAGTATCAAATAACCAGCTCCAATGGTGAAAAGTCCTCCTATCAGACTGGCAATAATACCGAGAAGCAGGGCTTCCAGAAGGAACATGGTGAGTATATCCCTGCGCGATGCTCCTACGGCTTTCATCACACCTATCTCTTTTGTGCGCTCCATTGTTGACATGAGCATTACGTTCAGTATACTTACTCCTGCTACCAGAAGTGAGATAGATCCGATTCCCATGAGGAACAGGGAGATCGATTTGAATGCTTCATTTATGCTTTCGAGAATTATGTTCGTGGCAAAGACCGTGATGACCTCTTCCTTTTTGTTAAGGAGTTTCTCTATATCACTTTTAATGTCGTTCACCTGGTCAAGCTCTTCAGCTTTGATTATCACAAAATCATATTCTTCTTCCTCGTTCGGATAGAGTTTCCGGTACATCTGTTCAGAAGTGAAAATTCCGGTATCTGTGTCTATGTCAAATCCCATTCCACGTTCTTTAAGGATCCCCACGACCCTGAGACGTGAATCCCCTATCTCTATTTTCCCCCCTAGCTTCAGTTCAAGGGTATTTGCAATGGATGCTCCTACGACGCAGTCTGTTGAACCGGATTTGAAGTATTGCCCTTCATCTATCTCTACTAACTTCTCAAGGTCATCCTTATCAATGTCATAGACGGACCCAAAGGTGTATTGGTTCTTGTATTCTACTCTGTCCCCGCTTGAATATACCGGTATTATAGCATCGATACCGCTGATCTTCTTCATCTGTTTGACCTGCTTTTCACTTACACCGTCTTTGCCTGGTGCGGGGTAGATAAGCAATTTATCACCAATATCTCCGAATGAATCGGTTACGGACAATTTCAGGCTGTTACCAAGGATCCCCATTGAAGATATCGCTATAACTCCTATTATGATGCCAATTGCAGCAAGAACGGTTCGGAACGTTTGTCGCTTGAGATTCCTTCGGGCAAGCTGAAGGTACATATTGTTCCTTATATCTTCAATTGATATCATCAGATACCTCCCCGTCCAGCAGCATTATGGTCTTGTTTGAATATTCTGCAAGCTTAGGATCATGGGTGACTACTATCAGGGTAGTACCGGCTTTGTTAAGCTGGCTTAAAAGGTCCATGATGATCTTACCGGTCTTGGAATCAAGATTTCCGGTCGGTTCGTCTGCAAGCAGTATCGGCGGATCGTTCGCAAGAGCGCGTGCAATGGCCACTCTTTGCTGCTGTCCTCCGGATAGTTCGTTCGGGCGATGGTCAGCGTATTCAATTTCGAGTTTTGCCTGTTCCAATGCATGTAATGCCCTCGCTTTTCTCTCATTTGGGGGCATACGGCTGAAGATCATTGGAATTTCTACATTTTCCAGGGCTGTAAGTGTGGGTATCAGGTTGAACTGCTGAAAAATAAATCCTATATTGTCCCTGCGAATTGTGGTAAGCTTGTCATCATTAAGCTCTGTGATATCTATATCGTTGATCTTCACAGTGCCAGAAGTTGGTGTGTCAAGGCATCCTACCATGTTAAGAAGCGTGGATTTGCCAGATCCGGAAGCTCCCATTATTGTCACAAAATCACCTTTTTTGATGGAGATATCAACACCGTTCAGTGCGTGTATCTCATTTGCACCAAGGGTGTATATCTTCTTGACATCTTCCATTTGGACGATCGTATCGGACATGGGTTCCCCCATTTAATCATCAGTTTCCAGTGTTTGTTCTCTCTTCTTCCACGAATATGCTATCGCTATGGCGACTGCGATCAACAATACTGCGGCTATCAGCCATACCCACGTTGCTGGCTTATTATCATTCTCATATGTGGCAATGTTTTCCAGATCGATGTATCCGGTAACTGATGAATATACATTATCGGTGTCGCGGAACTCTATAAGGATGGGTACTTTGGTGATATTGGACGATAATATCTGTGCTGAAAGTTCAAAACTACTGAAGTCATCTGCTTCCAGCGTGCCTATGAAATAGTTCGCGTAAGGCTGCATAGGTTTAATATCATCCGATCCGGCTACGGACACAAGTACGTTCTTTGCATCGGTGGTGCCGAAGTTATTGATATCACCTGTAAAGGTGTACTGTTTTCCGATGTTCTTCACTTCTATGCTTGTAAAAATGAGGGATGGCTGTTCCACAACGTCAATGGTGGTATCTTTTTTTCCGGAAACGTGGTAATTATCACCATTGAAAAATGATGCAGTAAATGATACCTCTTTTTCACCGCTTGTGGATGCCATCGTATTGAGCGTAACAGTGACTGTGGACTTGTTCCCTGAAGGGATCGCTCCTACAAACACTTCTGAAGGGTTGAATCGCACTCCATTCCCTTCAGGTGTTATGATGACATTGTTGACCTCGTTTGATCGGGTGTTGATTATGTCCAGCTCGATTGTTGAGATCTCATTCATTACGGTGGATGGCATTGTGGCCATAATGAGCTTAAGGTCCCGGTTATCGATCTTTACTGGAATGTTGTAGTTAAGGTCGTACATATCGCTGCCACCGACCACTTCCATGTTAAGAAAATGAATGCCGTTGGTGGCATTGTCCTTTGCGTGAACATTGAACGTCAGTTTGATGGGTCTTTCGGGCCGAGAAGTCCAATATCCGTATATCCTTTGCTGATGACATCAATATTAGAATTGCCCGCCAGCGTTATACTGGCTATATAGGCATTCATGTCGAAGGTTTCGTCATCCTCTGTGACATAGACCGTGCCAGTGGCCATGTTCTCTATATCCATTGTGATCGTGCCGGTATCTCCCGACATGAGCACGGCTGGATCTATCGTATAATCGACAACTACGGTTGGTCTTATCTCGGTTTCTGCTGTTGCTGTACCGGTGAGTCCAAGCAATAGCAGTACGAAAATGCTTACGATGATCTTGTTTTTCACTTCACGCACCTATGAACTTACTCGCACTGTATAATATATAAATTCCTACTGGGACCAATACGGATATTGCTGCATTCTTAACGGTCATGTTCCTTGCATGTACCAGTCCGAAGATCCAGATGTTCGCACTCCAGAGGGTGACTATTATTCCTACCAATGTCACCAGCTTCATAGTTGGGTCTGCAAGAATAGCTTCCTCAATAAGGGCAGGGTCTTCGAGATTAAAATTTTCCAGCGAGAATGATGTTGCTATTACAAAGATGCTTATCACACTGTTTATGATCGAGGGTATCAATCCGTATGCAACGACTTCAAGTACTCTTTTGAAATCTCCTTCTCCGCCAAGGATGGACGATATTACGTAGAATATTCCTGCGTAGATCACCCACATAAAAAGTACTCCGATAAAAGCTCCTATCACTGCAAAGACCACTCCAATGCTTCCGAAAGCTGCTGCTTCAGGGGGAAGGAGTACCATTATCTTTTGTTCATTATGGCAGCGCTTATAGCTCCCAGCACTCCGATGAACAGCACAATAAGAAGGGGCGTCTTAAGCTCCACTTCGCTTTTCATCTTCTCTTCAAAAAATCCATTTGGATCTGTAAGAACTTGAGTTAGTGTCATTACTATTTATTTACAAACTATTGTATATATCATTACCGGGTTCGTTAAATCGACATGCTGTGTTATTATTTCATCAATATATCTTCAAGTGCTAAAACCACTTTTCTGTGATCAGGTCCACTTATGACTATTGTCTTCTTTGAGTTCTTTGCACCGGATACGATCGTAATATCCCTTGAACTGATGTTAAAAAAATCTGCCACGATCTCTATAAGCTGTCCGTTGGCCTTCCCTTTCTGTGCTGCGGACGTAAGTTTGATCTCGATGCGTTCCCGCCACTGGTTATAACCTGCAGGAAAACAGGCTTTCTTTGACCCAGGGGTAACTTCCAGGTCGATGGCGATACCATCCTTTGTTTCTTTGATAGCTTTTTCAAAAGATGTGCCCATAGTAAGAACTCTTCGATAGGTGTGTTTAGAAAATGTCGATAATGCTGTAACCTGGCCCACTAACTCCGAAAGTTCATCCTATTGGGATTCCCGCTGTCCCTTCCGGTTTCCCTCGTGTCAGGCTTATATTGCATTATCGTATGTGCCGCATTGAGGTTGTCTATACAATCACAGAAAGGCTCTGCCATATTCTCATGCAAGGACCTTACAATGCGCCAGAGTACAGTACATGGTAGGATGATATAAAGATAACGTTTTGTCTGTGTTTAATTTTCATGTGTTGTTCTTTTGTCATCGTACTCTGGTCGTATGGTATTATGCAAAATGGTTTACAAAAAGGCTTCAAATAGCTGTTATATTATGTGTTAGCTTTCATTTCCTTTCTGGAACTACTTTTTTCTGATACATGCAGTAATCTTGAAGCTCTGGATTCGGTGCTTTCCATTCCCCCTGACCGGCTGTGCCCGGGGGTTGGGGTGTCTGGATAGTGGATCCCGGTTCTGTGGGGTATCGAAGGTATGGGCGTGTCGGTGCAAGTTGTGTAGTTGTGTAGTTGTGGAGTTCTGGACACTCGTTTTTCCACTGTGGGATTCTTTGATGTTGACTACGATGTAAGGTCGGTAATTGGAAGGTAGGGGAAAGGATGCCCTGTTCCGATGAATTGGTGGTAATTCTAAGATGTGACTATTAAAATCAAGCGCTATAGGACGTTTTCCTCTCTTTTTTTCATTTGTTGATATGTTTTATGTAGCACAATCTATTTATAACTGATAGCGGTAATATGTATCCTTGTCAAGCCACGGGATGTAATGGTTACAGTCTTGGTGGCAAAAATGACTATATATTAATAAAAAAGATTATGGTTGCATAAGTTTTTTTATATGTGCCTATTACAATTTAAAAAACTAAACGTGAGGTAAAATAATGGCAGAACAAAACCCATTTGAGAATGCAAGAAAGCAGTTACAGAAGTGCGCAGATATCCTTGAGCTCGATGAGGGCATTCATGATATCCTGAAGAACCCAATGAGGGAAATGCATGTGTCCCTTCCTATCCGCATGGACGATGGAAGCATCAAGGTCTTCCAGGGATTCAGGGTACAGTACAATGATGCAAAAGGTCCAACAAAAGGTGGTATCCGCTTCCACCCAGAAGAGACCGTTGACACTGTCAAGGCACTTGCAGCATGGATGACATGGAAATGTGCAGTTATGGACATCCCCCTCGGTGGAGGAAAGGGTGGAGTTATCTGCAACCCTAAGGAAATGTCCCAGGGTGAACTCGAGCGCCTTTCAAGGAAGTTCATTTCAAGCATCTCAATGATCGTAGGTCCTGACAAGGATGTACCTGCTCCTGATGTATATACCAACCCTCAAATGATGGCATGGATGATGGACGAGTTCTCCAAGTTCGCAGGCAAGAACCAGTCTGGTGTCATCACCGGTAAGCCACTCAGCATTGGTGGTTCCCTCGGTCGTGGCGACGCTACAGCACGTGGTGGTCTTTACGCAGTCCGTGAAGCAGCAGTAGAGATCGGCCTTGACCTTAAGGACGCAACTGTCGCAATTCAGGGATACGGTAATGCAGGTTATTTCGCTGGAACTCTCTGTGAAGAGCTCTTCGGATGCAAGGTCGTTGCTGTAAGTGACAGCCGCGGCGGAGCCGTCAACATGAACGGTATCAGCGCAGAAGCAGCACAGGAGCACAAGAAGGCAACCGGTTCAGTTATTGGTCTCGCAGGCACAGAGCCTATCTCCAACGAAGACATCCTTGAGCTTGATGTTGATATACTTATCCCAGCAGCTCTTGAGCACGTCATCACACACGAGAATGCAGACAATATCAAAGCAAAGATCGTTGCAGAACTTGCAAATGGTCCAACCACTCCAGAAGCAGATGAGATGCTTTTCCAGAAAGGCGTACACCTCATTCCTGACTTCCTCTGTAATGGTGGCGGTGTGACAGTATCTTACTTCGAGATGGTGCAGAACTTCTACATGTACCGCTGGAGTATAGAGAGGGTCCACAACAGACTTGACGCAAAGATGACCAACGCATACCATGCTGTTCTCGAAGCTTCCAAGCAATACAATGTCAACATGAGAACTGCAGCATATGTCGTAGCTGTCAACCGTGTAGTTGAAGCAATGTCAGACCGCGGATGGTTATACTAAGCATTGTAGACATTTTCGAAAAATAACTCTTGGTTTGAAGGGAGGGGGTGATCTTCTCCCTTTTTAGACCTGTGATGTCCTAAAACATTTGTATTATATTCAATAATTCTAAATGTTCGTCATTGGATATCGCATTCTACTTATCAAAAAAGATATAACTAACTTGGGAGATTAGAGGTCATTATGAAGATCGTAATCCTTGGTGGAACTGGCAATATTGGTAGAGGCTTTGCCCTGCGCTGGGGTCAGATGCATGATGTGGTGATAGGTTCCAGAAATTCTGAGAAAGCTATTACAGTCGCAGATGAATATACTCGTATCCTGAATGAAAGGGGTTTTGATTCTAAGATCGAAGGTATGGACAACAAGTCCGCCGCAGAGGCTGCAGATGTGATAATCATTGCAGTTCGTTATGAACAGGTTCCTTCTATCATCGAGCTCATAACACCTGTCCTCAAGGACCAGATCGTAGTTTCAGTTGTAGTTCCTATGGAAAAGGACCGCTGTTACATACAGCCTGATCCAACCGTTAATGGGCACATTACTATCGATGCTTCCAAGTCCGAGTATAATGCTGATTACTTCTGTTACACAACTCCCGCAGCTGGCAGTGCTGCAGCAGAGATTGAAAAACTTTTGCCATGTGATATTGAAGTTGTATCCGCATTCCACAATGTTCCTGCAAAGAAACTTGCAGACCTTGACATTGAACTTGATTATGATATTGCAGTATGTGGCAACTGCATGCATTCGAAGAAAATAGTGTTCGGACTTGTGAACGATATCTCTAATATGCGACCTTTGGATATCGGTCCGCTTGAGACTTCCGGAATGGTCGAATCTCTGACACCATTGGTGATCAATATCGCCATACGCAACAAGATGCATGATGTTGGCATTAGATTTGTTTAAATAAAAAAAGAGATTGTATCGGCATGAATATTGATCACCAATGATTATATATCTCATCCCTTACAATATCAATTATCCTCTGATAAAGGGCAACTGAAGGGTTCCAACCGTCAAAACTTAATCTTGGATTCATAAAAACGAAAATATTCCGTCCCCTCAAAGAGAATCCTCAGTTCCCCTTTTTCTTATCTCTTCTACTCTTCTAACAAAAGAATATATATAGAAAGGCAAGTTTTAGAGCATAATATCTTATTATACTCTATATCAAAACAGCATAAAACGATCCATGATGTGGGTGATGCAATGAATATCAATACTAAAGAAGATGTTCTCAAAGCAATTGAGAGTAACAATGTTAAGTTCATAAGGTTACAGTTCACGGACATTCAGGGTGTCGTAAAAGACGTGGAAATTCCTGTAACACAGATCGAAAAGGCTCTTAGTGTAGGGATATCCTTCGATGGTTCTTCTATTGAAGGGTTTGTTCGTATCAATGAGTCTGATATGGTTCTAAAACCGGATGCTCCTTCCTTTGCCATCCTTCCCTGGAACCAGAAGAAGGGTGTCGTTGCAAGGATGATCTGTGATATCCATCTTCCTGACGGAACTCCTTTTGAAGGGGATCCTCGTTATGCACTCAAAAAGGTTCTCAAAGAGGCGGAAGAGATGGGATTCTCACTGAATGTGGGCCCTGAACTCGAGTTCTTCCTTTTCGAAAAACAGGATGGAAAAGCAACAACTATTCCTCATGACTTTGGCAGGTATTTCGAGTTTGCACCGGCAGACCTTGCAGAGGATATCCGCCGTGATATCGTATTGACTCTCATGGACCTTGGATTTGATATCGAAGCTTCACACCACGAAGTTGCATTTGGTCAGCATGAGATCGATTTCAAGTATGGCGATGCCCTTACGACCGCTGACAACGTAACGACCTTCAAGTATGTTACCCGTACCATCGCGAAGCTCAACGGATTGCACGCAACTTTCATGCCAAAACCGATCTTTGGTGAGAACGGCTCCGGTATGCATGTAAACCTCTCCCTTTCAAAGAATGGCGAGAATATATTCTATGATGCTGATGGTGATATGCAGATAAGTGATGAAGCACGCTACTTTATCGGTGGTCTTCTCAAACACGTAAAAGCTATAACCGCAATTTCCAATCCACTTGTAAACTCCTACAAGCGCCTTGTTCCTGGATATGAAGCTCCGGTCTACATTGCATGGTCTGGTGCCAACAGAAGCTCTCTTATCCGTATCCCTGCGGCAAGGGGTAAGGGTACTCGTGTAGAGCTTAGAAGCCCTGACCCATCATGTAACCCTTACATCACTTTCGCTGCCGTTCTTGCAGCAGGTCTTGATGGTATAAGGAACAAGATCGATCCTGGGGATAACAGAGAAGAGAACATCTTTGAGCTCAGTGATAAAGGTCTCAAGGACTTTGGTATCGAAACCCTTCCATCAACACTTAATGATTCTGTAAAGTATCTGGCAGAAGATGAGTTCTTAATAGAAGCACTCGGTACTCATGTGATCAATAGTGTCTTGAGTCTCGCAAAGGCTGAATGGGATTCCTATCGCATTCAGGTACATCCTTGGGAGATCGAAAGATATCTCAATACAGTGTGAGAGTTCATACTCTCACTTATCCTTTTTTTCTTCGCTTGTTTATTTGGTTTAGTTCAAAGTTCCATAAATGTTAAATCGATTCATGATAAGTTCTTCTCATGACAGATGTGATGCTACTTTGGGACAACCCTTTACTTTTCGAGAAGCTCTTTACAGAGAACGGTCTTAAATGTCAGCGTGTTCTTTCGACTTCTGTCGGAACGCCTTTTCTTCCTCCCTGTAAGTGTGTGGTCATACCTACAGGATTTGCAAATCCTGCATACACTAAGATATGTCCGGGTATAGAGAATAATGCTAGGTCCTTTGAGAGATTTGTTCGCTCCGGGGGTATTCTTGTGGTGTTCGGTGCACTTATGCCTGAATATGGGCACGATTGGTTGCCCATGAAACTTACCTATATAGAAAAGCACGGGGAGGTCGGGCTGGTGCAGGTGTCATCCCACGAGGTGTCCTGTATTGCAGATGTTCAGGAAAATGTGGAATGTGATGGTTATTATTCAGAGACCGATGGGAGGGTCATAATAGAGAACAGTGAAGGAAATGCGGTGTTGGTAGTAAAGGAAATTGGGGAAGGGCTGGTGATAGCCACGACCATCCATGAGTTCCCTTCGTCAGCATTCCTTAAATATATCAGTGAAAAAGCAAAAAGATCGAAGATATGATCATTTCTGGCTATTGCGTAGCTGTTCTATATCTTCCTTTGCGTCAGGATATTTCAGTATGTATAGGCCGCTACATGGTTTTATGAACTGGAATATCAGGTCATCCCCCTTTATTCCTATGGGTATGGAATCTCCTCCGCGGAGCATGATCCCATGTAACTTGTAACCGCCTTTGACGTGATAGACCTCATCGCATTCTTTCTTGATGAAGTCTTCACATTCCTGAGGTGTAGCTCCTTTAAGGAGGATCTCATAGGGTATGTCGTTTATACAGGCCATATTTTACACTATCTCAAGGTCGCGTACACGAATGCCGCTTTCAACTATCCTTCCTACTATCTTTCCACCTGTCATCTCCGCAGCCTTTTCAGCATCTGCTTCAGGCAGGATTATGAGGAATCCCATTCCCATGTTGAATGTGCGGTACATCTCAAGTTCATCCACATTACCTTCTTCCTGCAGGAACTTGAATATGTTCCCTGGCTCTATGGGGTCAGTGAAGTCGAAACCAAGGTCTGTTACCCTTTTAAGTTTTAGCAGTCCGCTTCCTGTGATGTGTGCGAGTCCGTGAACGTCACATTCCTTTATCACATCAAGGACTTCCATGTAAATGCGGGTCGGGATGAGAAGCTCGTCTCCTAATGTGGTCTCTGTATCGTAAGAGAAATCCTCGTGATATGAATGTCCTGACTCCTTGACTATATTTCTCACAAGGGTGTAACCGTTACTGTGAACGCCGTCGCTGGGGATACCCACAAGTACATCTCCAAGCTGAACTTTCTCTCCGGTGATAACTTCATCCTTTTTTACCATTCCAAGACATGTGCCTGCGAGATCGAAACCGTTCACTATCTCCGGCAGGGTTGCAGTTTCGCCGCCTACGATGCTCATTCTTGAGATCTCTGCACCTTTGACAAGTCCTTCGCCTATCTGGCTTGCAAAGTCATCAGAGTGTTTCTCAAGGGCGAGATAATCGACAAAACTGATAGGTTCTGCACCGATGGCAAGAAGGTCGTTGACGTTCATTGCGATACAATCGATGCCTACAGTGTTCCAGCGCTTCATCTCATTTGCTATAAGCACCTTTGAACCGACTCCATCGGTTGCCATTGCAAGTGCATATTCGCCGAAATCGATAAGTCCTGCGTAGTGGCCGATACTTGTAAGAGGGGCACCGAGACCTTCGCGTTTGTAAGTCATTCCATTTGTAAGTGCCTTGATGGTAGATTCCTCTTTCTCGATATCGACACCAGAATCTGCATATGTAAGATGTTTCTCGTTCATTAAATTCCCTCTTTTAGTTGCATCCGCTCTTTTTACCAAGACCGAACTCGCGATGCAGAACTTTCACTGCTTCTTCTGCATCTTCTTCCTTTACTACAAATGAAATGTTATGCTGGGACGAACCCTGGCTTATCATAATTACGTTGATATTTCCTTTCCCGAGAGCACCAAAGATCTTTCCTGCAACTCCTGGGCTGCCGTCCATTCCAGCACCTACCACAGCGACCACACAGACCTCTTCATCGTATGCGACCTCTCCGACAACACCTTCATTGAATGCATGCTCCAGAGCTTTAACGGCCCTTTTCAGGTGGGCATGCTCAACTATGAGTGACATGTTCGCTTCAGATGAGCTCTGGCTGATCATTATGATGTTGACTCCGGCATTCGCAAGGGTGGAAAAGATCTTTGCAGCAGTACCAATGGCACCTACCATGCCTGCACCGCATATGTTGATGGCTGCTACCTTTCTAATCAGTGTCACTGCTTTTGCTACCTCTTCACTGCAATTCTGGTCTGCAACGATGAGGGTTCCGGGGAATTGTGTGTCAAACGTGTTCTTTACACGTACCGGTATGCCATGGCTGATGGCAGGCTCTATGGCTCTTGGATGAAGCACCTTGGCACCGAAATATGATAGTTCCATTGCTTCGATGTATGATATCTGTGATATCGTGGATGCTTCCGGTACTATTTTCGGGTCAGTGGTCATGATGCCGTGAACCTCTTTCCATAACCATATCTCATCTGCCTGGATCGCAGCACCGACCAGAGATGCAGTAAAATCGGAACCGCCGCGTCCGAGGGTAGTTATAATGCCATTCTCGTTCTCTGCAATGAAACCTGTGACGACCGGAATTGAATTTTCCACAAGAGGTCCTATAGTTCTCTTTATCTGTGCATAGCTTTTTTGCAAAGGTCTGGCGTTTCCGTAGTCATCGGTGGTGCTGATCCCTGCTTCTCCACCTGTAAATGGTTTTGAATCTGTGCCCAGGGAACGTATGGAACCACTGATTATAGGGACTGCCAGACGCTCTCCGTAGGATGATATATAATCTATGGAGCGTGGGGTAAGTTCGCCAAGGTAACAGATCCCTATAAGGGCCTTTTCAAGTTCATCGATGCGGATGTCGATGGTCTCGATGACCTCGTCTGCGATCCTTTCATTATCGATGGCATCACTGATCGCATCATAGTGCTTCTTTGCAAGGTCTGTCATGAACTCCTTTACCTGGGAGACCTTGCCTTTTTGTGATGCTTCCGCTGCGTTTGTAAGAAGCCCATCAGTAACACCGCCGAGTGCTGAAGTGATAGCTACGACCTGGTTGCCTGCCTCTTTATAGCTTATCAAAAGTTGTGCAACATGGCGTATCTTCTTTCCATCTGCAATGGATGTTCCGCCGAATTTCATTACATATCTCATAGATGATCACATTTGTAAATTGAGCTTGATTTGAATGTGGCTATAAGGACAGCAGTGTAATATAAAGATTATGAACGACAGTATCCTGGCACTGTTGCAAGATAAAAAAGGGAATCAGCTGAATTCCCTTTTTAAGAAGAATGCAGTAAGTGCGATCAGTATTGCAACAACGACATAGCTGAAACCGCTTGATCCTTTTACATCATCGGTAGAGTCTGAAATGACCTCTGATACAGCATCAGTTACATTGTCACTATCCGATATCACTTCATCGAGTTTGCTCATGTTCTCTACGGCAATACTCGTCTCTTTTATTGTCTCTGTTATGGAGTTGCTCTTCTCGACAGTGAATGAGCTATCCTCTGAAGATACGGATCCATCTTCAGAAACAATGGTAACTGTGACCTCATATGTTCCTGCATCCATTTTGTCTGTGATAGATGCGTATTTTCCTTCATCTACTTCTTTGCGAGTATCTATCCGGTCATCATCCACATATACCTTTATTTCGGATGCATCATTGTCGAGTTCATAGTAGATTATAGCGCGTTCGTTTTCCTTTATCACATCTCCGGCAAGGCCTTCTACCGTTATTTCCACATTACTTTCTATTATGACATCCTCTCTTTGTGAAACCTCTTTCAGGAAAACGATAGTTTCGCTGCTATCAAAGAACTCGTATATGTTCGCAATTACAATTGTTGTTATCTCTCCGTCAACTGTCTTGTAATGGCTGAATATCTCACCCTTTTCCATGTCGTTCATCTCTTTGACGAGGTGACCGTTCTTTTCCAGTGTTATGGTGATGGTCTCTTCCTCGTCGTCATAGTCGGATGCTTTTAGTGAGAATCCTTCTTCCAGATCTAGTTCTTCTCCTACATTGACCGACCTTGAATCGTCATATATCAAAAGATCATTTAGTTTCTCTTCAGGGTTGCGGAACTGCTCTATCCTTATCTTTGCAGAGGCAGGGTCCTTGGAAACGACATCCTTTGGCGTGACCCGGAACACAAGGTATTCCTTGTCCTCTTCATCAGCATCTTCTGCTTCAACTGTCAATATGTATTCGAAAGGGTCATCTTCCTGTCCGGCCCCATCTCCATCTTTGACAACCTTTCCATCACGCAATACCTCTACCCAGATATCTCCATCGTTCTCGTTGATGTCTGAGATATGCAGGGTGTATCCCTGGTCAAATGTAAGTTTGGTGCCAATATCTATCACACTTTCAGAGTAGTGTAGTATTGGTTCGGTCGGGTCAAGTGCTGTTGCAGGGGTTATTGCAAACAGCATGGCAAAAAATCCTATGATTACAAAATGTATATATTTAATTAACCTCACCATTCACGAAGATACTTTAATATTGCTAAAAAAGGGAACAGTGGTTATATCTTTATCGACACATTCATTTGGTCGTTTTGGCTTTTATTATGAAAAAGAGGTGTATAATTGAAATATATTATTCTCATTGGTGATGGGATGGCCGATCATCCGCTGGAAGAGCTTGGTGGCAGGACGGTCCTACAGAAAGCAAACACTCCTAATA
>Ga0255365_10200_pt1 | contig 14013 bp, 11 predicted proteins | sample ANMaggSeSYBR01J3_FD_182089 | JGI IMG/M metagenome (GOLD analysis project Ga0255365, IMG submission 182089) | Sediment cell enrichment communities from methane seep in Santa Monica Basin, California, United Staets - ANME aggregate JGI... | ecosystem: Environmental > Aquatic > Marine > Cold seeps >... | reverse complement strand
ATTCGGTGCTCTCGGAGTGGACCGGATAATCCTTACCAAGTTGGACGAGGCGATTAGTTTTGGAGTGGTGCTTTCGGTATTGCGAAAGGTGGATGCTTCGATCTCTTATATTACTACCGGCCAGGACGTACCGGACGATATCGAAATTGGTAATGGCCGTCGCATTGCTCAAATGCTTCTCGGTATCGAAAAGATAGACAAGCATCAGCCGCTTATGTTGGACAACGCTGTCTGAAAGAAAGGCATTCTGATTAGTTACTGTTGTGGAAGGTGAAATATAGTGTGCCGCGGCCATCTTGGCCGTGCTTATGCTTAACGCGGAAAAATAATAATGCTCGTTGATCAAGCTGAAAAATTACGTTTAATGGTTCGACAAACTAAGAAGACCGCTCACATTTTGGCTGTTACCAGCGGCAAAGGTGGAGTGGGCAAGTCGAATGTCTCTGCCAATCTTGCTATTTGTCTCGCGGCTACGGGTAAGAGTGTGATTTTGATAGATGCCGATCTGGGCCTGGCGAATCTTGATGTCATGCTTAATGTGCGGTCCCGTTACAATCTTTCTCATGTGATTTCAGGAAAGCGTAGCATCGAGCAGATTATTCAGGAGGCCCCTGGTGGTGTACGTTTGATTTGTGGCGCTTCGGGTTTGAGTGATTTGGCGGACGTAACTCCGTTTCAGCGTCAGCAGATAGTTCAGGAACTGACTGCTTTAGAGTATCAGGCTGATTTTATCATTATTGACACTGGTGCCGGTATATCTTCCAGTGTCCTGAGTTTTTGCGAGGCCGCTGATCAGACGTTGGTTGTTACTACTCCTGAGCCGCCGAGCATCACGGACGCTTATGCTGTGATCAAGCGGCTGGCTCAGGGCCATAGCGGTACGAAAATCTCTCTTTTGGTTAATATGGCTCCGAATCGTTCTGAGGCTCGCAAGGTTTATCAGCGTTTGGCCCAGACTGCCGCGAAGTTTATTTCTGTTGTTGTTTATGACGCCGGCTATGTGCTTCGTGACGAACATGTATCTGAAGCCGTAAGTCAAAGTGAGCCGCTCGTTTTGGCTTATCCGCGATGTCCCGCCGGCGATTGTTTTTTGGCCTTGGCCGGAAAACTCGGACGTGCTTCGGGGCCGGCCAATGTCGAAAGTGGTTTCTTTCGCAGAGTGGTTAATTGGCTTTTTTAATATAACCGGATAACCGGCCTAAACCGGATAACCATTTAATCCGATATAGTTATGGCTTTTAATGTGTAGCTTATGAGGTGCTGATTTGACAGCTCATGTATGTGGTGCCGGAATGGCTTTTTTGGGATTCAGTCTGAGTCCGATTATACGTTCAGTTCCTGTTTCTGACTTCCGATCTGGGCCTTTAAGCGGGCCAAGATAGATGAATGCATCTGAGAGTTGCTGCTCTGACTGTTCAGACTGAGCGGCCAATACCTCTCTCTCGGCTTCTCGTTCTCTCGTGGTATTGTTTTTTTCTTATATACTTGGCCTTATGTTGGCGGGTATCGGACAGAAGGTGATTGTCGAGAACTTCGAAGCCGAGAGAGAGGTATTGGCCGCTCAGTCTGAACAGTCAGAGCAGCAACTGGAAGGTGAATATGATGACCAGCAGGACGATTCGGTGGAGTCTTTGGTTTCGCCGACAGCAGAGGCGACGCCTGCGGAAGGTGTGTCAGCCGCATAAGATAGAGATATGATAATTGAAAATGTAATGCTTAGGATTTGTAAATCAAAAATGGAAGATTATTTATACGTCCTTATACGAGCTTATAAATTGGAACTTATTAGAAGAGGTTGAGTACTATGGAGAAGGCCAAGAAAAAAAATAATGACATAATGGAAGTCTGGATTCGCTATAAGGGTGAAGAGCACACCGGCGAATTGCGTAATTACCTGATGGAGGAGTATTTGCCTCTTGTGAAGTATAACGCTGAGCGTATTTACGCCAAGTTACCGGACGAAGTCGAGTTGGACGACCTGATTAGTGCCGGTATTTTTGGCATGATGGATGCTATTGAGGCATTTGACCTGGCGCGGGGTGTGAAGTTTTCCACTTATTGTGCCCCGCGTGTTCGCGGTGCCATCCTGGACGAGCTTCGTAGTATGGATTGGGTTCCGCGATTGGTTCGCAGCCGTGCTCACAAATTGGATCAGGCTTGTAAGCAGCTTGAAGCCGAGCATGGTCGTTCCGCCAGTGACGAGGAGATCGCCGGGCGTATGGGGATGAATGAGCAGGAGTACATCAAGCTCAAGCGGGACGCCACTGCTGTTTCGCTGGTTTCTCTTAGCCGTAAGTGGTATGAAACTGATTCGCAGAAGGATGTTTGTGAGATTGACGTTTTGGAGGACAAGCGTGGTGAGGACCCGCTCGACGAAATCCAGCGTCGTGATCTCAAGGACGCCCTGACCAGGGGCCTTAGCCGTGCCGAAAAGCTCATTCTCATATTGTATTATTATGAGGAGATGACCATGAAGGAAATCGGCGCCACTCTGGACTTATCGGAATCTCGTGTCTCTCAGATGCATTCATCTATCTTGGCCCGCTTAAAGGCCCAGATCGGAAGTCAGAAACAGGAACTGAACGTATAATCGGACTCAATTAAACAATAAACCATAAATTAAAAGACCAATAACCTTTTAACCTTACAACTTTTTAATTTTTCGACTTTCATATTGCCGATAGATAACATAAAGCCAGACTGCCTACTCGTTATTATGATATAAGTTGCTTTTTTGTTTTGTCCTGGATTGGGTGGCACCTTTCTGTATTTCAGAGAGGTGTTCCTGTACCGAAAATGAGTAGCATACCTCCGAACATTATGGGTTCTATTTTTCAGGCCCAGGTTTCTGCTGCCGAGACTGCTCGTAAGAGTGATGCTCAGCGGAACAAGCGGGTTGCCGATTCCCGTGAGCTTGCTCGTTTGGCCGACCAGACTATCAGTGAGGTTGAGGACACCGATCAGACTGAGGAAGCGATAGTCCGTCGTCAGGACGAAAAACAGCATGACGGACAGGACGCCCATGATACTTGGCAGCAGCACCGCGAGCGTGAGTCCGGCAAATTATACACCCCCGACGGCCAAACCGACCCTGACGACTCACCACCCCCTGATTCACAGAGTACCCCTCAGTCGAACGATCCCCCTGATCCGGACGACCCGCCCGAGCATATCGACCTTTCCGCCTGACCTGTGCAAAGCATAAGTGAGCTTAAGCTTATTTTTACTTTGCTATTTAATGCTTTTTTCAGGCAGGCCTTCTTTTTTTCGCAGGATATTATCTTGAGTAACTAATTCTTTAAACTCATTTTCCGTCATGCGTTTAACCTGAAAACTGGCAAGGAGCACATTGCGGTATCCGCCAGGGTGGTTTCCAGCTTTTTCGTACGCCACAATCATGTCTGACGATGATGCGGCGCACAAATCTTTACCACGGTACACGAACGCGCCTTCAGCCTTTTGACTAATTGCAGAAGGACAAGCAAGTGCGTCTGCATTCAAACCTTCCGTCTGGACCAGAACGTCCAGGCTTGGTGGGTTTTTGCCGTTAAAGTCGTTTTGATACATGGCAATTGCATTGCCAATCTGTCTTAAACGCTTTTTACATAGGTTTAATTCCCGCACTCCTTTGGCGTCGGGTATGCCGGCGATTTTTTGAATAACGGGCTTTGGCAGTTGTTCAGGATTAAATACGTCTTGGGGAAACGGCTGATTCTCTTTAAAATAAATCGTGTACATCCGTCCCTTATTTCTACGTATTTCCTCTTTCGACATTTTTGGGCGTATTTGCCTGTTTTGAATTTTCTTAGGGAGCCATCTCCCGGACGACGTCTTACGATACGCCACAACTTCCCGGATGAGCGTCCAATCTTCTTTGTTGATTTTGGAAGGGGATATTCCATCGAGCCAACTGGCGTCGCTTTGCCATGGTGCGTTTCGTTGGTCGATATAGATCGCTTTTTCACAGATAAAATCTTTTGCGGGGTTGATGTAGAACAAGCATTTCCGGGGCAGCGCTATTATTTTCTTACGACCCATCTTGCCGTCAGAAAGCGTCTGGATGCAAATAAGCCCTTTTTCCTTTGCGTAATCATCTTCAATAAGGGCCATCCGCTTGACGTCCATAGCCGGTTTTGGCCAGGAGAGTGGGACCGGGCCATAGCCTGCAAAAGGAGAAACCATCGCCCTGAATTTTCGTTTTGTAGTCCATTGGCCTTTCATGTCTTGACGGCGACGCAACTCATAGACCTGTTTCCCGTCAAAGAGGGTGATTTCCGTAAATAACATTCCTGATTCTGTATTTGTATCTTGGGACCACCACGAAAATTGCCATGCAAAATCATCCTGCATTTTTGACTCGATTTCTTTTCTTGCTTCACGAAACATTGTAGAGACAAAATGTCGCCGTTCGATCCGCTGTCTGTTTCCGTCCACATAGTATGTGTTTGCTGCCTCGGTTAAGTACATATCATAGGACCATAGATAATGAGAACGTACAACAATGGCAATATATCGATCCGGGAAACTGTCGCGATACGCACTGATTGCGTCCAGCACCTCATGCAATTTTTCCGGGGGTATGTAATCCAGAATCTTAACCGTTTCCGGCACCCCCATCTCGTAAATATCTTTTGGCCCATCAGAGGGATAGGTATAGTGCGTCAATGATTCGGTAACGATTTTATCTTCACCCCATTGTTTAGTCTTACTCGCGATGAGTAAATTTCTATCAGGATCGACAATGAGTTTCTGCGTCCTGTAGAGCATTCCCGTTTCCTCATATTCTTCCGCCGGGAAGGTTACGAAATAAACATTCACATTCTTTTCTTCAAATTGCGATTTGTTCATTTCAATCGCGGCACCCCATTTTTTGAGTTTGGCGATAATATCGGACAGCAAATTCGCCGGCGACGGCAATTGATGTGATACAAGATTGTATATATCGGAAGATAAATAGCTAATCGTTAACGTGTTGGTTTCCGGGTCGTATAGATGCTTTTTTCGGGCCGGCAGTTCATAATACTTGATTTTGCCGTCATGTTTCGAGATAATAGACATAGTTTTTGATTCGAAAGAATACCACGATTCCGATTCGTATGTTTCCTGTTGTCCATTTTTGTAATAATGGCTTTGTGTTATCGTATGTTGCCAGGGCATACTTGTTATGACATCTTTTATTTGAGCAAAAGCCGTTGTTGCAATGTCAACGGAGTCATTGACGTGTGACACGGTGAATATGATCACAAGCAGAATCACTATCGCTGCGGCAAATTTTGTTATTCTACTTTTCATAATTGTTTTCCTATGATAATTTGCCGCAGAACCATTGTTCAAGTCATTGCCGTAGCGACCAACGGGAGCGTCGCTACCTGCGGATGCTCGCAGCGAGAAAAAGTGGCTATGCCACCTCCATATATTTTGTTGACTTGTTTTCTGTTCGCCTGCCCCCTCGGCTATCTTCTTTCTGACTCGATCCAGATTGCTGGCAGTAACCTCAGGGTTCAATGTGAACTTTGAAATAAGTTCAAAACGTCTTAATATTTCTTTTTCATTAATTTCCGACATCATATTACTCTTTTCCGACAGGGCGGATCTTCTCGATTGCCAATAATGTTCGAATCCGGGCCAGGGCTTTGGCGCACAACGAACGTATATGTTGGGGCTTTTTATCAAATCGCTGGGCGATTTCTTCGTAGGATGCCTGCTCAATATAGCGCATCACTACCACGTCACGGGCCAGGTCTTTCAATCTCGATGTCGCATCGAGGATTTGTTCCAAATCTTCTTTCCGGATCATATTCTCAAGGGCAGACGGGCTATTTTCTGCCGGCAAAGAGTTCTCATCCAATGACTGGAACTTCATTTTACAATTACGTCGCCACTGGAAAGCCAGGTTAACCGCCACCCGCCAGGCATAGGCATAGGAGTTCGTTGCCTTATCTAAACCCTTGGAATTACTCAACCTTATGAACAATTCCTGCATGAGATCGCCCACCACATCCTCGCGCAGCGTCAAACGCCCCAGCAGCCCATGAAGGCGCGCCCCTGACTTATCCAGTAGTTCCAGAACCTTTCTTTGCCGATCTTTCAAATACTGCCCTCGATTTATCACCGGTGAAATCACCATGCCTTGGCCTTCACTATTATAGATGAAAGAAACGAACCCCGCGCACCTTCTTTTTTTGAAAAAATTCACCAAAGCGCATAAAAAAGGCCGAGCAAATCAGCCCGGCCTGGATATGGTTGTTATGTTAAAGTAGCTTTAAAGTATTACGTGTTACATATTTTTTATCCGCAGCCAGCAAATAAGTCTTGTAGGGTGGGTTCTTAACACATGCGGTTATTCTTGTCATTTTGAGACGTAGCACAGCGCAGCCGAAGGATCTCAATTCGGTTCGGAACACCCAGATAATTTATCCGCATTAAAAATATCTTCGGGAAATTCAGGATTTGTACGTATATAAACTGTTTTAGTTGGAGAAACTTTCAATGGAACATCTTGATAATCTTTACGAATGCCTTCAGCAATCATCCTGGGGTACCAACAGCCATTCGGAGCCTGAATAACTTCAGTAATCTCTTCTACATAAATAGATCTATCCCTGATCTTTTCCGGCTCAACATCTTTTAGCCAATCCTTATCTTTTTGCCACTGGGCGTCTGGGCGCCGTTCAGTCACTTTCCGACGACATATAAAGTCTTTCTCCGGGTCAAGATAATAATGGCATCTGCCGGGCAGACTAACTTTTCCATCAGATATTCTACCCTGCCATGAACGCTCGATACAAATCAGATTATTTTCCCTGGCGTAATCATCTTCTATTATATGTCCTTCTGTTACGCCGATGCTTGGCCAGGCAAGCTGTTGTAGATTAATCCATGGCATTGAAGAAAAAGAACGCTTTTTTACTTTGTCCCAAATACCGCTATTTCCTCTACCTACGCTATATGTATATTCTCCATCGTACAAAGCAATCGTAAAACGGCCCATATTTACATAATGTCTCTGCAACCATGCCATAAGTGATTCATAAGAATCACCAAGTTGCTTTTTATGTTTTGGCCAGGATTTCTCAATTGACTCCCCTGCATTGAATACAAAATGCTGCTCAAAACGATAATTCGGCCCGGATTTATATTCGACCTCAACCTTTGATACAAAAAATTCTTTATATTTAAGCGTGTGGGTAATTATCGCGACATATTCGCTTGTTGCCTTATCTCGGCATTCGCGATACTTGTCCAATATTGCCAGGTAATCTTCCTTTGGCATTTTGTCGATAATTCGCGCGTCCCGCGGCACACCCAGGTCATAAATATCTGCCGGGCCGGTTTTCGGATAATCGAATGTTACTTCACAATCCACAACCGTGTTACCTTTTGCATCGATAATTTTTAGTTGGGCGGCACAAAGTAATTTGGATTCCGGCTCAACATATAAACACCCGGTACAGTACACTTTACCTTGTAACATGACGGGGGGAGATATTTCCTGAATCTGTACGTCTTGACCGTTATATTTACCATTTTTTGTAATAATCTCGGTGCCTTGTTCTTTAACCATCTTGAGCATACCCTCTAACAGAGAAACCGGCGAAGACGTAAAAGAAGGCACATCGTCTGCGTAAGCATAAATTATTGTGATGGTCCGAGTTTCAGGGTCATATTTGTATCGTTTATGTTCCTTAACATTCCAGAATTCAACTTCGCCGTCAAAATCCTTTTCAGCCTCTATTTTTGTCTCAAAACCGAACCACTGCTCACCAACTCCGGTCAACCCTCTCTCAACCCCACGGCGTACTATATGCATCCACGGTACATTATTCATCGCTTCGGTAATATCGGCAAAGGCAATGGTCGTTATATCCACGGGACCGCCGAACTGATTTATACCAATTATTACAGCAATAATTATTACTGCCGCTGTCGTTAATTGAGTTATTCTGCTTTTCATAATTATTTTCCATATATTTTGCCCACGGGCAGATGGGGCGTGTGCCCCTTGTCTAACCGGCGAGACGAGTGTTTGAAATTCTTCAGGGTATTTCTGTTTCCACTTATCAAAGTCGAATGGCTCAATTTCCGTGGAAATGGTATCGGAAATCAGTTTATCCAGCCATTTGTCATCTTTTAAAGGTTTCATAACTATTCTCTCGGAAAACCATTGTGCCTTAAGTATTTGGCAATTTTACGTTTGGCCCTGGTGAGTCTGCCGTTGATGGAGCCTTTGGAGATTCCCAGAACAGCAGAAATCTTCTCGTAAGACAAACCATTGTAGTAGCGTAACACCACCACTTCTCTTGCAGAGTCGGATAGTTTATTGATCGCCTGCCACACCGCCTCGTTAATACAGCAGTCATTTTGAGGTTTATCTTCCACCATCGACATATCGTTTGTGTTGAATTGCATACTTCGTGTGTGTAACATATCTTTGGCGACATTTCTGCATATCCCGGCCAGCCAGCCTGGGAACTTATCCTTTCGTTTCAGATTCCGCAGATTGCAACAAGCCCGGGCAAAGGTTTCCTGAGCGGCATCTTCAGCCAGATGGCTGTCTGCCAGCACGGAATAGGCGACAGCAACCATACTCGCATAGTACCTCTGGCAAAGTATGCGAAAGCTTTCTTGTTTGCCGTTCATTGCGGCTTCAACGAGCGATTTTTCCGATATTTCAGTCACGGCCGGACTATCATCTCCAGAAACAGGCATTACTGATCAGTCTCCACCTTATAGTAGGGTTTTCAGCCGAAAATAAGCGCAAAAACTCCAAAAACTCCAAAATTATTCTCTATTATACCAGTTTCGTAGCCGGATAGGGCGGACTTCGCTCGCACGGTTTTTCTTGACAATGGAGTCGATAGTAGCGATAATGCCTCTGTCGGCTGAAAGATGACGGATGTCTGTGCAGTCGGGTATGTCAGGTAGAGCGGGCCTATGGCCCATGCCGTTTATATCTTCGTGCCTTCGTGGCAAAAAAATAAAATAATCTTCGTGCCTTTGTGCCTTCGTGGCAAAAAAACAAAATAATCTTCGTGCCTTTGTGCCTTCGTGGCAAAAAAATAAAATAATCTTCGTGTCTTCGTGCCTTCGTGGCAAATAATAATAAAAAAACTTGGTGCCTTATGAATACAGAAAAGAAAATCAGTTACGTCGAGAATTGGCAGGAAAAATACCAGAAATTGATCGCTACTGCTGAGCAGGCCGTGAAGAATATTCACCCTGGTCGGCGGGTATTCATTGGTACTGGTTGTGCTCAGCCGGAGCAGCTTGTCCGGGCGATGGTGGAGCGAGCCGGTGAGTTGGCCGACACGGAAATTGTGCATCTTTTGACTTTGGGTGACGCCCCTTATGCGGTCAAGCAACTCGTGGACAATTTCCGGGTCAACAGTTTTTTTATTGCCGAGAATGTTCGCGACATCATTCAGGCCGGTTTTGGCGATTACTCTCCGATATTCCTTTCGGACATACCGAGGTTATTTAGTTCCGGGCAGTTGCCCCTTGATGTAGCCCTTATTCAGGTCAGTCCGCCGGACGAGCGGGGGATGTGTAGTTTGGGTATCTCTGTTGACATCGTCAAGAGTGCGGCGGAAAATTCCGCCCTGGTCATTGCCGAAGTCAATCCTCAGATGCCGCGTACTTTGGGCGACAGCTTTTTGCATGTTAATGACATTGACATTCTCGTACCGGTGGATCGGCCTTTGTTTGAGGTCCAGCCTGCCAAGCCTAATGAGGTTACTCGGCAGATAGGTCAGCACATCGCGGCTTTGGTGGAGGATGGATCGACTGTGGAGTTGGGCATCGGCCGTATCCCTCAGTCTGTCCTGGAATTTCTTGGTGACAAGCACGACTTGGGCATTCATACGGAGATGTTCACTGACCGAATTGTTGACATGATTGAGAACGGCGTAATTACCGGCAGCCGAAAAACTATCGATCAGAACAAGGTCGTCGCCAGTTTCTGTATGGGCACAAAAAAGCTTTATGACTATATTGACAATAACCCTGTATTTTCTTTTCGGCCGACCGAATTTGTCAATGACCCTTTTGTCATCGGCAGACAATATAAAATGGTGGCCATTAACGTATGTCTTGAGATAGACCTTACCGGACAGGTTTGTTCTGATTCGTTGGGTACCAGGTTTTTCTCTGGCATTGGCGGCCAGGTCGATTTCAACCGTGGTGCCGCTCGTAGTGAGGGCGGCAAGGCAATCATCGGCCTGCCCAGCACTGCTCAGAATGATTCTGTCTCGCGTATTGTTACTCGGCTTACTCCTGGTGCCGGCGTTGTAACTACTCGTGGCGACGTTCACTATATTGTTACCGAGTATGGCGTGGCATATTTGCATGGTAAGAGTGTCCAGGAACGGGCTTTGGCTCTTATTAGCGTCGCCCATCCGAAATTCAGGGCGCAGCTTTTGGAGGAGGCCATCGAGGCCAAATTTGTAAGGCAGGAGTTAAGGGAGGTTGAAGGAAAGATTCAGGTCGGCCCCCAGGAGCTTACTACTTATATGGTACTTAATGACGGCACGATGGTTACTTTTCGGCCGATTCATCCGACTGACATTTCTCTTATGAAGGATTTGTTCTATGACCTTTCTCAGCAGACGGTGTACTACCGATTTATGAAAGAGATGAGTCATATTCCTTATAAGCAGATTCAGGACTTTGTTTATGTCGATCATCGTAACGAGGTAGCTATTGTTGGTACTCTTCCTGAAGCGCATGGTGAAGACATTATTGCTATTGGTCGCTACTATCTTGACCCGAAAACCAACCGGGCGGAGGTGGCTTTTATTGTGCGTGACCAGTGGCAGAACCGCCGTATCGGCACGTTTCTGTTGAAGTACCTGATAAACATTGCCCGTCGTCACGGGATCAGTGGCTTTACTGCCGAGGTACTCAGGGAGAACAAGGCCATGCAGGCCGTTTTCAACACAGCCCCCTGTAGTGTTCGGAGTCAGTTGAACGAAGGTGTGTATAGTTTTGATCTTACCTTCAATTAATTGAGTAGGGTGCGATGTATCGCACCATCTGTCAGCAGAGCGGCTTTCTATTATTCGTTATTAGGATTTCGTCATTGCTTTGTAGTCTGGGTGGCACCTTTCTGTATTTCAGAGAGGTGTTTTATGACAATTTTTTATTATCCGTTTTTCTTAATCCATTTTTTCAGGGGCCAATGGGTCGAAGGTGTGTTAGAGGCTTTCATATACTGTTCCGCTTTTTTGACAATATCAGGATATTTCGCGGCAAGGTTATTCTTTTCGCCGAGGTCGTCTTTCAGGTTGTAAAGCTCGGTATGAGACTGATAAAAACTGACGGCCTTCCAATCGCCCATGCGGACGGCCTGCTTGGAGCCGCGTTCATGAAATTGCCAATAAAGAATCTCATGTTGTTTCTGTCGGTCGTTATTGCCCAAAAGCGTCGGGGCAAAAGAAATGCCGTCGATTTCATCGGGAGCTTTCGCCCCGGCCAACTCGGCACAGGTCGGCAGAACGTCCCAGAACGCGGAAATATGGTTATTGGTTGAGCTGGGTTTAACCTTACCGGGCCAGCGGGCTATCATAGGCACACGAATACCGCCTTCGTACAGATCGCGTTTAATACCACGTAGTGGCCCTCTACTATTGTTGAAGTCCGGGTTATTTCCACCTTCGCGGTGCGGGCCGTTGTCACTGCTGAACATGACCAGGGTATTATCATCGATACCGAGTTTTTTTATCAGGGCAAATAATTTTCCGACATCGCCGTCCATGCGGGTTATCATAGCGGCATGTCCTTTTTGTGGTTCCGGCCAGTCTTTGTCTTTATAGATGCCATAGTCGGGCACTTCCATACCTTTTTTGCCTGCTTCGTTGTTGGCGTGTGGGATTGTGTAGGCTATATATAGAAAAAACGGAGCCTGTTTATTGCGTTCGACAAAGGCCAACGCCTCTTGTGTCATAAAGTCATGGGAGTAATCGAGTTTGTTTGTCGAGACGCCGCCAAATTCCTTGACACGACTAGAGTGGGGATATTTTACCTCATTTCTTAAATTTACTTTCTGCTCATTTTTCCAGAGAAATTTAGGGTAGTAGTTATGCGCATGTCTTTGATTAAGATAGCCGTAGAAGTAATCGAACCCTTGTTTGTTCGGAATACCTGTGGAATCGGCCTCGCCCAGTCCCCATTTGCCGACCAGACCGGTAGTGTACCCTGCCTGTTTCATGGCCTTGCCCACGGTAACATCTTCAGGTCTCAGCGGCACCAAAGCATTGCCGCGGACGAGTGCATGGCCGGTATGGTAGCCGGTCATCAGGCAGCAGCGGGAAGGGGCGCAGACGGTACTGCCTGCATAATGTTGAGTGAAGCGCATACCTTCATCTGCCATTTTGTCAAGGTTGGGTGTTTTAATCCTTTTTTGCCCATAGCAGCCCAGGTCGCCGTAGCCCAGATCATCGACCAGAATGTAAATGATGTTAGGGTGCTTATTTTCGCCAACGGTTTTACTGGTGTCATTCAGACATCCCGGCAGGGCCATACTTGCTATCCCAAGGCCAGCGGTTTTGAAAAAATCTCGTCGTTGCATAATAAATTCTCCTTATTATAACATTTGCTCACAACTCATTTCTTCTTACGCCATTTCTTCAGGGGCCAATGGGTTGAGGGTGTGTTTGAGGCGTGCATATACTGTTCCGCTTTTTTGACAATATCAGGATATTTCGCGGCAAGGTTATTCTTTTCGCCGAGGTCGTCTTTCAGGTTGTAAAGTTCCATCGGACCACGATAAAAACGAAAGGCCTTCCAGTCACCCATACGAACGGCTTGTTTGGTGCCGCGCGCGGCGGGGAATTCCCAGTAAAGGACCTCATGTTGTTTTTGCCGGTCGTTACGACCCAAAAGTGTTGGCGCAAAAGAGATACCGTCGATTTCATCTGGAGCTTTCGCCCCGGCCAATTCGGCACAGGTTGGCAGAACGTCCCAGAACGCGGAAATATGGTTATTGGTTGAACGTGGTTTAACCTTGCCGGGCCAGCGGGCTATCATGGGCATGCGAATACCGCCTTCGTACAGTTCGCGTTTAATACCGCGTAGTGGGCCGCTACTGTTATTAAAGTTCGGGTTATTTCCGCCCTCGCGGTGCGGGCCGTTGTCGCTGGTGAACATAACCAGGGTATTATCATCGATACCGAGTTTTTTTATCAGGGCAAATAATTTTCCGACATCGCCGTCCATACGGGTTATCATAGCGGCATGGCCTTTCTGCGGTTCCGGCCAGTCTTTGTTTTTATAGATGCCGTAGTCGGGCACTTCCATACCCTTTTTGCCTGCTTCGTTGTTGGCGTGTGGGATTGTGTAGGCTATATAGAGAAAAAACGGATTCTGTTTATTGCGTTCGACAAAGGCTAATGCCTCTTGTGTCATAAAGTCATGGGAGTAATCGAGCTTGTTCGTCGAGACACCGCTAACGCCTTTGGCATAGCCGGTTTTCTTATATTCAACTTTGTTTCTAAGTGGGACTTTTTGCTCATTTCTCCAGAGAAATTCTGGATAATAATTGTGCGCATGCACCTGATTGAGGTAACCGTAGAAATAATCGAATCCCTGTTTATTGGGAACGCCTGTGGAGCCGGCCTCGCCCAGCCCCCATTTGCCGACCAGGCCGGTCGTGTACCCTGCCTGTTTCATAACCTTGGCCACGGTAACATCATCAGGTTTCAGGGGCACCTCGGCATTGCTGCGAACGAGTGCATGGCCGGTATGGTAGCCGGTCATCAGACAGCAGCGTGAAGGGGCGCAGACGGTACTGCCGGAATAATGCTGAGTGAAACGCGTGCCCTCGGTTGCCATCTTATCGATATTTGGTGTTTTTATTTCTTTTTGCCCATAGCAGCCTAAGTCTCCATAACCCAGATCATCGACCAGAATATAAATGATATTAGGGTGCTTGTTTTCGCCAACGGTTTTACTGATGTCATTCAGACATCCCGGCAGAGCCAGACTTGCTATCCCAAGGCCCGCGGCTTTGAAAAAATC
>Ga0255365_10243_pt1 | contig 14080 bp, 14 predicted proteins | sample ANMaggSeSYBR01J3_FD_182089 | JGI IMG/M metagenome (GOLD analysis project Ga0255365, IMG submission 182089) | Sediment cell enrichment communities from methane seep in Santa Monica Basin, California, United Staets - ANME aggregate JGI... | ecosystem: Environmental > Aquatic > Marine > Cold seeps >... | reverse complement strand
GTCCAGGGTCTTCCACTGAGAATAAATTTTGCACCTTCAAAACCATAATTTAAAACGAAACTCTCATCCAACTTTCCTATTCTCTTTCTTGAACTTATATCTACGGCCATGTAACTTTTCTCGTCAGGAATCATGGAGATATTGTCAAGAAAATAATTTCTTGAGTTTCTACGTTTAAAAACAAAATCTTTGTCCTCCATCCAGATACTACGTTGATTTCTTAGTTGCTCCAAAATTTTGTTAAGCGTATCTTGTTTTAAAGTGTGAAAAGGATAAGATCTTTTGATTATTTCATAAATTTTTTCAGATTTTATCTTCCAGTTTTCCAGGGCAATGGAGATGATCTGATTGGTAAGAACAGACAATGGATTTTGCCTAACTTTTAAGACCTCTAACTTTCCTGCCAATGCCCTTCTCGCTATAACAATACTCTCTGCTACATCTTCGGGAGTAGTCGCTAGGATCAATCCTTTTGAAGTTCTCCCTATTCTGTGTCCAGATCTTCCCACTCTTTGTACAATCCTTTTAACCTCTCTAGGGGAGCTGTATTGTATGATAAAATCCGTATTACCGACATCTATGCCCAGTTCTAGTGATGATGTACATATCAATGATTTTAATTTTCCACTCTTAAAATCATCCTCCGATTCTATTCTAGCGTTTTTTGAAAGAGAGCCATGATGAACACTTATCGGCATGTCGTTTGTCCATAGATGAAAACGAGAGGTCAGAATTTCTGCACCATCTCTAGTGTTTATGAAAAGAAGCGTTGAAATATGCTTATCAATAAGTTCTTTGCATCTCCTTAATAATGCAAAAGAAATTGGCTCAATCGAGAGGCGGTTTGCACCACCATAGTCACTTTTTTTGATAGATGGGAGTTCAACACTTATTTCAATATGTTTGGTGACGTCAACTTCCAATACTGTTACATCACGGAATTTACCATTTTCAAGACCACCAAGATAACGTTTCACTTCCTCAGGTGATCCCACAGTAGCAGACAGACCTATTCTTTGAAAACTATGATTTTTTTCAATAGTCAGCTCATGTAATCTTTCAAGACCAACTGCTAGCTGTGCACCTCTTTCATCATTTGCCAGCTCGTGTATTTCATCAATTATGACGCATCTAACGCTTTCTAGGTGTTTTTTTAAACGTTTACCTGTGAATAAAATCTGGAATGTCTCGGGCGTTGTAATAAGCATATCAGCAGGATTTTTAGACTGGCGAGCACGTTCACTTTGCGACGTATCTCCATGTCTCACTGCTATGTCTATTCCTAATTTCTTTCCCCATTCAGTGGTTCTCCTAAGCATATCTCTGTTCAACGCTCGAAGAGGAGTGATGTAAAGAATAGATATACCCCTATCTTTCTTATCACTTTTAGAATTGTTTTCCACTCTTTTTAAAAAATTATGGAAGATTGGTAAAAGTGCGGATTCTGTTTTTCCAAGTCCTGTTGGGGCTATTAAAAGAACGTTTTCACCGTTTAGTATCGGAGGAATTGCTTTAATCTGAGGTTCAGTAGGTTTATTGATATCTTTAGAATAGAGCGACTCCTGAATTTTTGGATTTAATTTAGAAAAAACTGATGCCATTCTACCGAATGCAACATAGATATGTATTTATTATTTTCTTCCCGATAGATCCTACACTTAATACTAATCGACTGCATTAAAAAAGATGAATCCTACTCCAAGCCATATTATTGTAAGTATGTAATATCCTGCATTTTTTACTCCGAAAATTGCCCCCAAACCTAAAACGATCAAGGGCAGTAATACTAACAGCAGTATTGAGAGCATCTGTTTCATTTCCTGATTAAGATTTAATTCCATAGGCCATCATGTTTTACTCAATGTTTGTCTCTCGTTATTAAACATGCAATATTTAAGCTTAACTTGAACTATTTTATATTCTTTACCTTTCCCAAACACGATCCATCCAGTAGATATACCTGTGCATTTTCGATATCCATTATTTTTCCAATGGGTCCTGTAACGCCTTCTTTATTTGCTGCGATTCCCCCACATAACGGATTGAAAGCGGGTATTACTAATATCTGGGGATCGGCAGAATTTGGATATTTTTCCTTCAGTTTACTTTCGATAAGATTTACTTTAAGCCAACAAGGTTCAAATTTTTTATATCCAAGCCTGTCTGTAAGCATTATTGTGGGATGCGTATGGCCAATAATAATCTGTTTACACCGCATTATTTTGCTGTCTGGCCATCGGTGCCCATGCACAAAACCTATGTCATCAAAAACAATTCCATTAGAGGGATGGATAATTACATCTTCGGGCGCTATTTTTCTTATGTTACCATCATGATTACCAGGCACTATATGTATGATTCCATATCTTTGTACCGTTTTAAGAAGATTTTCTACATCCTTTCTTTCTTCTATCGTAGAGGAAGGTATATTGTGCTTTATATCTCCAAGCATAACTATTTCTTCTGGCCCATATTTCTTACATAATGATACCAGATGATTTATCATATTATGAGTCTGTGAAGCCGTGTTCAACCCACGCTCCCTTAGTTCAGTTTCTATCCCGATATGTATATCTGCAACAACAAGTATTTTTTTATTTTTGTCAAAGAGGACAGGTTCGTTGAAAATAGGTTGCATGTCTAAAGATTTCATTACTACCCCATTGGGAGAAAGTTAGTTGGGTTAATTATCAAGAAAATCAGATTTACAATTAATTTAAAATAAATCGCGCAGAAAAACCATATGAAGAGAGCACCCACTCCTTTACATATTCCTTTGCCACCTTTCCCTATTTCAACAAACTTTAGCCCGTATTTTGCAATGATGTAAACAGGGATGGCCATGATCAAGTAACCAAGAACCCACATGACTAATTCTACAGCAATAAACACTGCAAAAACAGGCGATATTCCTTGACCAAGAATAGCATCTATTGCACTAATACCAAACTGGAAACTTACTTCTCTGTCCATCAAAATGAAAGCTACAATTAATGCTACAATGTGAAATATTAATGCTAATTTTTTGATTTTTCCATCTAGCTCCTCATTTGTTTTTTGTTTCTTTCTTTAAATAGAAACGAAATAAAAGGTATAAACCAATGGCCAAAGCCCAAGGAATAACAAGTAGAAATGGAAATGCTACACCGGTTTCACTATCTTTTGCCTGAGAAGTATAGAAATGATCCCCCAAGAAAATTAACCTACAGTCTCCAGATACCGTTGTTTCTGGTGTTTGTCCTCCAGTAATTGTCACATCAAATCCATTACCCCTAGCAAAACCAAATCCCGAAAACGTTTGGGGTGAATTATCGACAATAAACGCATCATTTGTTTTAATGAGTACCATACCACCATTAATTATTGAAGATGCTACAGAGATTAGTTCATCAAGACCTTGGAAGTTATTGGAAAAATCTGGGATACCCATATCCCCTGATGAATCACCTGTTGAATTTGTTATACCTTCCATAAGCTGGGAAATATCGATGAAACTAGATTCGGCAGGCGATACGTATAATGATGCAGTTTCTTTGGTTTCCTCAGAAGATATTGGAAACACATATACAGAGGAATCTTGGACAAATGAAAGATCATCATCTTCTATGAAAAGCATCTTGCCAGATGAATCTTCATTCCAAATTTCATTCCCGTCTGAATCTTTAATTATCATACTGCCACTATCAGATGCTTTATGCAAAAGAGAAGATTCTCCAGAATATTGCATAGTGATTTCAGATTCTGTGAGAATAACTAGAAATGGAATCTTATCTCCTTCTTCAATCTCAAAGCTAACGATAGATGAAATGGCAAAATTCATCTCAGATTTCGTTGTAATACTGTCCTGTCCAACTCCAAATATAAACTGGCCATTTTCAGCGATAATATCTACATTTGAGAAGCATTCAATGCTGTTCACAAAATTTATAATATCTACAGGCGACATTGAAGCGAAATCCATTTCTTGAAACTCTTGAATATCAACAATTGTAACACTGTCAATAGCTTCAAAAGTACAACACCCAAGTAAGGGTAAAACGTGAAGATTCTCTAATAATGAAATATCAAAAATATCCGCTACCATGCTTTCTACTAAAGGATCGTCCAAAATATCATCTAATGAAGAAGTATCAATCATGGAATCTGCTGGATATCCATAAAAATTCCCAGAAAAATCAGTTTTACCAACAAAAAACGCCATTGCGTCTTGACTTATGTCTCCACTTAGATGCGCAGTTGAGGAAAGTATCTGAGCATTCACTACAATAGATGAAGATAAAAATAATGCTATGCATCCTATCACTACTAGAGTTTTATTCATTGTAACCATTGATTAAAAATGGGTTATAAATATCTTTTTAATATTGTTTACATTCGCAGTTATTTATAAAAATTACAATAAGATTAAAAGCTTTGTCTATTTAAGAATTTTCCGTTATTTTATTTTTTCATCATCGTCTTTTTGATGCTCTTCGAATCTTTTTTTTATTCGACGTAAGTTCTGTCCAAAAGTCTCCATTGATTAACCCTCCTTCTATCGCAAGAATGGGAATAACAATTGTGTTTATGAACAGTTCGTTATTCTCAAAAATAAAAATAACAGTATACAGATTTGATATAATTATTCAACCCATAAATCAGAATATTTCTCCGCACCCTGCTCTATTGCTTGCTCCACAGAAAACCTGTCTTTCATGAGAAATATCCTGTCACTGCCGATTTCTGTTTGTTCAATTGAGTTTTTTAAAATGTCCGCATACTTTTTGAATCTGTCTATTTTCACACTGTACTTACTTATATCTTCAATGAGGTTCGTATCAAAACCAGCCTTCCACAGATATTTGATAATCTTGTTTCGTTCACCTGCCGTGCCACATTCAAATCGATATCTCTTTTTGTTGTAATATTCAGATAGCTCTTTGAAAATCTCCCTATCACTGAAATATGCCTTAAAACAGAATTGCTTTCCTATTTTGAAGACATTAATCTTTTTTCTGCTTATATCAAAATCCATAGTTGCTCACCATCAATCTAAATCTACAATCCCAAACCGCCTTTTCAAGCGATGGTTATTTGTTTATCCATTTCTATGTTTTTATAAATCTGATAAAGAATACAGTTTTCCTCACCAGGACAAATGATATCATTAGGAGTTAAATTACATCCAGCCGCTTCAGGATGTCTTATTTTCGATTTGAAATTACATTCTTTTATCATATTTCTCCCTCAAATCTACAATTTCATAATATCTCTTTCTTTAAAAAAACAACCCTATGCCATTTTGAGGGTATAACTATGTTAAGACAACTTTTTAAAAAAGAAAAAAAGCTAGACGTACCAATAGTATTGGACCAGAAGACATCAACCTTTGAAGATATATCATTAAATGCCGAACTGAGACAAAGACTGAAACATACCACAATAGAAAAAAACCTACGATATGGACGGTTCATGCAACGACATAAAATACCAATTGAGGCTGACCAACAACCCCATTAACATCAATGAATCATGAATTTCAATTAAAATATCATCAAATAATAATATTTGGTTATTATTATATTGTCGTTTTTTGATAGGTTAATAAAGGTATAATGCATACGGTATTATAGGAGAGATAGGATGAAATTTAGACCGTATAATGTCAATCAAACAAAGCTTGTAAATCTTGATTATAGAAAACTTCTTGGCGAAGATTCTGATGCGGTAATTATTCATAATATTGTGGGCGTACTTGATCTTTCTGAATTTGAAGAGAGATACGGTGAGATTGGTAATCCTGCATATCATCCTAGGATGATGATGGAGATCATCATCTATGGATATGTTCGTAACTATTTTGGTGGAAGGCCATTGTACAATAACTATGAAACGGATATTGGACTCAGGTTTATCTCTAATGATGACTTCCCAAATTTCAGAACAATCAACATATTTAGATTGAATTTCAAAGAGGAAATAGCTGATGTTTTCTCCCAGGTTGTATTGCTCTGTGCAGAGCTGGGTCTGATCGGATTTAAGAATTTATCTGTTGATGGCCAGAAGATCAAAGCGAATGCAAACGTATTTCAAAATAAAAATCTCAAAGGTATCAGAAAGGAAAAGGAAAGAATAGAGAAACAATTACAAAAGCTTCTGGAAAATGAACTTGATTTCCAACGGGAAAATGAAGAAAGGGAAAAAATGAAGAAGAAAAGGGAGAAACTAGAGAGAAGAAAGCAGAAATTGGATTCTGCTGCTCAGTTATTGATTGATGCAGGTGCAGAAAATGATGAGAAGTTAAGAACTAATCTTACGGATCCGGATAGTCGGATTATGATGGATAAACGTGGGGTGAAGAACCCTGATTATAATGCTCAGAATGCAGTAGATGATGCATTTGAGGTGTTGACTGCTGTTGATGTAACTGATACTCCTTCGGATAATGAACTGTTATTTCCAATGAAAGAGAAGAGTAAAAAGAATACTGGGAGAAATCATGAAAACACGTTAGCTGATGCAGGCTATGGTGATAAAGCCAAGTTTGTTGAAATGGAACATGATGGGGATACTGAATATTTTGTCCCAGATAAAACAATGTATTCAAGCAAGAAAAACCCGTTCAGTAAATGGAATTTCAAAAAAGATCCAAATGATGATGTTTATATCTGTCCAATGGGAAAGAAGATGATATATGTAAGGACATGTAAAGGCAGTAAGGGATTACTGTATCGTCTTTATGAATGCGTAGATTGCAGTGATTGCAATATGAGAAAGAAATGCCTAAGGACCTCTGAGAAAAGAAGGACGGATGAAAACTTGAAATCCAACAGAAAAATAGCGATATATCCAGAAGACGAGTATGTAAAAAAAATGAGAGAAAAGTTAGAAACTGATACAGGAAAGAAAATATATCAAAGAAGGATGTCAACTGTTGAACCATTACATGGTGACATGCAGAAAAATCATGGTTTCATTCAATTTGTATTAAGAGGAATTGAAAAAGTAGGTAGTGACCCGATAACGGGTTGATGTTAAATACAATGACCTCTATACCCATATGATACTATGGGAAATAGAGGACCAAAACCAAAGTTCATAGATATTGCTTGCCCCAATGATTCCTGTGCAGATATGGGTAAAGCAGGGCTTGGAAATATTATCGGTAACGGGACTTATCAAACAAAGAGCGGTGTGGTGCGAAAATACATTTGTAAATCCTGCGGCAAGGTGTTTTGTGATAGAACCAATACCGCGTTTTTTGATCTAAGAACCAAGGATGAAAAGGTTCTTATCGGGTTGAAAATGATCATCAAAGGTATCAGTCTAAGGTTAGTAGCTGAAATTCTGGATGTCAAGCTGGATACGGTCAGAGGATGGCTGTCAAAAGCAGCAGATCATAGCAAGGAAGTAAACAAAGTACTTCTCAAGGATCTCAATGTATCAAGAGTTGAACTCGATGAACTCTGGACATTTGTCAAAAAAAAACAGTTCCGAGAATGGAAGAATATGAAGATGATGGAACTTGGGTCTGGTTAAGTTATGCACCAGAATGTTGTTTGATAATCGCACATCATATTGGAGAACGAAAGCAAAAATCAGCAGATAAAATTATCAATACGACAAAGGAACGTCTTTCTTCACTACCACTTTTTTCTTCTGATGGATTGTATTTCTACAAACATGCTTTGTTGAAAGCATATGGTCATCTTAAAAAATTCAAACACAATGGGAAAAGGGGGCGCCCAAAAAAGCCAAAATGGATTCCGTATCTATATTTGAAATATGGTCAAGTTATCAAACACCGAAAAGGTTGCCATCTGGTCAAAGTTGAAAAGAGAATCATATTTGGTAGAAATATCGACTTGAAAGATATTAGCACCAGTTTGTTGGAAAGACTAAATCTAACATTCAGACAAGATAATAATCGAATATCCAGAAAGACGATTGGATTCTCAAAAGAGCTGTTTGGACTTGACGATCAAATGATGTTGTATTGTGCGAATTTCAATTTTTGCAGACCCCACCGGTCATTGTCCTATGTTGATAATTCAGGTAAAAAGAAATTGAATTGTCCCGCCAAAGAATACGGGTTGATCAAGCACAATTGGTCATTGAAGGAATTGCTAACATTTCCTTATCATAAAATCTCAACTAACTAAAGGGTCACTACCAAAAAGTAAGAGTTGAATATAACCTGATGGGAATTGCTCATAATATCCGAAAAATAAAGCTGCATGCAGTGAAAAAACTTGATGAATATCTGAAAAATCAAGCAAATATCGCATAAATCAAAGTAAAAGAACAAAAAAACAAGAGAATGTATCCATCAAGACTAGGCTCAAATGACACTCAAAGAGGTTGAAGAGAGTGAAATGGACGTAACATAAAAAAATAAGTAGAATATATCCAAATCAAAGACAAAAAGATAATGAATAATCATTGAAACTGGAATTAATAGCCAGCCTCAATTCGTTATTATTACTATTGCAGTCATATCCATGTGGTTCTATTTTTAGATGAACCCAATAAAAATATGGAAACAAAAAATTACCAAAATATGCACCACCATTAATACTAAAATTTAACTCTTCTCCAATATCTAAATCAAATTCATCAGTAAAACCAATAGCTCCTTTACAACCGCCTATTGGGGTTATAGAAAAAACAGGACGTGTAGAATATTCAAAAAATAATTTACCTGTATATACATCATTACCAACATTCTGAATAAATCCTTTTGCATTAGCATGCCAACCATAATAGCGAGTTAAATCAAATAATTCAAAATCAATTATTTCTAAATCAGCACCACTATTCGATTTTTCATCAGCATTTAAACTTGGTAGAAAAACCAAACTCAACAAAATCAATACTACAAAAAATGATAATATTCCCCTTTTGGAGTTATTCATTCATTATCCCTCTAACATTTAATAACTTGATTCATATATATTATATTTATTGCACCTTTGATTTCTGATATTGAACAGCTTTTTTCATAAGTGTAAGCCACTTGTTATCCCCTTCTATCTCTATCCCTGCTTTCTCACTTGGTGTTTTTCCTTCCAATGCCTCATGTGGCTTAATGAAATTATAATAAATCCTATTCCCATCTACAATAGGAGTATCCTCTATTTTCAACCCCCTCATTGTTTTTTCACGTTGCCTTATATGTTCCATGTAATCTTTCCACGTGATTGTTGTTAGGGTGGTGTCTTAGACCAACATTATACAAATGCTCTGTTTCATGTGTATTTGTTGGAAACTTTTTCTTGATCTTAGTGTATTTTCGTTTCATGATCCCAGATAACATTGAATGTAAATATCAGAGATTGAATGAGAGATTCTGAAGATTTAATGGGCTGTGAATTCACCCAAACGTACTGAAGTAAAAGATGTGATCCCTGCAATATTCTTACTAATCTTACTAACCTTTTTATATATACCAAGTGATTTATTCTTTGGGGAGACATAATATGAAAAAAATATTATCAATATTAATGGTCCATATCTTAGTTCTTAGTGGACTTGGTGCAGTTGCTATAACCAGCGATAATACTAATAATGCAAATCTAGAAACCTCAACTGAAATAATGAAGATTGATTTTCCATCACCAACGCTTGTTGAGAGTAATAATGATTATGTTAAATTGCGCTTTGCCGATGATGAATTGTACCTAATGAACCCAGGTCAACCAATGCTTCCGCGGATGTTGAAATCAATTGAACTTCCATTTGGTGCACGCAATATTAAGGTTGAAGTGATACCGCAGGGAATCACAGAATCCACGATTTCAAAAGAGATATTACCAACCCCTTCACCAGTGCCACGATCACCAAATGTGGATTTTGCTGCTCCACCAAGAAAAGATATAAATGTGTATACTAGTGATGCACTGTATCCTTCTTCTTGGTATAGCTATAATGTGGGCTGTGGATTGAATGCAGATGGTGAACACGTTACTCATCTCACAGTAAATATCTATCCTGTTCGATATGCACCTGCAACAGGAAAAATATGTGTGGCGGAGAAGGCGGATGTAATAATAACTTTTGATGATCCAGAGAGAGATATTTTTCCACAGACAAGTGAGTATGACTTGGTAATTATCGCGCCTTCAAGTTTCTCCAGTGCACTCCAACAATTGGTTGATCATAAAAATAGTTATGACATGAAGACACTTCTGAAGTCAACTGAAGAAATATATAATGAATACACTGGTGTGGATAAACCTGAGCAAATTAAGTATTTCATCAAAGATGCTATTGAAAATTGGAATGCTACTTATATTTTATTTGTAGGTGGAATGAATGGTCAACAATTTTGGTCATGGCATGTTCCAATAAGATATTCACATACATTTGATGGTTATGTTTTATTTGGAAAAAAAGTGGATGCGGAGTTTATATCAGATCTTTATTTTGCTGATATTTATAAATATGATGAAACCTTGGGATTCATTTTTGATGATTGGGATTCAAACGAAAATAATATTTTTGGTGAGTGGACTCAAACCAAAAAAGACATACTTGATTTATTCCCTGATGTATATGTTGGACGATTACCTTGTCGCAGTCTTTCTGAAGTTCAACAAATGGTTAACCGGATAATAAATTACGAAACTAGTACATATGATCAGAATTGGTTCAAAAAAATTGTAGTAATTGGGGGAGATACCTTTAAAGAATATGAAGGATTTGAAGGGCAGATTGAAACAGAGCATGCGTTAAGTTTCATGGATGGTTATGAACAGATTAAGATATGGGTGGAAGGGGGAGATTATAATATATCTGATAGTAACATTATTGATGTACTGTCCCAGGGTGAAGGGTTTGCTATATTAAATGGACATGGCAATACCATTGTATGGGGGACCAGTGGAACAGATAAGAACGATAATTATTATGGAACAAATATTCGACGTGAACATATAAATCAACTAAATAACAATGAGAAATTACCAATTCTCATTGTTGGAGGATGCCATAACTGTGAGTTCGATGTTTCGCTACTCAAAATTTTTAGTCCAAAGGATTTTCTCTGGGAAAAAATAACATCTGAGGGTTGGGGCTGGATTTTTACCACTGCAAAAAATGGCGGCTCAATTGCAACAATTGGTGGAACTGGATTTGAATATGGATATGGTGGAGAGGATGAAAATGGAAATCAAATACCGGATTGTATCGAAGGATTGGGTGGTTGGCTTGATATTCATTTTTTCCAAGTTTATAACCATCATAACAAGGACGTACTTGGCGAAACACATGGTCAAACAATAACTGATTATCTGAATCAATTCCCAATTAACTGGGATGCTTTATGGATGGAGAACTCTCCAACTATATTGGATTGTAAAACTGTTGAAGGCTGGGTTCTATTGGGTGATCCAAGTTTAAAAATAGGGGGATATAGTCAACAGTAATCAAAATATTCCATAGTTAACCACTTGTTGGCCGAAATTTTCCATGACTTGGTTCATAAATCTAAGATTATCCCTTTTCAAGAGTTATCAAGGGTGTCTCAGGCATTCAATACGGTTATTGGAATTGATGATAAAATAAGGTTCCTTGGTAAAAAACGAAAAACTCAAAAATTTAAAACATGTTTATAAGTCAAGTTCCAAGGAGAAACAATCATTATTGGGTGATTTCCTTGGCAGATTTTTGTATTCGAAAGTACTGCAAATTTTTATCAGAATTAGAAGAAATAAATGGTTTAAATCAATGATTTTTTTCTAAGCCATTCTAAATCACTTACATATAGTTTTCGTATGTCTGTAAGACCAAATTTAAGCATAGCTAAACGTTCTAGTCCAAGACCCCATGCAAGAACGGGATTTTTTATGCCAACGGGTTCAGTAACTTCGGGTCTAAAGATACCACTCCCACCCAGTTCCATCCATTCATTATTCCAAAAGACATCTATCTCCATGCTGGGTTCAGTATAAGGAAAATAAGCTGGTCTGAAGCGGATCTTTTCAAAACCCATCCTGCGATAAAACTCTTTAAGGATACCAATAAGTTGTCTAAAATTTGTATTTTCCTCATGAACAATGCCTTCGATTTGGAAAAATTCAGGGAGATGCGTAGTATCAATGTTTTCTTTTCTGAAAACTCTACCTATGGAAAAAATCTTACAAGGTGGCTCTGGGTTATTGTACAGATACTGAATAGTATTGACTGTAGTGTGTGTTCTCAAGAGTGCTCTTTTTCCCTCGTTTTTAGAAAACTTATAGCCCCAACCAGACGAAGAAGTAATGCCACCATCCTCATGTATCTCTGCTATGCTATCAACCAAGCCCCCCTCATTTATCTCTATCTCTAAAGGGGCTTTACAATATAATGTATCTTGCATCTCTCTAGCAGGGTGATCTTGAGGTATAAAAAGTACATCCATATTCCAAAAACAGGATTCAACAAAATCTCCCTCAATCTCTTGAAAACCAATCTCCAGAAATATCTGTCTGATCTTGGATATCAAATCAACCAGTGGGTGAGTTTTACCCCCATATTTTGCTGGAGCAAATGCATGGATGTCATAAGGCCGTATTGTTTTGTTTTTCCATTCTCCAGTTTTAATGATGTTGGATGTTATCTGGGAAATTTCATCTTTAATTTCAATACCTTTTTCAATTACTTTTTTTCCCTCTTCAGTCAAAATTATAGTGCTTGTAATGATTTCCTTTTCTTTAACAACATTTTTTCTAGATAATAATAACTTAATCCTATTTTTGTCAAGCTCTATATTGGGTGTTTCATTTAGTTGATGAAGTATTTTTTCATCATCGCTTTCCTCCTGTAGTGCATTTTTTCCAGATTCTGTAATTTCAACTGAAGTGTCTCCATCTGCCTTTTGGATGTTTGCCCAACCTTTTCTTTTAAGCCAGCCGATTGCAACCGGAACTTCATGTTTTTCCAAAATAGCGGATAAATCCCTTAAAGATGCTTTTCCGCCTTTATCAGATATTAACTGTAAGGCTCGTTTTTCCGGAAATTTATTTTGCAAAAACTGTTTTCCTTCTTTTCCTAAAGAATACACTGCTTTGATGCGCTCTTCCACTTTTACAAGTTTTTTTGATTGTAACCATGAAGAAGCATTCATAACCTCGACTTCTTGTTGAAAATCTCCATTTTTTAGGATATCATCGGGTGATGCTTTTCCGCTTAGTTTCTTTAGAGACATCAGTACTTTTTTTTCGTTTTGTGATAACTCTTCGATTGTCTTATCTATGTCCATCCGAATCCGAAATCACATAACTATGTATTAAGATATCGATTGCGATACTTATTAGCCCCTCCTATAATATTCATCTGATTGACGATATACTTATTAATAAAAATATCAAAACTTTTCATTCTGTTTTGTGATAGATGAGATAAATCATTGACTGATATGATATTTTGGAATTCTAATTAATGCTATAGCTTTCCGCATCTTCTAGATTTCGCCTTCTATTTCCTTCATGTTTTTTAATAACGTCTTCTATCTTCTCTACATCCTTGCTCGAGAATTCACCCAATGCAAGTCGCATATCATAAATCATATCTCTAAAGAGTAAATCTATCTTGTGACTTTTAAATTCCTTTACACTACCGCCATCTGAATACATTCTTCCAAGGTATATATCCCCTTCCTTTTGTATCTCTATACCATACAGTGGCTCTTCCATGATAATTCCCCTATACTTAATATGTAACATTTAATATTATTGTTAGTATAATAAATTTTGGGTGCACGGGTTAAAGAAATAGTCGCCTTTTTCTCCTGTTATAATTTATATATAGGTCCCCTTATTTTCAACTATATTCCTTTCTAATACTTATTGTTTTATCCATAACATAAAACATACTTTTTAGAAATTTCTGACATGTTGCAAATATATAGGTCTGGGCAATGTTTCCACATCACTCCTCATGGCTACCACAGTAGCTGCCATAATGATGTCCGTTTTTTTAATGAGTTGTAACTATGTATTACTTTCAATAGTTACAACTCATTAAAAAGACATATGTTATTCAAATCATGAGGAAATATAAATGTCGATTGATGAACCAATTGATATGGCAGAACTTGAGGATGAAATAAAGAAAAGAAGGC
>Ga0255365_10242_pt1 | contig 14084 bp, 11 predicted proteins | sample ANMaggSeSYBR01J3_FD_182089 | JGI IMG/M metagenome (GOLD analysis project Ga0255365, IMG submission 182089) | Sediment cell enrichment communities from methane seep in Santa Monica Basin, California, United Staets - ANME aggregate JGI... | ecosystem: Environmental > Aquatic > Marine > Cold seeps >... | reverse complement strand
GGCTGATGGTACGGTGGGTTTCGGAGAAGGTGTGCCTTGTTCGGATGTTACTAATGAGACGGTTGAGTCAGTTTTTTACAATGTTGCTGATACTTTGGCGGGGAGTTTGGAGCAGGTGGAGCCGAAAAGTTTTGCTGAGTTGCTGGATTTGGCCGATCAACTGCCCTTTTTCAATGAGCAGGGACAGATTATCAATACAGCCCGTTGTTGTGTGGAACTGGCGCTGCTGGACGCTTATGGTAAATATTTCGGGAACAATATGTCGAGCCTATCGGGCTGGCTGGGTTTTGGCGGCTTTGCCGAGGGTGGCGGACTGAAAGAGATACGCGTAAGTGGTGTGTTGGACGGCAGTAATCACCAAAGGCTCGCACGAAGCCTGCGACTAATGCGTTTGTATGGCCTGAGTGATTTCAAGCTCCAGATGGGCTGTCAAGACGATCAGAAGAGCCTTGAATTGGTATATCGGCGGTTAGAACGTGCTTTACGGCGGCAGGACGTGAGTCTGCGGGTGGACGCCAGTGGGGCGTGGGACATTGATACGGCTATGGCGATGAGTGAGAAGCTGACTGATTATCAGGTTTGCTGCCTCGAACAGCCGCTGGCGGTCGCTGACCGCTCACATCTATTTACCCTGGCAGGACTTAGCGCGATCCCACTGATGGCGGACGAGTCGCTTGTGAGTCTGGAAGACGCTCAATTTCTATTATAAAACAATTTAAGCGACTATTTCAATATCGGCATAAGCAAAACTGGCGGTCTTTTGCCGGCTCTGCGGCTGGCGGAAATGGCGGCGGGCGGCGGCCTGGGCTATCAGCTTGGCGCGATGGTCGGCGAGAGCGGGATACTAACGGCGGCAGGGAGACATTTTCTGCAAATGGTTCCTGGTGTTACATTTACGGAAATTTCATACGGGACTTTTCTGCTTCAGGAAGACATTGTCGATCAGCAAATGCGCTTCGGCTACAAGGGCCGACTTAGTAAAAAGAGAGTAGAGAAGAATTCAGAATTCAGAAGGGAAGAAGAAAGAAGAGAAGAAATGAATCCCGACTTGTCGGGAAACATTCAACATTCAATCCGCCTGCGGCGGATCGAATTAAAGAAATATTGTAACTGTTCACGCTTTTTATCCGCCTGTGGCGGACTTTCTTTCGCCCTTTCAGGGCTTTTAGTAGTTGTCGCAACTCTTCCGGGGGCTTACGCCACCCGGCTATGCGCTCTTTCGGCCCTTCGGGCCTAATAAAGAGAAGAATCCCCCGATTTTACATCGGGGGCTAGTAAAGAGAAGAACCCCCCGATCCCCGCCTACGCGAGGACATGTTTTACATCGAGGGGTAGTAAAGAGAAAAACCCCCGATATAAAATCGGGGGCTAATAAATGCGGGCCACAGGCCCGCCCTGCTTAAAAACCCGTGAACGGTTACGAATACAGAATGGGAATCAATGACGAATAACAGGAAGCCACCGGCCGTCAATCTTTAGCGCCATATTCTCTTAAGAGCTTAACTATCCGGTCTCGGCCCTTCTCTTTAGCAATGCTCAAAGGTGTATGGCCGTCATCCGCCCCGGCATTAATATCGGCCCCGGCTTTCAGCAGCAACTCGACGACCTTGCTATTGCCGTTCCGCGATGCCATAAACAGCGGAGTAGTGCCGTTTGTCTTATGGGCAGCATTAACATTGGCCCCAGCTTCCAACAGCAGTCTGACGACCTCACTGTGGCCCAAACTCGATGCCTGCCACAAAGAAGTGCGCCCCTCCACAACAACAGCAGTGGCATTAACATCGGCTCCGGCTTTCAGCAACAACTTGACGATCTCAGTGTGGCCATTCTGCGATGCCATAAACAGCGAAAGACCGTCTGTCTTACGGGTGTTGACATTGGCCTTACTTGCCAGCAGCAGCTTGACGACCTTCGTATAGCCCCTTCCCGACGCCACAGACAGCGGAGTGGTGCCATCTCCATCAGCGACATTGACATACGCCCCGGCGTCCAGCAGTAGTTTGACAACCTTCCTGCGCTTTATTGCTGCCCTCCACAGCAAAATAAGATCATATTTGTTTTTTACATTTACATCAGCGCCGGCCTTAAGTAGCAACTCGACGATATCGCTATGGCCCCCACCCGCTGCCGTCATAAGCGGAGTGGTGCCGCTTCTGGCATGGCCGATATTGACATTGGCTTTGGCTGTTAGCAGCAGCTTGACGATCTCGATATGGCCCTGCTGCGATGCAAGAAACAGTGGAGTAACACCTGTATCATAGTCCAGCATATACGATGGAGTAACGCCTGTATAATCAGCGGCATTAATATCGGCCCCGGCTTTCAGTAGCAATACGACGATTTCGCTATTGCCACTCCACGACGCTATATGCAGCGGAGCAATACCGTTTATATCAGCAATATTAACATCGGCCCCGGCTTTCAGCAGTAGCTTGACGATATCGATATAGCCCCCCCACCCCGATGCTATCAACAGTGGAGTGGCGCCATCTGCCTTGCGGGCGGTATTAACATCGGCTCCGGCTGTTAGCAACAGCTTGATGACCTTCGTATGGCCTGATGCCCTAAACAGTGGAGTAACACCGCCTATATCAGCGGCATTAACATCAGCACCGGCTTTTAGCAGCAGCTTGACGATCTCGATATAACCATTCTGCGATGCCATATACAGCGGAGTAACACCGTTAGGCTTGGCGGCATTGACATTGGCCCCGGCTTTTAGCAGTAGCCTGACGATCTCGCTGTGGCCATTCTGCGACGCCATATACAGCGGAGGAGTACCATATACCTTGCGGGCGACATTAACATCAACCCCGGCTTTCAACAACAGCTTGACGACCTCGACATGACCCCTCATCGATGCCTGCCACAGCGAAGTAAGGCCCTCGCTGTTGGCGGCATTAACATCGGCCCCGGCGCTTAGAAGCAACTTGACGATCTCAGCATAACCACCCAGGCCGGCTATATACAGCGAAGTAACACCCTCTGTTTCGCGTACGGCATCGACATCGGCCCCAGCGTTCAGCAGCAGTTGGACGGTCTCGGTATGGCCACTCAACGATGCTATATACAGCGGAGTAGCACTGTATTTGTTTCTCACATTAACATCGGCACCGGCCTTTATTAATTCGCGGATTTGGGTTATATCATCGGCGTCCATAGATTCGGAAAGAACCTTCAGTTCGGCCGTCGGCGTCTCAGTGGCTTGCTCCTGAGCGTTGTTGTCACAACCGTTAAGATTTGTGAAAACCAAAGACAACAGAACAACACCCAACCACTTGTAATCCAGGTTTTTAATTGACATAACTTTCCTCTTTCAGATTGATGTGGATTTTTATGACAACTTACATCATTCGTCAATTGCAGCATTATAATGACAGCGTTGGCTGTTTTCAATTGCCAAATTCCTTTGAAGAGTGGGAGAGTGGATGGGTAGAAGAGTAGAAGAGTAGAAGAGTAGAAGGGTGGAGAGTGGGAGAAGAATTGAACATCGAATCCGCCTATGGCGGACCTGCGGCGGATCGAATTAAAGAAATATGGTTCTCATCCCAAAAAGTTGGTGATTTTATCAAGGTTTTGCATACAAAACCTTGGAGTTTAACGCTTTATGGCCTCCGGCAGGTATGGTACAATGTTCCTGCCGTCACGGGGGATAGGGCAACGCAGGAGTGCGACCCGAGCACCGTGGCGGTGCCATACGGCATGGGGTTGGTATCTTCTTTGATGCCAACCCTTTATGATTATGCCGGTTGCTACAATGCGATAAACTCCAGCCCGCAAAGCGGGCTGATCTTGAATGATTTTCTACCAACTTTATTGGAGTTGAACCAGAAATATTGAATACAGAAAAAGAAGGGCGAGTGAGGCAAAGCATCGCCAATGTCATCCATAAATGACGCCAGTGTCAAAAGTTTAGTTCGACCGTGATGTTCTGAATACTTTGACGCTGATTGCGCGGATTACGCTGAAATAAGATATTGGGTAACCGTTCATACTTTTTATCCGCCTGTGGCGGACTTTCTTTCGCCCTTTCAGGGCTTTATATAGTGGTTGTCGCGATCTATCCGGGGGCTTACGCCACCCGGCTATGCGCTCTTTCGCCCCTTCGGGCCTAATAAAGAAATGGTGCGATTTCATCGGTACCTTACTTAACCGCCACCTTTCGTCGAGCCATCCACCTCGAAGACTCGGTGGCTGCCACCCGACGCCGAGAGAGTATATTGACAAAACTTATTGCTTATGATATTACATTAGTGGTATTTGTAGTGGCAAAATCCGCTCCCGTCGGTCGCTATCTGAAATGATAGAATCGCGAGACCGGAACAATTTCTAATACAGGAGGTGGCATAGCCACTTTTTCTGTTCGGCATGGATGGCAAAACCCGCTCCCGTTGGTCGCTATCTGAAATGATAGAATCGCGAGACCGGAACAATTTCTAATACAGGAGAAAAAATGGATAAGAACAGCTTAACGAGACGTCAATTTATTACAACGGCGTCATCAGGCGCTCTTGCCGCGGCGGTTGCCGCTACGCCGGCTACGCGGTTGTGTGGCCAGGCTACGCAGGGCAAGAAAAAAAATATTCCGGACTTCCTCGAGATAGAAGTGTCAGGCGACGCGTTCGAACAGGGTGTTATGCATGGTGAGGCTGTGCGTGAGTATGTACTGCCGTATCATGGGGCCTCTTTGCAAAAGAAGTTCGAACAATCGCCCAAGGCTAAAGTTGCCATCGATCAGGCGATGGCGTATCTCGATAAAAGCTTCCCTGATCTGGTAAGAGAGATGCGCGGTATCGCGCACGGAGCAAAAGTGGACTTTTGGGACATCGTGCTGTGGAACTATCGCCGTGTGCTTTCCGCCTACCCGGCGGGTTGCACTAACTTCGCATTGCGCAAAACACAGGTCGGCCCGGCTTTCTGCGGTACGGTAGATGGTGGCCCCCCCCGGTATATGCCATACCCGCTCTTCATTCAACGCTTCAAACCGAGTAAAGGCTATCGTGTTCTGGCAAGCGTGCTTCCCGGCACGATCTGGGTCGAGAAAGCAATCAACGAACATGGGCTTGCATGTGGCAATTCCTCGGTATCGGTAACAGACGTGCAGCCGCGCGGGCTGCCCTTTCACACGACTTACCGGCAGACGCTCCTGAACTGCCGTAACGTCGAGGAGGCAGTGCGGTTCTTCGGGAGCATTTCCCAGAACTGCCATGGCGGCATTTTCGTGTTCGTCGATGCGACCGGCAACGCACTGAGCATCGAGAAGTCGCCTACGCGACAGGCTGTTCTGCGCACAACAGAGAACTGGGTGGGCTGCGCGAACGTGTTCACGACGCCGAGCCTGCGGGAAGTTATGACAAAGACCCCGAAGCAGATTAAGGAGAGCCAGGGGCGACGTGAAACCATGGCCAATTTCGCGGCAAGCGTAGGTACGTCCGCCACTATAGACGATCTGTTGTCCTTTAGCCGTATCCACAGGCCTCCGGCCTCCATCTGCCGGCACGGCGGGAAGGACGGCTCCCATACCCGTGAGTCCTACGTGCTTCTCTGTCGTGAGCGTCGAATGCTCGCAACCACGCGTGGGTATCCATGTAAGGCGGAGGTACGCAGCTTTTCGCTGTAGCCGAACTGTCTGGGGCAGGATCGGAAAAATAGGGAAGAAATAGGTGACTGTCCCCTATTAAAAAAAAGGACCCTATTAAAGGACGAGTATTTTTTAAAAAAATACTTGCACAATTGAGGTGAAATGTGGTATAATTGTTCCGTTGCGCGTTCTTTTACTTTTTTTAGGAGGATAAAAAAGATGGGTGACGTCATTTCTTTGTTCAAGGTTTCACTGTCAGTACTACTCTTTTTTGCAGTATCTGCCAACGCAGCTTTTGTCAGTATCGAAGATTTTGAGGATCTTAGTCTGGGCGACATTGGCGGCCAAAATGGCTGGGTCGCGGGAAGTTCGACTGTTGCTGTTGACCCGGACGACCCTGATAACCAAATGCTGGCGGTAATAATGGACTCAGCTCGTGTGTACAAAAGTATGCTGATAGCTCATGGTGATGTGCGTATGATGTTTTTGCGGTTCCGTTTCGAAGAACAGCTTAGCTGCTCTTTCGGTCCATCACATGTGAGTAATCCGACCCAGTACAGCGACTTCGGACCAGAACTGAACCTTGCGCACTCATCAACGGATTTGAATACAGCTAACAGCCATACGACCGGGATATATGACACAATCGCCACTGGTCTCAGTGCCGGTACATGGTACAACCTCTGGGTTCTGGTTGATAACATTGAAAAGGAAAGCCAGGTGTGGCTTAATACCGAAGGTAACGCTGACAGTGGTGATAAGCTCAGCAATGATGATCAGATCGAAATATTCGGCTTTAGGGTCAACACCGGCAGTTATGACCTTGTCAACTTCTATGTAAGAGCATCCAGCGGCGGAACCGGCGATTTCGGCCCATTGTATATTGATGATATCTATCTCGAAAATGCCGACCAGACAAATTTGATAAACCCTGTACCCGAACCCGCAACAGTACTAATAATCGCGCTCGGTGGGCTTTTTATCAGCAGACGCAGGCCGAACAAAAAGTAAAACGGGCCATGCCCACCATTGATTCCAAGCATGCCACCCGACGAGCCATCCACCTCGAAGACTCGGTGGCTGTCGCTTGCAACCCTATAAAAAAAGAGGGCGGGGACAACGAAAGTCTCCGCCCAACAGTTTTTCTCCCCTCCATGACACCACAAAATAGCAGTGAAGGAAGGCGTTTATTCTGCCAGAGAAAGAAGGACTTCTGATTTCGAGGCCTCTTCCTCGACTACGTCCATAATCTCCGCGATCCTCTCAGGGGTAAGGGCTAATTCCTCGCGAACACGATTATCGTAAGTGGGCGCATGATTGCCGCTTTCGCCCAGTCCCTGGTTGTGGCAGATGTAGTCAGCCATGTGTACGAGCTTGGCAAGGGGCTGATGGTCGGGTTCCGGACAAGACATGGGATCGTGATGCCAGCGAATAACGTCCCTGATTTCCTGCGCGAGTTTCCATTTGCCGGCAAGCCAGGCGCCTGCCTCGTCATGCCCCATACCGATAAAACGAGCCTCCTCCTTGATAACAGAAATATCGGCGGCTTTGGCACTGTTGACGGCCTGATGAAATTCGTCATTGGCATATCGCTCGAAAAGAATCTTTCCCATGTCGTGCACTATACCACTTAAATGAGCGACATCGCGAGTAATAGGCTGATCGATCCGGTCCTGGCAGAAATCCTGCAAAACCGTAGTGATGATTCCGACAGTTATGCTGTGTCGCCAGAACTCACGGCGATCAAAAGCAGGCTTCTGATGGCGAGAGAATGCCTTGAAAATACTGGTACTCAAAGCGATGTTCGTAACAGTAACAAAACCAAGCCGGGCAATGGCGGGCTGAAGATGAGTGATCTCAGAGCCGCGGGCCGGGGCGTAAAAAACCGAATTGACCATCCTCAGGACACGAGTGGCAATGGCTGGGTCCTGCTCGATAATATTGGCGACGTTTCCGGCGCCACTGTCAGGGTCGTCAACCACTTCCTGAAGGCGAACGGCGACCTCCGGCAGAGTCGGCAGGTCTTCGGCGGACTCAAAAATACTTAGTAATTCATGAGGGTCCCGCGCAGTAAGAACACTATTATTCGAAGATGATTCCGAGGTCATGGCTTAGTCCTTTCATATTATCCGCTGTTATTGTTTCCCGTATGGGATTCCATCATTTGTATCGGCTCGCTCCGCAACCGTGTCGAGTGAGATTAGCTAAAACCGTGATGACGGTAATAAAATTGTGAATTTTCCGGAAAGAACAGAGATTATGGGACGCGACCGAATCGCCTTACGCTCATATTATATTCCTTGACAAATAAGACGGGTTGATATAACACTACGAGAGTAATGACGAATTAAGAAGCCAGAATGAGGAATCAATGACGAAATACTAATGACGAATCAGAAGGTTCATATGCTTTGTGGAAAGCACCTCTGGGAAATACAGAAAGGCGCCACCCGTCGGGAATAATGGATTTCTAAATTGGAACAAAGTTATAATAGGAATATAATTACATGGTCAGGCAGACGAAACAAACAAGTGTTACTGTAAAACAGGTTCAGCTACATCAATACGACGGAGACATTCTAACGTTAGGGTTGTTCGAGGGCAGCAAACGTGTGCCGAAGGAATACGCGTACTTAGATAAGGTGATAGGGGGAGCAATAAGGGAAGTGCTGAGATTAGGGGACTTCAAAGGCAGGGCAAACGAAACAACGATTTTATACTGCCCCGGCCGAGTGGTCTGTCGGCGAGTTCTGTTAGTGGGGCTGGGTAAAAAAGACAAAATTAGGCCGGCTGTTCTTCGACAGGCGGCAGGCACGGCGGCACGGTCGGCAAATAAGCTGGGGGCGAGCCGGCTGGGACTGGCGATGCACGAGATTGCGAAATCAAAAATAGACATCGAGGCGGCAGGGCAGGTATTGGCCGAAGGGGCCGTTGTGGGGTGTTATAAATATAAAGATTATCTGTCCGACGCGAATGGTAATAAAGAGGCAGTCGCCATGCGGGTGTCTATCATTGAGCCGAATGCCGCCGCTGCGCTGAAGCTGAACCGGGGTCGCAAAACAGGGACGATTTTGGGCCAGGGCCAAAACCTTGCGCGGGCCGTGGCCAATAAGCCGGGCAATGAAATCAATCCGCCGTCGTTAGGACGCGAAGCACAAAAAACAGCACGTCAATGTGGTCTGAAATGCAGAGTCTTCAACGACAGGCAACTGGCGGAAATGGGAATGAACGCCATATTGGCCGTCGGAGGCGGCTCGGCAAACAAACCGCGATTGATTATGTTGGAACATAAAGGCCGTGCCACACGCGGTAAGACAGGGGCGGGACCTGATGTCGTAGTGGTAGGCAAGGCAATTACATTCGATAGCGGTGGGATCAGTATCAAGCCGTCGGCAAAAATGGAAGATATGAAGTTCGACAAAGCCGGGGGCTGCGCGGTACTCGGAATTATGGCGGCAGTGGCCCGGTTGAAACTACCGCGGCATATAGTGGGACTGATACCGGCAGCAGAGAATCTGCCGAGCCAAACGAGCTATCGGCCGGGCGACATTATACGAACCTATAATGGTAAAACGGTGGAAGTGCAAAATACCGATGCCGAGGGAAGATTGATACTAAGCGACGCCCTGGCATACGCGGCAAAAATGAAACCCAGGGCAATAATCGATATGGCAACGTTGACAGGCGCGTGCGTTGTCGCTCTCGGAGAACATAATGCGGGATTGTTCGGCAATAACGAGGCACTGAAAAAGAAAATTGAAAAGGCGGCAGGCGTAAGCGGAGAGCCGGTCTGGGCGATGCCGTCAGGTTCGGAATACCTCGAACAAATGAAAAGTAAAATAGCCGATTTGAAAAACATAGGTGATCGCAAAGGCGGCTCGTGCACGGCGGCGGCGTTTCTAAGCGAGTTTGTCGGCGATGTGCCCTGGGCGCATATAGACATCGCGGCAGTGGCCGATACCGACACAGAAAAATCCTGGCGAGGGATCGGAGCAACAGGATTCGGAGTGCGACTGGTTGTTGAGTTTATGAGAATGGGTTAGGGGTTGGTACACAGGGAAAAATGGTGCGATACATCGCACCCTACCTGACTACCTGAACGCATGGGTCAAAGCCCCACCCTACGGGATTTATTCACTACCGATTTTCCTTCCAGTATAGAATCTTCGGCCTGGTCTGTCCGCGTGAGACTACTGCCTCGACGCTATGTCGGATACCTGTCCGCTCCGCTCGACCAAAACTGCGGATGGTGAACACATTGCTCCTTACCGTAATCATCCCCGCCATTTCCTTGAACCGTATTACGCTCATCCCCGTTACAGTCAGAATCTCGGCGATGTCGGCGAACCCATTTTCCAGGCCCGCCCGCGTCTGAACTGTTGCGGCTGCTATCTGCTCATTCATGCCCGGCAGCGTTCGCAATACCACCTCGCTCGCTGTATTGATATTCACCCGGCCGGGGATAATGTCAATATGTGTAATTGTTATTTTATCCGCGAATTTACGAAACACTTCAATAGTGGGCCGTATGCTTTCATCTTCTTGTCCCGGCTTGGCTCTGAATGTTCTTGCTCTGCCGACTGTTTCTTTTTCCTCGGTCCCTATAGTCTCCGTATCTCCAAGCAGATCAGCAATACTATTGAGGTACGGCCGATTTTCCACAATCCAGTTTGCGTATGTCGTCTCGATCTCCAGCAATTCTTCCAGTTCAGATTTTTCGGCTGTATTAATATTTATCCGTTTTCGACCGAGTCCGTCCCGGTTGTGTTCGTATGAATACACCGTTACATAAGCCAGCAGTCCACGGTCAAGGGTGTTGTCCCGGTTATCCGGCGGCAGTGTTTCATCGCCGTCATTTTCGTTAGCCTCCAGAATGCCATTGAGATTGTCGTCCTCACCATAGAGCATTTCTCTCGTCGCTTCTTCGGAAATCAGTCCCAGTTCTCGTATGGTTCGAATCGTACCCGGCTGTGCCGACATCGCTGATATTTGTTCCTGTTCGGTAATGTCCGGTCTTTCACCGCTCTGTGATTCCAGGTTGCTCTTGCGCCATTCGACAATGGCCGACGCCAATGTTTCCGTCATTTCCGGCAGTGCCAGAATGACCTCGTATGGGGCTGTGTTCAGATTGATTTTGCCGGCTTCGTCAATTATTCCATAAGCACAACGGTTCACGTTGTAGAAACGGTCTGCGCAAAGACCGAAGGTTCCGCCCGAAAGCTCCACCTGCCTGAAAAGGTTTTCATCGTCATACCAGCTATCGCCTGGCCCATCGACAGGCGAGGTGTTGCCTGCGATCTCCGCTATTGCCCGTTGGACTCCCGCCCGCGCCAACCAACGCGCCACAGTCCGATCAGCCGCGGCAATCCTGATCGCGTTATCTAACCGTGTCTGTCTCGCCAATGCCACCGTCAGTATCGCCAGCACTACCAATACCCAAAGCACTACCACCAGCACAATGGCCCGGCGGGTTGTGTAGCATAAGTTTTTACAAGAGTACCTCTGAGCCTTCGGCGGAAAGGTGGCGCCCGGTACCCTACTTAACTGGTTCAGTAAATGGCGGGCACGGCCCGGGCTACAAGATTGCGTTGGGTGCCCCCCTACCCTGCAAGACTTAGTCAATATTACCATATTCCCCCGTCCCGGTTGCGTCCGACGACTGCGACCACATCGGCAGCGACACTTCCTGGCTCATATCCAGCGACGAATGGTTACTTTCCACATCGAGCAGTTTCAGGGTTATTCGCACTCGCTGCGGCAAATCTGTTTGCTGCCACTGTCTTTGCCAATCCTGACCATCGAAGTATTCGAATTTCAGTTCGTCAATATAACGCGCCACCCGCGTCATTATCCCCCTGCTGTTACCTATGCTTTTATCCTCTACCGCACCGCACCGCCGGGCCAGAAATGAAATCCCATTTTCCGTATCTTCACTGATTCCGTATTCCACTTCATACACGTCCCCTTCCTGCGCGGCCTTGTGCACCTTCTGTTCTGAAACAACGTATATGATCAGGCGATCCGCCGACTTGCCCTCCACATCTCTTTTTACCCCCCGCAGTCGCATCATTTCCGAGTCTTCAGCCCGGTAAAAATTTGCCAAATCGTCCCGTATCAGATTCAGCGCATATCGACCATTTGCCATGATTTTAGCGTAATATTCCAGTGTGTCCCGGTTGCCTGTTACACTACGAAATACCGCGAACGCCGCGACGGTTATCATCGCACCGATAATTGTCGCCAGCAGTATCTCCACCAGCGTAAAACCAGCACACTGTCGAATTTTCCCATGCTCACAACTCACAACTTTTTCACTACCACCCATAAGTCAGTGTTGTCGCCTGTACCTGATATTCCCGTTCACCCACATCCCAGTGAACAATACCGGTTACTTCATACAGGTCAACCGCGGTCAGGTTCGCCCCGGTTGTCGGTTTGACATCTATCTGGTATCTGAAATTCGGATAGCGATCTCCGAAGTTACCTTCCATACTGTTCGCTGCCGAGACAGGCTTGTTCTGCCCGCCCGCCACCGTCGTATCCAGACATTCGTCCAGCAACCGATATGCCTGCTCATACTCCCAGCCCCGCACGTTATTTACCGTACACCGTTGGCTCAGTCCGCAGATCACAACCGCGCCAACAGCCAGAATCAAACTGCTCAGCAGCGCCTCAATCATCGTAAAACCGTTCTTATGGCTATCGTATTTCATGATTTTCGACTTCTGTCTTCTATTTACCTGTAAGTTCGATCTCAATTTCTTCGAGTGTTTTGCCTTTGGTTTCGGGCAGGCATTTCTTTATGAAGCAGAACCCCAATACGCATATCACCATATAAATCCAGAAAGTAACCGCTGTTCCCAACTCATTATTCAGAACAGGAAACGTATAAGTCAATACAAAACACGCGATCCACAGCATAGTAACAGCAATGGACATAGCCGCCCCCCGAATACGGTTGGGGAATATTTCGGAGATAATAACCCATGTAACCGGCGCCAGCGTACAGGAATAACAGGCGATGGCCATTACCACCAGGACGAGTACATGAACACCACCGCTTTCGAAGTAATAACTCAAGCCGATAAACAGATAAATGATTGCCAGGCCCCCGGCCCCCGACAGCATCAATTTTCTTCTGCCCAAACGATCCACCGTATAAATTGCCACGAAGGTGAACACCAGGTTCACGATTCCGGTGATTACAACATTAAACAACATACCACTGACGCCATATCCTGCCTCGGTAAAGATTTCATGGGCGTAGTTAAATATTACGTTGATGCCGCACCACTGCTGAAAGACTGCCAGCACTACGCCGAGTAACAGAATTATCATCAGCCGTGGTTCCAGTAGTTCACGGAAATTGACCTTTTCGATCTCGTTCACCAATGATTTTTTAATGTTCGCCAGGGCGTCCTGAGCATAAGATTTCTCTCCGATTTTTTCTAATATTTTACCCGCTGTTTCGTTCTTGCCGTTTTTGATCAGCCACCTTGGGCTTTCAGGTACCAGGAACATAAACAGGAAAAACAAAAAAGCCGGTATGGTCTCTGCCCAGAACATCCATCGCCAGCCCCGTTGCCCGTTCCAGGATTTCAGGATCATTTCAGTCGTGGTGTTTTCAGCTACCGGTTCCGCAATCAGATAGTTGATGATCTGGGCCGCCAAAATGCCGATTACTATGGTAAGCTGATTGATGGAGACAAGCTTTCCCCGCATGGAAGCAGGCGAAATCTCGGCTATGTACATCGGCGACAGATTCGAGGCCAGGCCGATCCCCACGCCTCCGATGAGACGAAAGATAACAAAAGCATTGAAACTTTCCGCCAATCCCGTACCAATCGCGGACAGTGTGAACAGAAACCCGGAAACAATCAGCAGTCGCCTGCGGCCGAATTTATCACTCAGCCCCCCCGACAACACCGACCCAACCATACAGCCCACTAACGCGCAACTCATAGCCCAGCCGATCTGGAATGAGCTTGTCAAATTGAAATAGGCTTCGTAAAACGGTTTGGCTCCGCCGATGACCACCCAGTCATAACCAAAAAGCAGCCCACCCAACGCCGCCACAAAGCAGATCGTCCAGATGAATTTCATATTGAATTTACTGCTCGGTTCCATTTTGCTCCTTAGTTAGTAATTGTTGCGGAAAACTAAGATACAGTGTGCCACGGCCATCTTGGCCGTGTTCTATCACGCATAAGTCCCGTAGGGTGGGGTCTTACCCCACACCGTTTTCTTAATCAGTGCAATCCATGCAATCCGTGGTTAAATTTCTGTATTCTCTTTTCTTCTGTCTTCTGAATTCTTCTTTTCTTACTTCTGTGGGATGTTGCTAAAATTTCTGAATCACATCGTACAGTTTCTGAGCCTCCTGTCTCGCCGTTTCTTCCGGTTCGATTACATATCCCAGAATCAAACGAGGTATCACCCGCTCCGCGACAGGGCAACAGCCGTCTTCGTAATTCTGTCGGCAATGTTTATTACGTTCATCACT
>Ga0255365_10240_pt1 | contig 14138 bp, 11 predicted proteins | sample ANMaggSeSYBR01J3_FD_182089 | JGI IMG/M metagenome (GOLD analysis project Ga0255365, IMG submission 182089) | Sediment cell enrichment communities from methane seep in Santa Monica Basin, California, United Staets - ANME aggregate JGI... | ecosystem: Environmental > Aquatic > Marine > Cold seeps >... | reverse complement strand
TATGCAGTAAAAAACTTAAATGCGATTGGGGGCATTGTCATCACTGCTTCACATAACGCTCCCCGCTATAGCGGAGTCAAGTTAAAGGCTGCCAATGGTTGCTCCGCTTCGTCAGAACAATCCCGGCGGGTGGAAATCTACTTAAATGACAACCAGGAAAGGGGACGGGGCCCGAATCTTATGGAGTGGGACCAGGCTGTGGAAGAGGGGTTGATTGTGAACTTTAATCCCGTTCCGGACTATTATCAGCACCTGAGAACCCTGATTGATTTTGACGCGATTGCAGCAAATCCTCCCCAGGTAGTGGTGGATTCCATGCACGGATCCGGAAGGGGGCTGATTAAGGGGATTTTGACCGGAACAGGCTGTGAGGTTAAAGAAATCCGGGGTGAAATGAATCCGGGATTTGGAGGAGCGCACCCGGAACCGATTGGTTCCCATCTGGGCGCTTTAGCGGGGGCGATTAGCACAGGTATGGGCAATCTCGGTTTGGCACTGGACGGTGACGGAGATCGGATTGGCGCCATGGATGAAAGGGGAAATTTTGTTGATCCCCATAAAATTATGGCTCTGGCATTCCGCTATCTTGTTGAAGAACGGGGCTGGAAAGGCCCTGTTGTACGAACAGTATCCACTACAAGAATGATTGACCGCCTGGCTGATAAGTATGATTTGCCAGTTTATGAAACACCCGTAGGATTTAATCACATTGCCGATTATATGATCTCAGAGGATATCCTTATCGGAGGAGAAGAATCTGGAGGGATTTCTTTCCGGGGAAACATTCCGGAAGGCGATGGGGTTTTGATGGGGCTGCTCTTGATTGAGATGGTCGCAGTGTATCAAAAATCGCTCAATACCTTGGTTAACGAATTGCTGGACGAAGTCGGTCCGGCGTATTATGAGCGGAAAGATCAACGACTAAAATATCCTATCCAGAAACAAAAAATGGTGGGTTATTTGCTAGACAACCAACCGGATGAGATCGGGGGGATTAAAGTTACTGATCTTTTGACAGTGGATGGTGTGAAATATATTATGGAAGACGATTCCTGGCTGTTGATCCGCCCCTCGGGAACTGAACCGGTTTTGCGAGTGTATGCTGAGGGCAGAAGCGAAGAGATGGTTCAAGCCCTGTTGGTATACGGGGAGACGGTTGCAGAAAATATCACTTGAACGAAAACTGGAAATTAACAAAACAACCACAGCAATCAATAAGATTACTGTGGTTGTCTGTTTTTACAAAGAAAACTGACAGGGTAATTCCGCAGGTTTCTACATTGAGGACACGCGCAACCGGCGGCTGAGGATGATTACCACCATTAACACACCCGCAACCAAGAGGAGCCCTGGGACTCCAAAATCATCTGCAAAACCTGTATCTGGCAGTGCAGTAGCTGTCGGGATTGGCGTTTCTTCTCCTTCTCCCGCTTGCTGGGTCAGCAGAGCTGCAACAGTAGCAGTTCCAGGATCTTGGGTCCCCTCGCTTGTTGGTTCAGGTGTATTGGTGGGTGCTAATACCGGGGTGGCCGTGTTGGTGGGGATGTCGGTGGGGACTGGTGTTAAAGTTTCGGCTGCCGGCAGAAGGGTAGCTGTAAAGGTTGGCGTTAATGAGCCTCGCATTACTATTGCAGTAAGCCGGGCTTCTTCCGCGATAGCTGTATTGGTGGCATTGATTGCTGCTACCTGGGTTTGCTGTCCGGTATCACGACCGGGTAAGATAACCACAGCGTAACCAGCAATAGCGAGTAATGCAATCAGGAGGATTCCACCGAGGATTCCGGCAACAACCAGGAAGGTCCGGTTGGAACCCCTGCTTGTTGCGATAGTTTCTTCAGAATCTGTTTCCTCGAATTCCAGATCATCAAAATCATTCATCATACCCATAGTTCTCTCTCCTCAATTTGCCCTGTCAATTAGGCAGCAAAATGGTATTAGTTCTTATTCCATAAGAATTTCAACGTTTGATAGCGGAATTGCAGCTTGTTTATCATGTCCATAGGATACTTCAGCTGTCCGGGTTTCAATGCCGTTTGATAATCGCTGTTTTCTGGGATGTATATAGTCAATTATTCCGATTTGAGGTGCTTGGGGACCATTAACTATGATAACCTTTTTCCCAGAAGAAAGGGTTTCAGACTCAATCGGTAGGTCGGGTTCTGGCTGGTTGGGTTGGGAGATTATGAGTTCGGGATATTTTCCTAAAAACGGTTCATATACCTGGGCGTTTAGCGCAATATTCTTGTCTTTATTGGCTATCAATATTCCTTCTGCAGCGCTGTTCATAGGAGTTGATCCAAATCCGTCAATAACCATGATAGGATACTTCATTGATTGAGCGGCTGGAATCAAATCTGACGAGATGCTTCCCAGGATTAACCCTTTAATTGGAGTGTTGCCAGCAATTTCCAGCACTTCTGAATTGTTGCAGTATCCAGCTGCCAGAATTGCTCCCCGGAATCCGATATTTATCTGTTCCGCCACCAATTCCTGGTTAAGATTATTACTAACTGGTTGAATGACACCGTAAGTGATCTTTCCATTGCCCCATACACCCTGAATTAATGCGCCCCGGGTTTCGATAATCGCTCCCCGATCAGGGATAATATTGGTCACCGTTCCTTCCATACCAGCCTGAAGTTCAAATGGTTGTGAGGCGATCTCGAAAAGAACTTTTCCTTCTCCGGCAATTCTCACTTGCCCCGAAAATGGAGCCCGGATAACTCGTTTGAATAAACCTACTGGACCTGCAATTACATCTCCTGGTGAAAGTTCATCCCCGGCCTGGCGCTGAAGCAGTTCATCTGCCCGGGCAGGAGTTACATTTAATCCCTGAGCAATTTCAAGCAATAAATATTTGGTAGAAAGCGGCGCTGCCACTATCACATCAGTGGGAGTGACTTTTTGCATACGGCGAACAATTACATATCCGTCTGAAGACAGAATACGTTCCCGTCTGATATTTGTAAGTGCGTGGATATGCTTCACTTTACTAAACATAATGTACCATTATAGCTCAGGTTTCTCTGCTCTGGTTTTATTACTCATATTTCAGTAGAGTTTTTATCCAGGTCTCATTTCTCTTCCAATTTTTTTCCTGATCCTGGAAAAAGTGTAGCGGACGCCCCCTGGCATCAATGATGATGCCTAATGATCCACCGACAGCGTTCACTTTTCCACTCTTGCCAGGGCCTCCCATGCCAACATCAAAGCGGTGAAGAGGGCGGAGGTGGAGGGAGACTTTCTCTCCTAATTCGATTGGGAGAGCAGTTAGTGCCCCGAATTTAATTTCACGGGTAAAGTTTCTCCCATCTTCCCGGTTTACCTGGATTCGTAGAATCGGGGTTCCGGGTCTGGCATACCCGATAGGTGCAATAATTGTGCCCAAATTCAAGAAAGTATTTGATTCAATAACCTGGACTGTTAACAGGGGATTGATATCACTTGCTGCACCCAATCCGGGCAATAAGCCGTTTTGGTCCAGCGCAAGTGTTGTTACGCCAGTCGGTTGAATACCATCCAGTAGAATTGACAGGCTTTGCGATCGAGTGGGAGCCTGAGTCAGAATCCTGCCTGATCCAATGATAGGTTCAATCGGAGGCATAAGCGAGCTGAACGTTGTAGATCGCTTATGAAGGCTGGGGATAGTTTTCTTAGATGCAATTCTTAAAGCTTGTTTGGCGAGGGCAATCTCAATTTCCAGGTGTTCAGATTCCGTCGGCAGACTGGCGGGATACACGGACTTATTGTAGATATAATCCAGGATGTCCTGCTTGGCCAGTTTGAGTGGCAGCCAGCGGGTAATATCCTCCAGGGAACCCTCTTTCAGGACTCCGGTACAACCGGATCCAACACCAAGTCCTGGAAAGACCCGGAGTGTTTCTTCGCCTGAAGACGCCGCAGCGATAATTGTGGCATATGAGCCAATATCAACCCCCATGACCCCTTTTTCTGGTTCATATTTTTCGCTCAAAAAACGGATCACCCGGCCGAGTGCTGATGCGCTGGAGGTAAAGTTGCCTTCCGTCCAGGATAAGACTTCCCTGATTCCGCCAATTTGTCTTTTCCGGATATCTTTATAGATTTCATTGAGCTGATTTTGGGCCGGGTAAATGTCTTCTTTTCCCAGGACCGGCTGAATATTTGGAGCGATGCGTAATTTACTGATTTTTTCTAACCCGGACTTCACTTCTTCTTGAAGTTCATCATTTCCGGCATATAAGATATGAGGTCTTTGGCTCTCTTCCAGAAGATAACTTGATAAGCCGATACTTTCTAATATACTAAGGAGAGATTTTGAAGCACCTTTATTTGTGCCCCCGGTGATGATTATTAAGTCCGGGCGCTTTTCGGTCAGCATATTGATTCGGTCTGAAGCTGTCCTCCGGTCATTGAGTGAGATTTCAGCTACGATCTCGGAATATGTTGTGTGAGCCAAATATTTGGCATTAACTAGTGAGACATTATCCAACAGCCCAACTGTTACCACAGACATTGGATTTCCGGCAGACATGGTTGCCACCATGATGTCAAAGCCTTGATTATCCCGGGTACTAGGAATGATTAACCCCTCTTTTTCGCTGAGGAATGTCCTCCTGGTGATATGCTGTAGTTCTTCAATTGCTCTCCAGGCACCCTCGGTAACATCAAAGAGGGGTGATCCGGCAGTTGTGGGAGCAGAGGCAGAAGCCAAAAACCGGTATTTACCACTCACCACGTCAAAGAATAAAGCTCTGGTGACTGTGTTGCCGATATCTAATGTTATTAGAGACTTTGCTGGTACAGTATTTATATCCATATTGATTAAAAAGACGAAAACAGCGTAAAACCGAGACTGTTTAGAAATTTCCAGATAAATGTCAACCGTTCAACCAACGCTGCGAGGGAAGATAAATAGACCCCGGCATAAAGCGCCCCGAAGGTAACAGCCAGAAAGACCTTACCAATTTTGCTGATGTTTTCAATAATGGGAAGGCGTTCACTCGACTGTCCCGGTGTTTCCCGAGCCCCAAAATGGAAATAAATTAAAGTAGTAACGGTGCCCAGGACAATTATAAAGCCATTGATAGCTTGATCCCATCGACTGGTTGAGATTGCATACGCAGATGGATCCACGCTGTTGATAGTTCCTAGGATCTGTGGAAACAATGTTCCAGTAATGGCCCCGCCGACCGCTGCCGCTGCCCCAATTCCAACCAGGATTGCTACAGACCAATTACCCGCTTTGCGAAGCGGGGTGGCTTTGGTTAATAAAAAGAGACTGGGGATAAACAGCAGGAGGGATAACAAACGTTCTCCCTTGGTTCCATTGATGAGGGGAATTATCAGGCGGGGAATCAGCACATTATTGATGGTTACGAGGGCAACATAAGCTGCTGAAACACCAATAAAAATGTGGATAGCAAGTCGGAAGAAAGGATTGTCTCCCAGCAGGTAGCTGAAAATCAGGATTGTAAACAAAAATCCCAGTCCAAGCCCTGTGAAATCAAGCAGGCTTCCTATGGTGAGGTTCACTTAATCTCTCCTATTTGTCTGGCTCTGTGGCGAGAAAATAAGGAAAGCACGCCATTTGCCAATCCGCCAATAAACATTGTCCCGACAGTGATGATAATGCCGATATTATAGGGAAGCCAGGCTGTACTTGCCAGGCTTGGTTGTTCCCGGAGATGTTCATAATTCAAGCTGTGAATTACCCCTGCTACATACCCCGAGAGCAGTTGGGGAGAAGCCCGGAAATAAGGCTGGATTAATGGTTCTACTTGAGCGCTGACCACCATATTCAAGGGCGTATCTTTAAGATGGGTTCCCACCTGTTCTATCCAGCTTTTTGCTGTATTGGGATCATCTGTAATAACCAGGATCATAGCAAAATCGCTGATTGAATCCACGTTAACCAGGGGAGGAGATCCCCAGGCGTTACTTCCATCAAATGCGAGGGGAATGATTTTTTTAGGAGCGATGACAAAGCTTACCAAACCTGCAGATTCCCCGGGTAAATATCCCAGGTTGATATATTGCTGATTGTGTATATAACCGTGTTTTTCCTGGGTAGAAGTCAGGAAATGCTCGGCCAATACGGGTCCGGTCGGTTGCGTGGACACAAACGAAAGATATGTTCCCTGTTCCATCAGATGGTCAACGACAGAGGCTGCAGCAATGTGCATTTCAGCAGTTGCGGCGGGTTGATAATCGAAGGCTATTAGAACAGGTTGTCCGTCGAATAGCTCATCGATTTGATTAAATAAAGCGCCATAACCTGAAGAATTGACTTGATCTTCTGGCGGTATTTTGGTCTCAATAGTTCCCCCAAAGATAATTGTTCCTCCTATTGTAATGATCAAAATGATGGCAATTAACCAGCGGAGAATTCTTTGAGTTTGAACCGGGGCGACTTTTGTAATGGGTTTTACTTTCTTCTCTTCCCCGATCAGCTTTTTCAGCAGATTTACATATTCCTGGTGCGATTTAGATGCTGTGAGGTCAAGCGGTTTCATGGCAGCTTGTTCTGGATCCAGGGCAAATTCAGCTTCTGCGGGAAGAACGCTGGGGATTCCGGCCAGAGGACCGTAATTCTCGATATAATCCTCGTCTTCAGATAAGCCAGTCATATCCGATGATTCAACCACTGGCCGCATTGCTTCCACCCAGCCTGGTAATTCACCACGTGATATTTCATCTTCAGCGATCTGAGCGCCTTCTTCAGAAGCAGTTGTCAGCCAGCCGGGAAGTTCCTCGCTAAATAAATCATCAAAGAATTCCTCTTCTTCGCCTTGGAAGGGGTCAACTATCTGATCTGTAATTGAATCTGGTTCAACCCCGGCAAGGAACTGAAGTTCTTCCGGAATTTCCTGAGCGCCATTTTGAGGTGCGCTGTCCTGGGCAGCTGCCCAGGACGGGAATTTCTTGTGCTCGACGCCCTCCTCAAATAATTCAGCGGGTGCTTGTGATTCCTCTTCTTCAGAGATCGTTTCCCCGGAATCCTCGGATTTGATTTCTGAGTCATAGAGATCCTTTTTTTTGCAGGAAATCATTCAGTTGATCATCATCATCATCCAACTGAAGCCAGTCTGGCACATCCTCTGCAGGTGACTCTGGTTCCTCCGGTTTTGCTTTCGGTTCCCCTTCTGGTTTTTCTGTAACTGACAACCAATCGGGAAAAGAAGAGTCTTCTTCTACTTCATCGGCGCTCTTATTCAATCTTTTAATTTTTTCAAGCCAGTCGGTGCCGGGTTTATCTACAGTTGGAGCGGATACAGGCGCTGCCTCAGATTCCTGATCTTCATCGATGGTCGAGTTTGGATCTTGCAGCATGTCCAGCCATCCTGAGTCCCCGGAAAAAGATGTTGGCTCTGAATCTGGTTTGGCATCTTCCAGAGGTTCAGCTGCACGGAGGTTGTTTTGATCGTCGATTTCTTTAGTTGAGAGGAAGTCATCCAATGGGGAAGAATCATCCGATTCTATTGGCTGGATGCTCTCTTGATCACCAAGGTCTTCAGACGAGAAAAAATCCTTCAAGGCGGACGAATCGTTTAGCCCGGTTGGCTCAAGGATGTCACGGACATCGTTTTCTTCGGGTGGAACGAAATCATTTCTCAGGGACGAGCCTGCGGGTTCGGTTGGTTTTAAGAAGTCATCCAGGCGTGACGAATCGTCTGGTTCGGTTGGTTGGATACTTTCTTGATTGCCAAGGTCTTCAGACGAGAAAAAATCTTTCAGTGGGGATGAATCGTTTAGCCCGGTCGGCTCTAGGCTGCCATGATCGTCGTTTTCTTCGGGTGGGAAGAAATCATTTCTCAGGGACGAGCCTGCGGGTTCGGTTGGTTTTAAGAAGTCATCCAGACGTGAAGAATCATCGGGTTCAACTGGCGGGTGACGGCCAGGGGCATTGATATCTTTAGCTGGGAAGAGGTCATTACGTAAGGATGAATCATCAGTACCCAGGGGACTACCGCAAAATTCACAAGACCCTTGATTGTCCGGATTGGGCCTACCGCAGGTGGGGCAGAGGATATCAGTCATCGTTAGCCACCATAAGGGCGGTCTGTTCCCATCAGGATCCTGATCCCGGTGGTTATAGTCCCTAGTGCGATTCCTAGCAGCAGTCCGCGCGCTCCTCCGAGTGCTGGAACACGAACAATCCAATCACGAATGATATGAAGGAAGGGAAGAGTAGCAGGGGGAATAGAAAACGAGCCGAGTAGAACCAGGAGAATCACAAAAAAGAAAGTAATTGAGAAAAGATCCATTCTTTTTCGCAGGATACTGGCTGCGGCGTAGGTCAGACTGACGGCTGTTACCGCTAATAAACTGGTTTCAATTGGCAGTTGAATATTTGTGAATATCCAATTTGTCATCTGGAAATTGGATTGTCCAAACATGTATGATTGGACCATGTCAATAATACCAATCACTAAAGTCAATAAAAGAGCGATGATTAGAATGAGACTGTAACCGCTGTTTTCGTTGTCAGGCCCCAGCTTCTTAAAGTGGACTGTGAGTAGATTAATGATTCCAACCAGCAGTGCAACCGCAGCCAGCACCAGTCCTGTCCGCAATAAAGCGAAACGAATATTGGTGATTGACGGGATAAAGTACCCGGCCAGGACGATAATCCCCACTCCGATAGCAATTGCAGTCGAGACGGGCGCATTTAATTTAATATTCACATTGAACCTGCCAGGCTATTTTCAACGAAAATGTCTATTCCAAGAATTTTCAACAAGACACTTCCGAGAATGACAAATATGATGATCCACCTGAAAACATCCTGGGCAGATATGCTGGCCAGATGGATTTTACCGGCGCCCAGGTAAGCGCCTCCAGCATATAATTCTTCTCCTATGAGAGGATCTGATGCTGAGGCATATATTACAGCTTGAGCAGGAAGTTGAGCGGTACCGGCAATTGTTGGCGTGCTCTGTCGTTCGCCGGCTGTAGTTAACCAGGTTATTTCGCTGCCAAACCAACCGGTGTGAATGTTCGCGGAGACATTATTGTCCCTGATGGTTGTGAGGGTTCCTGCTGCATAAGAGAAAGGTGTAACGCCAACTAATTCCCCGGAAGGATTTTTGCCCTTGTCAGCAATGCTGATTGCTTTAGAGGTCCCTTGAATGGTGTCTTGGGCCAGGATTGAAATTACAGCGTTGCCAGTGGAAGCGACCGGGGGATAATCACATACAGATGATTTTTCAATGACCTGTTTTAATATGCTCAATCCCGCCAGAGCCGAAGCGGATTCTGGACCCGTAATTCCCCCTCTCCCCAGAGAGATATGCAGCTGCGTGCCGTCTTCTACGGCGACATTTATCTCCTGGTTGATTTTATTGTAGGCCTGTATGGGTCGGATATTTTTCTGCTTCGGTTCCTGATTGATGATCGAAAAAAAGATCATCAAACCGAGGAAGAGGACAATTACCACAATCCCTGTGAAGCCTGTAGCTGACACAGTGTTAACCTCCAGCTATGCTATTGGCTCGAAGGACCTGAGAGCCTTGATAAATATTGCGGTTTCCGTTGGGTCCTCTAAAATCTTGGCAAAGTCTCGGGACTGTTCTTTGGAAATAAAAGTGGACAAGACTGGTTGGCTTAAATATACCAGCTGGGCGCCAAGCAGATTGATTGGACCTGAAGCTTCCAAAAATGTTGCTATGAGATGATGGAGTCGCAATTTATGTAGCGTTTTGATCCAATTTTCCCTATTTTCTTTAATCTCCATAGTTCAGAATTAGTATAGCATAGTTTCATTTTTCAAGTGAGCGGTACCTGCCTGTCGGGATATGACTTAAGATATCCATCTTTGATTATTTCTCATACTGTGCTACCAGGGGTTAGTAAAGTATCGTATGATATAGGTAGTTAAGTAAAAAAGGTCATTTTTGGAGGAATTATGCAGCCCGATTTAACTGATCAAATCTTGGAATTGGTGCGTTTGACGTCGACTGATTTACCCAGCGATGTAGAGGAAAAGTTACGAAAATCAAAAGATCAAGAAGCTGAAGGCTCTGCGGCAGAGGGCGCGTTGGATACGATCCTGAAAAATGTTGAAATGGCCAGGGAAAAATCAACTCCGATATGTCAGGATACTGGAACTCCAATTTTTTATATCACCTATCCAGAGGGTTGGAGTACGAGGAAACTTTCTGCCCAAATCAAGGATGCAGTGATTCAAGCAACAGCTAAAGCGTATTTGAGACCGAACTCAGTTAATTCGGTGACGGGAAAGAATACAGGAGATAACAGCGGGGACGAGCATTATCCATCCTTGCACTTTCAAGAAGGCGGGGGAGATGAATTTATAATAGAATTGATATTGAAGGGCGGTGGGTGTGAAAATGTAAGCACCCAGTACAAACTTCCGGATGGGTCATTGACAGCGGGCCGGGACCTGGATGGTGTGCGAAAAACCGTTTTGGATGCGGTGGTGAAAGCCCAGGGAAAGGGATGTGCCCCTGGTGTTTTGGGCGTTGCTATCGGCGGTGACCGCGGATCATCCTATGCTGCTTCTAAAGAAGCCTTGCTCCGGCAGCTGGATGATAAAAACCCTGATCCAATATTGGCTGAATTGGAAGAGAAGATCACCAGGCAGGCTAATCAGCTGGATATTGGGCCGATGGGATTTCGTGGGAAAACCACAGTCCTGGGTACTAAAGTAAAGAACCTGCACCGTCTCCCAGCCAGTTATTTTGTCTCCATAGCTTATATGTGCTGGGCTTTTCGCCGCCGCCGGATGATTTACCAAAGCGGGGAAGTGGAATACCAATAAATCTCTCCAGAGGAAAGTTAATAAACCGGACAGGAACCAGTTTTCTGTCCGGTATTTTTTTGTCCGGATCAGGTCGTATCCGGCAACAGTAGAGGGGGTTAAATCATACAATGGCAAAGCTGGAACTTTATCCCAGGGAGTGATTTTAATGCATTTCTCATTTACAGAAGAAAAATTGAATAAAAGAAAGCGCTGGCTCTGGTATCTGTTTGATGTTGGTAATTCTGCTTACGCAGCTGTAGTGATCCTGGCGATCTACGCAGCTTATTTTAAAGGCCATGTTGTAGGGGGCGCAGAGGGATCACGGTTATGGGGTTTGTCTGTAGGAATAGCGATGCTGGTTGTTGCTGTGATCTCCCCGGTACTTGGAGTTATTGCCGATTATACCGGTCAGAAGAAACGCTTCTTAATCTATTTTACAGCTTTATCAGTCGTATCTACAGCGTTGTTATTTTTTGTTCAGAAAGGCGACATTCTGTTGGGTATGGTTTTGTTTATTTTTGCTGAGATTGGTTACCGGGGCGGGCAGGTCTTTTACAACTCTTTACTCCCTGAAGTTGCTGAACGGGATGAAATGGGACAGGTATCTGGTAACGGCTGGGCGATTGGTTTAATGGGTGGGATTGTTTGTCTGTTGATTGTTTTAGCCCTGGTTACATTCATTGAAGGAACCTGGATTGTCCGATTTTCACTGGTAATCACAGCTGTGTATTTTGCGGTTTTCGCAATTCCACTCTTCTTGTGGTTTCAGGAAAAAGGCGGAGATAAAAAACTCCTCCCCGGCGAAAATGTGTTTTCTATAGCGTACAAGAAGCTCCGGAATACTGTTCAATCCGTCCGGGATCACAAGGAATTTGTGAGATATATAATAGCTTTCCTGATCTACAATGACGGAATATTAATGGCAATAAATTTTGCAGCTATTTTCGGGGCAGTAATGTTCGGCCTCGAACAGCAGCAGATCATTATTTTTATGATCCTGATCCAGTTTACCAGTGTGATCGGAGCGTATGTCTCAGGCTGGATTGCAGACAAGAGAAGCGGGAAGGTTTCCCTGGTTGTCTTTTTACTGCTTATGATCGGAGCAATTGTAGGTTTGTTTGTTGTTGAAACAGTGATTGGGTTTTTTATCATAGGGGGTGTTGCGGGATTGGCTTTGTCTTCAGTTCAGGCGGTGAGCAGAGCCATGGTAGGTGCCTTGAGCCCCCCTGGACGCAGTGCAGAATTCTATGGTTTCTTTGCTGTTGCGGGAAGGACATCATCTTTTATCGGTCCGACCATCTATGGTTTTGTGGCTGCTGGAGCGGCAGTTTACTTTGAAGCTCAGGGCGAGAATGCTTCATTTCTGTGGTTCAGGCTGCTGGAAGGCGGTGCGCCGTTTGCAGAACAGTTGGGACAAAGGGTGGCGATTTTGCTGGTGATATTATTCCTGGTAGTAGGGTTATTTATTCTTCTGCAAGTGGATGAACAGAGTGCTCGGCAGCAGGCAGAGAAACCAGTTCCTTCCCTTTGAATTGCTAATCAGGTTACCTTTCCTCTGCTATTAAACAAAGCGTTCAGGTGGGATATTCAGACGAGGAAGCCCGGATGATTATCTAAAGTATGCCTGGATGAGTGATGTCTTAGTTAGACTATCCTGATGAAGCGTCGCTTGCCAACTTGCAGAACACCCTTGCCTGGAAATTCAGCATGAGGATTATCCAACTTCTTTTCATCCAAGCGAACAGCGTTTTGCTGGATCAAGCGCTTGGCTTGACTTCGGCTATCTGTTAGTCCGCTTTTCTCCAGGACATCCAGGACAGTTTGACCGGATTGCAATTTGTAGTCTGCCATTGTTTCCGGCTGGCCTTGCTCCTGGAATACCCGGACAAATTCAGCTTCCGCTTCCTCAGCTGCAGGCTGGCCGTTGTAAATCGATACGATTTCCCGGGCAAGGCTCATCTTCGCTTCTTTAGGATGCAGGTCTCCTTGGGACAGGCGGGACTCCAGCTCAAAAATTTCGTTAGGTGTCCACCGGGTCACCAGTCGAGCGTAAATCCCCATTGCTTTATCAGGGATGCTCATTATTTTTCCATACATATCTTTGGGATCGCCGGTGATGGCAATATGGTTGCCTAAAGACTTGCTCATCCTGATTTCACCGTCTGTTCCAGGCAAAATAGACATGATAATCCCAATATTGGGTTTCTTCCCCAGAGATGTCATCAACTTCCTGGAAGCGGTGATTATGTTAAATAATTGATCACTGCCCCCTACCTGGACATCTGCATCCAGGGTATAGGCGTCATATCCCTGCATGAGGGCATAATAAAATTCGTGCAGGTAAATGGCTTCGTTCTTTTGAAATCGTTTGGCGAAGTTATCCCTGGTCAGAAATTGTCCCACGGTGAAATTTGAGCTTAAGTGGATCAGGTCTTCAAAGGTCAGTTTTGATAACCATTCTGCGTTGTGGCGGATAACGGTTTTTTCAGGATCCAGTATTTTGAAGCTTTGTTCAGCATAGGTCATTCCATTGTGGGCAACCTGCTCAGGGGACAGGCGAGGTCTCAGATTGTCCTTGTCGGAAGGATCACCTATCAGCGATGTGAAATCGCCTATCAGGAAAATTACTTCGTGCCCTAGTTCCTGGAATTGGCTTAACTTTCTCATGGTTACTGTATGGCCGAGATGCAGATCAGGCGCGGTGGGGTCATACCCGCAATAAACCCGAAGTGAACGATTTTCTTTTTCAGCTTCCAGCAGCCGTTCCTTTAATTCTGTAGCCATGGCCCCCTTGAGCCTCTCGTCACCATAATCAGCGCCTTGTATTAAGTAATCTACTTGTTCATCGATGGTCATTTTTCTGTTGCTTGCCATGATTTTCTCCCATTTATTCCTGGTCTTTACATAATAACACGCCCCCGTTAGGGAGGGCGTGTGGAGAAGCACTGATCTGTTTTATGGGTCAGCGCTTCTAGAGTCTATAATAGTCCAGGACCTGATTGTGATTATTTTTCAGGGTCATAGGATTGATTATATCAAATATTAATGGGATGCGGATTTCAGAAAGGGACCCGCATCCTGAAATGATGATATTATTCAATAACTTTTAATCCCAATGTCGCTTCTTCATCTTCAAAGCTGGCGCTACCGCTGAACATGCCTTTTTCGGGGTCACCTTCACTCATTTCTAAGGTAAGAGTCTCCTCCATGATGTAGTCTCGATGGGTTTCGATAGCATTTTGAAGGGTTGGCGTAGCCTGGTAAACCAGGGAAATCCGGTCAGAAATATCAAAATCCGCTTGTTTTCGGAAGTCCTGGATGCGGCGGATGATTTCCCGCGCGAGTCCTTCATCCCGTAATTCTGCACTGATTTCAGTGTCAATGGCAACAGTAA
>Ga0255365_10178_pt1 | contig 14177 bp, 14 predicted proteins | sample ANMaggSeSYBR01J3_FD_182089 | JGI IMG/M metagenome (GOLD analysis project Ga0255365, IMG submission 182089) | Sediment cell enrichment communities from methane seep in Santa Monica Basin, California, United Staets - ANME aggregate JGI... | ecosystem: Environmental > Aquatic > Marine > Cold seeps >... | reverse complement strand
GAAAATGCAAAGAAAATCCTTAAAGTGATAGAAATGTTTGAAGATGACGATGATGTGCAGAAGGTATTTCATAATCTTGAAATAACTGATGAATTGATGGCAGAGATGTAGTTTGACAGATGATCAGTAATAAGTTATGGCATTGGGGTGCTATTAGCCACAAGTTAGACTGTATAATAACTATTTAAAAGCAATTATTTTGACGAAACAGTAAAATGTATAGTTTTAGAAAACAGCTATTTAGAAAATTATAGATTGAGTACAAATAACAATATTCGGGGTTATTAGACAGACTGCCGTTGTGGGTAATTTTGCAGATATACCAATTATTGGTATATTTGTAAAAAATATTAAAATCATGGGAAAAAACACATCAATATTATTGGGAAATCATTTTGAGAATTTCATAAACGGAGTAATTTCTTCAGGAAGATACAATTCAGTAAGTGAGGTCATTAGAACAGCACTTAGACTTTTAGAAATAGAAGAACAGAAAACAATTGAGTTGAGAAAAGCACTTGAACTTGGAGAAAACAGCAAGATTATTGAAAACTTTAATCCAAAAGACCATTTACAAGAACTTCACAGAAAACATGTATGAAAACTCAATCATACAGAATAAGTGAGAAAGCTGTTGAGGACCTTGAATATATTTGGACTTATACACTTCACAAATGGTCTATTGAACAAGCAGATAGATATTACAATTTAATCATAAATGAAATTGAGTTCATCACCAAGAATTTTATGTCCGGAAAATCAATGGACCATATTAAAAATGGGTATAGAGTTACTGTTGTCAAATCACATTTGATATTTTACAGAAAATCACAAGACAATCAAGTTGAGGTAATTAGAATTCTACATCAAAGAATGGATATCAAGATTAGAATTAATGAATAAAAAACTACCCACAATAAATGAACATAGTGATAATTTGAAAATGAATTGCTTCAAAATGCCCAAAATTTCATATTGCCATCATCAGAAATCACTAAATGCCGCATCGACTAATTGGTGTACTATTGAACTCAGCAAAGAACAGGATTAACCCTTCTCCGATTTAATTATTTCAATAAATTGTTTTACGCTTAGTAATCTTAAACTAACGGATAAAACTACCGAAGCAAACAGCATAACTACAAAATTGATTCTCCAGTCGAAAGGTAATTGTTTCGAAAACCAGGTTATCAAAATTACTCCACCAACAAATAGCAGTAATACAGTAATAAATTTATAATTTTTTCTGAACTTAAAAATTATCAGAACTGCAATAGCCTGTAATAAAGCCGTAACAAACTGAGCGGTTAAACTTGCATAAGCCGAGCCTATTGCCTGAAATTTCGGAATAAGCATTACATTTAATACGATGCTGATAACCACTCCTGTACCGGCTATAATATTTAGTGTTTTTAAACTTCCGTTAGCTGTTAAAAGTGTACCGAAAACATATACGCTGGATACAGCCACAAATCCGAACATTAACAATCCGTAAACAATTGCTGATTGCTCAATTCTGCCTGAATATTCCATTGTTGTTTCATCAGGATGGATCGGATATAACCAGCTCATTATTTCATGATTAAAGAAAAATGAACCGATGGCTGCAATAATGCTGACCGTAAATAATAAAGAAAAGGATAATTTCACCAGTTCCTCAACTGACTGTTTAAGTTTTATCATTCTTGAAAACAATGGAAGAAGCAAAACGGCAAAAAGGAAAGCAATCATATTGGCAGCATCAAGCAAGCGGAAACCCTGAGCATAAACACCTGATTGCTGTTCGCCTGTATTTCCGGGCAAAAGTCTTTCTAAGAATACCGTATCTATTCTGTTATATTGTGCCATTAATAAAATAAGCAGTGCAAACGGAAAGCTCTTTTTCAGGATCATAACAAGAAAAGGCCGGTTCCAGTTAAGTCGTTTGAAAGCCGCCTTGTTAATTACAATAGTAAGTGCAGTTAGGGCAGTTAATAAATAAGCAGCAGTTTGAGTATATACAAACCATTCAATCTTAAATTCGGAATCAGTTACATTACCCCATAATAAGATACTACAAAATAGTATCATCAACAGCCTGTCTAATACTGATAACACGCTCTCGGTTTTAAACATCAGCAAGCCTGAGATATTTGACCGCAGGTAAAGTACAAACGACAACAAGAATTGGTTAAAAGCAACCCAGCCCAACATTTTAAACTTTTCAGTATCATAGTCAATGAAAAATCCTACTAAAAAAGTAACAATTACATAAATAAATAATAAGATTATCTTCAGTATCAGAATACTTGAAAAATGTTTGTTGAGCAACTGGCTGTTTTGGGCAATATTCCTGTTATTAAAATTTGTAATACCAAAATCGAGAAGGATATTAAAAAGGAAAGAAAAATTTAATATTGAAAAATAAAACCCAAAATCCTCTGCACCTACCGCATTTTGTACCGAACGGTCAATTCCCAAAACCCAGAATGGCTTTACCATAAGGTTCAGAAATAATATTAATCCAAGGTTTGTCAGGAATTTTTTCTGCATGTTCGTTTTTAAGCTTTTACTTTCGGGATAAAAAAGAAATTCTGAGTTTTATGCTCAGAAGGATCATAATCTGTAAGCTCTTTATTGTTTAACACTTTTATATCGTATCTCAATTCATGAATTAATTTAAAGCAATTTTCCCTGTTTTGATTCTCCCAAAGCTCTGTATAAATTATTGGTTTGTGCTTTTTAAGAAGTTCCTTCCCGCCTTCGAGAACAAAGTACTCAAAATTTTCAACATCCATTTTTATTGCCCCAATTTCAAAGCCCGGTTTTTGAAATTCTTCTATTTCATCCAATCTTTGAACTTTTACTTTAAATTTTTCACCTTCATTTAGTTCATCAATAGTTTCATGAACCACATGGCTCAGTCCCTGCATCTTAACTGATTTTACCACCGGCATTACCATCTCAATTGTTCCGGATTCATGGCTAAGGGCTATATCAAACACTTTTACATTCTTGAGATGAAAAAACCGGATGATCCGTTGCAATGCTTTGAGATTATTTGGAATGGGCTCAAAGGAATATATGGTGGATGCCCTGAATCTTTTGGCCAGATGCACTGTCATGATACCGATATTAGCGCCGATATCAAGAACTGCAGTATTTTTAGGAACAAGTTTTAAAAAGTGTAAAAAGTCGCCTTCATTTTTATTCCATCGCAACGTGTAAATTGTAAAGAGTGAAAAAATAAAAAGGTAATTATCAAATCCCAGCAATACCTGTAACAATTTTTTTATCAAGGACTTCATTAAAAATTCTGATATTTGCTGCAAAGTTAGAGGAATTATTGATTTTGGAATACAGAATTAAGAATTCAGAAGATTGAATGAATTGAATGAATTGAAATTTTGAATTTAGAGAAAAATATTTAAAAGCTTTGAGACTGTTTAAAATCACAGCAATATTTTATTATGGTATTTTTCCTTTGTGGATTCTTCGTGACTTTGTGTCTTCGTGGCAAGAAATAAAATCTATAAATAGCCACAAAGGCACTAAAACACAAAGGTTCACAAAAATATTCTAAATTCGCAAAAATGAAAATTGCTGTAAATACTCGTTTGTTATTAAAAGATAAACTCGAAGGTATCGGATGGTTTACCTATGAGACCTTCAAACGTATAACACAACAGCATCCTGAACATGAATTCTATTTTTTGTTCGACCGTAAGTTTGATGATTCCTTTATTTTTTCTGATAATATTACCCCCATTGTAATTCCTCCGCAGGCCAGGCACCCGGCTTTGTTTTATTTGTGGTTCGAACATTCAATACCCCGTGCAATCAAAAAAATAAATGCAGATGTGTTTGTTTCACCTGATGGTTATTTATCTCTTGCAACAAAGGCCAGGTCGCTGGTAGTTATGCACGACTTGAACTTTGAGCATTACCCGGAAGATGTTCCATTTTTGGTCCGCAAGCATTATCGGTATTATTTCCCAAAGTATGCTCATAAAGCTGAACGGATAGCAACGGTTTCTGAATTTTCCAGGCAAGATATCGTTAAACAATACAAAGTAAATCCTGAGAAGATTGATGTTGTTTACAATGGAGCCAATGAGGGATTTAAGCCTCTTTCTGAAGATGAAAAAGTTAGAGTCCGGGAAAAATATATGCAGGGCAATCCCTATTTTATTTTTGTAAGCGCGTTGCACCCGAGAAAAAACCTTGTCAACCTTTTCAAAGCTTTTGATGAATTCAAGGATAAAAATGTCTCTGAAGTTAAGCTGATGATCGTTGGAGAAAAAATGTGGTGGACCAATGAAATTAAAGCTGCTTATGAGAATATGAAATATAAGCAAGAAGTCCTTTTCTCAGGCCGGCTTGAATTCAATGAATTGCAGCGTGTGGTTGCTGCCGCTTTGGCACTAACATATGTTTCATATTTTGAAGGCTTTGGAATCCCAATTGTTGAGGCTTTTTATTCCGGCACTCCTGTTATTACTTCAAATGTAACTTCCATGCCTGAAGTGGCTGGTGACGCAGCCCTGCTGGTTGACCCATTTTCGGTTGAATCAATTGCTGATGCTATGACGAAAATTTATTCTGATGAGGATTTAAGGAAATTAATGATAGAAAAAGGTACTAGAAGAAGTAAAGATTTTTCCTGGCAAAAATCGGCAGATCGCTTGTGGAGATCAATTGAAAAAATTCTTTAATCCAGCCGATAAGCAAACCTTATTCCATATCCACCCATCATGGCGGTAGGCCCAAGATCCAGTTTATTGTTTTTTGCAAAATTGATCCTGCTTAAAGTAATTCCAATGGCTGTTCCCAGTGCCGCACCTGCAATCACATCCGTTGCCCAGTGTTTACCATCGTGTAAGCGCGATAGACCAACAAGTGTTGCTATGGAATATGAAGTAATTCCCACCCATAGTTTGTCTTTATATCCCTGGGCCAATACTGAAGCCACAGCAAAGGCAGTAGTTGTATGCCCTGACGGAAAAGATGTATAATCCATGGTAAAAGGATAAGGCCCCTGCCACATGTATGGATCGGGCGGTTCATTATCTGATGGCCGGTGGCGGTGAAAGATATGTTTTGTTAATACTGCTGCTCCGCCACTTAACAGAAATGCTTTTAATCCTGTGAGTGCAACATTTTTATGATGGTTGTTTTTACCTGCTGAAAGATAGATAATACCCAGCAAAGGAATTGAATACAATCCGCTTCCCCATGGCTCTATAACATATTTTGAAACTATTTCAGTAGTCTCCGATTTGTTGCGCTGGAAAAAGTCATAAATTTCTTTATCGTAAACATATGTTACAACTGAAGCCCCGAGAATACCTGCAAAAATTGACCATTCTTTTGCCCTCCATTTAATAGGGGAGGCCACGATCTTTTTCGTATCATGCCAGTAGGATGCAATGTATTTTTTGTTGAAATCTACTTTCTGTTCAGAAGTATCTTGCTGGCACCAAACTGTGTTATTAAATAACTGAATGATGAAGCATATTAGGATTATATTTTTTAAAAAACCCCAGATCCTATTAATATTGAAATTTACCTTTTTCAATTCAATAAATTAATTCATACACTAAACACGGATTACATAAAAATAAAAAACACAGTTAACTTTTTATTAGTATGCTTGATGAGTTGAATTTGACAAGTTTATCCCATTCAATAGCTCCGTTTTTATCACAAAATTCATTGCCAAATTCACGAGTAAACTTATTAATCATCTGTGAGTAGGATTTAAGAAATTCCTCATTCTTTTCTTTTGCTTTATGTCCTAAAGGTTCAATAATTTCAATATATAAATTTGTATCACCAGAAATGAATTCCCAAAAAGTTTGTCCACAGTATTTATAATAATCACTCTTGTCTGGTTTGTTATCTCTACCATAACAACACCCGTTAATTGCAACTATATTAAGACCTGAATTACTTGTCCTTAATGTTCTTTTTGCTGTTTTAAAATCAGAAACCATTTTTGCAATTTGACTACTATTTCCCCAATTTGGACCAGACTTAATATTTACAATGTAACGTTTGTCTTCTTTATTAAATTCTAAATCAATTCCAATTATTCCTGATTTTTTTCCTCCGTAGACCTTTTCATTAATAAAAATTGCCAGACCTTCAAGCCAATCCCCAAAAATTCCTTCTTCACTTGATGAAATATGAGCATCAACAATTCCTTTAACAATTTCATTTGCAGTTAGAATATGTTTTGCTTTGAAAAGATAGGGGTTTTTTCTTTTTAGGACTTTTGATAGTTTTAGATTGTCTAAGCTGGTTATCCTTTTTTGGTGGAAACTACCAATATTATCTTCAACGTACCGTAATACGTCTGTCAGGTTTAGTTTTTTCATACGTGTTTTTTGGATCAAGTAATAATAATTCGACTGGTATAAGTTCTTTTTCAACCATTTTATAATATTCCTCAAAAATCTCTATTCCAATTGAATTCCTTTTCATTTTATTTGCAATAATATTTGTTGTTCCTGAACCCATGAAGGGGTCAAGTACTGTGTCCCCCTCTTTAGTAAACAGTTTAATAAACCATTCAGGAAGTCCTTCCGGGAATGCTGCACTATGTTTTTTATTATTGCATTCCGTTGCTAAATGAATAACATTTGTGGGATATGCTTTGTCTCTATTAATCCAATTTGAAATGTTTTTTCCAAATCCACTTCCTACTTTTGATTCGTCTCGTATTTTATCAGTATTGCTAAGATTTTTTAATCTTGTTTTCGCCCAATCACCCATTGGAACCATAACAGCCTCTTGATACATTTTAAATTTTTTGTCTTTATTGAATTGAATCAATCTTTCCCAAGAGTCACGAAAACGGTTTGGCCATTTTCCCGGATATGAGTTTTTTTTATGCCAGATAAATTCTTCTGTCCATAGCCAACCTTGTTTTCTCATTTCAATAATAAGTTCCATTACATAAGTGCTTCGCTCTCCATTAACAACTTTTTCTTTGATGTTGAGCACAAAAGTTCCTGTTGGTTTTAAAACTCTTAGTAATTGTTCAGCTATTGGTAAAAACCAATCAACATATTTATCAGGACGAATTCCTCCGTAGGTATTATTTCTTTGATCTGCATAGGGAGGTGATGTAAATATTAAATCTATAGAATTATCAGGTAGTTTTTTGAGTTCTTCTCTACAATCTCCTAAATATAAATCAGACTTAATCTCCATTTTGCAAAGTTAAGATTTTGAAATCATGGTTCAAAGTTGGTTCTCGGTTATTTTTTAACAAGAGCGCCAATTAACTTGTAACCTTCAAAACCGGAATCCTAAACTTCCATCTTCTTCGCTTCTTCCCAAAAAACATCCATTTCATCCAGGGTCATATCTTTAAGTGATCTTCCCATTTCAGTTGCTTTGCTCTCCAGGTGCTGGAACCGTTTAATAAATTTCTTGTTTGTACGTTCAAGTGCATCTTCAGGATTCACATTAATAAACCTGGCATAGTTTACCAATGCAAACATTAAGTCGCCAAGTTCGTGCTCCATTTTGTCTTTATCCCTTCCTTCCTCAACTTCATACTTTAGTTCGTCTAATTCTTCTATCACCTTGTCCCACACCTGTTCGGGTTTTTCCCAATCGAATCCAACACCTTTTGCTTTTTCTTGTATGCGGTAAGCTTTTACCAGTGGAGGTAGGGCAACAGGAACCCCTGACAAAACAGATGTCCTGCCTTCTTTCAGTTTCAGTTTTTCCCAGTTATCTTTAACTGTTCTGGCATCGTTTGCTTTTACATCGCTATATATATGGGGATGACGATAAACTAGTTTTTCATTGATATAAGTGAGTATATCCCCAATATCAAACTCTTCTGACTCCGATCCGATTTTAGCATAGAATACCAGGTGCAGCATCAGGTCGCCCAGCTCTTTTTTTATGGAATCAATATCTTTATCCAGGACAGCTTCCGATAATTCATAGGTTTCTTCAATAGTTAAGTGCCGAAGGCTCTCAAATGTTTGTTCTTTATCCCACGGACATTGTGCTCTTAATTCATCCATGATCTCCAGTAGCTTTTTAAAAGCACTGAGTTTTTCATCCATGCTATTCATTCAGTAAATTTTGTAATAGAAAAACTAAAAGTGTCAAAATTAAGAAAAAACAAGGTGGTTAAATTATGCTATGATAAATCCAGGTTCTTAATGACTTTTAACAGTTCATCTGATTTAAAAGGCTTGCTGATATAATGATCCATGCCGGCATTAAAAAGTCTTTGTTGTTCGCCCTCTTTAGAATGTGCAGTCACAGCAATAATATTTGATCTTTTTTTATTTTTGGTTCTTTCATAATTCCTGATCATTCGGGTTGCCTGAATGCCATCCATAATGGGCATTTGAATATCCATTAAGATAACATCATATCCATTTTTTTTATAGAGTTCAAGTCCTATTTTTCCGTTTTCAGCTACATCCGTATTATATCCTTCCTTAACAAGAATGTTCATTGTGAGCTGCTGATTTAAAACATTGTCTTCAACTATAAGTACTTTTAAATTCTTTTTTTCTGTTTTTTTGCCTGAATCCTTCTTCTCAGAAGATGTCATATCATCGTTCGGATTGGTTAAACGAGCTGTAAACCAGAAATTTGATCCCTTTCCTACTGCAGAAGTTATCCCAATTTCACCTTCCATTAATTCAACAAGCTGCTTACAAATGGCCAATCCCAATCCGGTTCCCCCTTGTTTCCGCTGAACAGCCGCATGCGTCTGAGAAAAAGGCTTAAACAATTTATTCTGGCTGTCTTTGGATATACCGATACCGGTGTCAATAACCTCAAATTTCATTAAACACGGGGTTGACTCAGGCCTGTTACCAATATGCTTTTTAATATCAACTCCCACTTTTATTGTAATGCCACCCTCATCGGTGAATTTAATTGCATTATTAACAAGGTTAATAAGTATTTGTGTTATTCTTGAAGGATCACCTATAATTATTTCTGGTATACTTGCGTCAACCTCTGATTTAAGGAAAAGTTTTCTCTGTTTAGTCTTAAGCTCATGCATGGAAATGACTTCATCAACCAGTTGCCGGATATTGAATTCAATTGCTTCGAGTATAACCTGACGAGCTTCAATTTTTGAGAAATCTAAAATCTCATTGATGATATTTAATAAATTATTCCCGGAAGCATTAATAACATCCACATATTCATTTTGTTCTTTCGACAGTTTTGTTTCAGAGAGTACTTCGGTTATACCTATTATACTGCTCATGTGATTTCGGATTTCATGGCTCATACCAGCCAGGAACATGGATTTTGATTGAGTAGCCTCTTCGGCTTTTTCTTTTTCTTTTATCAATTCCGTTTCATGGGTTTTTAGTTGGGTTATATTTTTAATAGTTCCAATATGAGCAGGTTTTCCAAGAAAATTTATTATTCCAGCACTGATCATTAAATTGACTGTTTCCCCTTTTTTATTTATTATTTTGAATTCGTATGATGATGGAAGGTTTTCTCCTGCAAGTCTTCTTTCATAATTGGAAACAATCATATCCAGGTCATCTGGGTGAATGATCATTGTATAATCCATGTCATAAATGTCATCTAATGAATACCCTGCAATTTTTGAAAAACTATCATTTGCAAAACGAATTTTTTCATCCTGTAACACAAAAATTCCATCCTGAATATTATTGATAAGGGATACATGCTTTTCATCGCTTTCCTTTAATTCTGAAAGCGCCTTTTCTAAAAGGATTTTTTGTTCAGTAATTTTTGTGTTTTTTTCTTTTTGAATTTTTGTTGCAGTTTTATTTGCTTTTGACCGGGAGTAAAACACAAAAACCAGGGCAAGGATCAACAAACTCAAACTGGTAACAATATAAATAATATATCTTTGTGTTTTAATTTTGAGGTTCTTCAGTTTGTTTTCTTTTGTGATGATTTGAAGTTGCTGGTCTTTATTTCTGAATGCATATTTAGCTTCAACTTCTGCTATTTGCCTGCTGCTTTCCTCATTGTAGATCGAATCTTTAATATCTGTTGCTAACGTATGATACTCATAAGCTTTTCTGAAATTTCGTTTTTCATTATAGTAGCCTGAAACATCGTAGTATATATCCATTAACAACCTGTTGGCTGAAATCTTCTCAGCAATTTTGCCAGCCTCGTTAAAGTATAAAATGGCTTTTTCATTATCCCCCATCATCAAATAAACACCCCCGATATTTCTAATTGTATTTGCTTCGGACCATAAATCTTCCTGTCCGATTTCCAGTTTTAAAGCTGAATTATAATATTCAAGGGCTTTTGAATAATCCTTCATATCGAAATAAACGGTTCCGAGATTATTCATGGATGAGGCCTGTATATCCTGATTACCATATTCAATACTTAGTTGATATGTTTTATCGTAATAATAAAGGGCGCTATCGGGCTGGTTTAGTTCAGAATAAGTGCTGCCCATATTATTGTAAGTATCAAGTATTCCATCCTTATCTTTCGTTTCTTGATATATATTCAGGCACTTAAAATAAAGGAGAAGCGCTTTTTGAAAATTACCAAGATAGTAATAAATATTTCCCAGATTTAATGAGGTGTTGGCTATTCCGATGTAATTGCTTTCCTGTTTTTCAATTTCAAGAGATCGCATGTAATATTCGAGGGCCATATCATAATCACCCAAATCATTGTAAATAAGCCCGATATTATTACATGCTTTGGCAATACCGCTAAGGTAATTGCTGTTTTCACTCAATTCAAGTGATTTAATATAGTACTCCAGAGCCAGTTTATATTGTTCTAAAAAATAGTATCCATTGGCCATACGGTTCAAGGCCCTGGCCTTTTTTATTTCATCCGTGTTTTTATATCCAAAATCAAATGCTTCTTTTGCAAAGTCAACACTTTTTAATGGATCAATATACCAGTACTCTCTTGATATATCCAACAGGAGTTCAAACTTTTCATCACCTTCTACATAGTTGAGTTTTAGCTCAAGGCTGTCAACTTGCGAAAAAGTACTTAGCCTGCTTACTGAAAAGATGAGGAATAAAACAATATTTATCAGTCGTTTATATTGCATCTGTTTTGACATAACAAATTTAGTCCATTATAGTTTGATCTCTGGTTTATTTTATTAAAATTTGTCTGGTTAATTAATAAACTCTCATTTTCTGATTTTATTCCAATGCCATTATCGGCGATGCAAATTTCAACAAATTTTTTATTGGATTTAGATGTAATATTAACTTTTTCCTCCGACAGGTGTGAATTTGATCGCATTTGAAATAAGGTTTCTTAAAATAGTAATTTATATTCATAAAGTTTACTCTGAATATAGATTTATTATACAGTAATCTTGTAAAATAGTTATAGTTAGAGGCAACAAAAACAGTCCTAATAAACCATTAAATATTTTAATAGGAAGAAATGACTTAGAATAAAAATCTTTTAATTTCTTTTTTGAGGATTTCCCTTTTTAATTTGCCTGGAAAAATTGGAATTATTTCCCCGTTTTTATCACTGGTGATAAGGTACTGGATCTTTTTGTATACAGTCTTGTGAGAAATTAAAGTATTGGGATTTATTTTGGGATTTTCTGCCAAATACTCTTCAGTTGCTATTCGTCCCGGACAAATATTGTTGATGGTAATATCTATGCCTTTTTTCTTCTTTAAAATGACCAGTTCTTTCTTGAAAGATTCTGTAAATAAATTTAATCCTGTTTTTGTTGGAGTGTATGTACAGCCTGTTTCGAAACCCCGGAATGAAGAGCTTGATGAAATGTTGATGATTTTTCCATTTCCTCTTTCCTTAAAATAGGGATAACAATTTTTTACAATTAAAATTGATGCAGCCAGGTTCACTGAAATGGTCCTTAATACTTCCTCATCAGTATATTCATCAAAAAACCTGAAATCAAGAATTCCTGCATTATTTATAATGATTTCTATGTCGGGATGATCGGTGAACAATTTTTTTACAAATTCACCAATTTTTTTATTATTAGATAAATCGTACTGATAATAGCTTGTTAAATTGTCTAGTGCTTTCTGAGAGACTTCTTCCTTTTTATATAAATCAGTTCCAATAACATCATAGTTGTCTTTGTGAAATTCCTGGGCAAGTAATTTTCCCAATCCCTTTGTAGCACCGGTAAGCAGAACTTTTTTGTTTTTCATAGAAGAGGTTTTGGTGTTATTATTTCGACAATTTTTTGAACTGGAGATAAATATAGTTTCTTGACAATATCGCAGAAAGGTATTCGGAGGCAGTGATTTTTTTCTTTAAGTATTTTTTGTGCCAGTTGATACACTCTTTATTGTTTTTGATTTTATTCATGAAAAGGAAATATGCATAATCCAATCTTATCTTTTTATAAAATTTTTTAAGGGAAGGGTCCAAATGATAAAACTTTCCTAATTCCATCTCCCTTAAATAAAAGCCTGTTCTAAACCTATTACTTATTAGGTTTGTGTAAGTTTCGTTATGCCGGCGAGTATAGCTTAAAATATCATACACGAATCCAAGGTTTGAAATGGCAAGAACGTCATAAGCTAAAATTGTATCAATATGGTAAGTGTTTGGCTGAAATATCTCAGGATAGTAGTCCAATTTTTTAAGTGTTTCATTTTTGTATAACAGTGTATTAACCGAACCAGTTATATCGAGAGTGTTTTGTAGTTGCCGGATCAATATTTTTTTACCATCATAATAATTACCATCATAATAATCCAATCCGTCACATCTTACCCTTTCCCCGTCAATTCTGTAAGAAGAACAAAAACCAACACTCGGATCCGCTTCTAAAATGGGAACCATTCTCTCTAGAAATCTTGGAAAAAGCCAGTCATCAGCGCAGACAATTTTAAAATATTTTGCTTCTTTCGATGACTTTTCATAAGAGATATTCCAATTGGTAGTTTGATCAACGAAATCCTCATTTACGATTAATTTGAATCTTTTATCGCGATCTGCAAATTCCTGCGCTATACTGTTTGTATCATCTTTACTCTGGTTGTCAATGATAACACATTCCCAATTTTCATATGTTTGAATTAGAATACTGTCTAAACATTCCCTAAAGTACGGCCCACCATTGTAAACCGGAACGCCAATAGCTACAAGTGGTTTAGTTAAGTTAGAATCAGCCATATCAAATAATTATTTGCTCATTATAAACACAACAGTTCAGGATTAACACCCATGTCGTTAAGCATTTTCCCAATTTCATCCTTGTACACACCATTCATTATTATTACAACATCCGGTTTATAATCAGCTAAAAATTCCGGTGATTTGTATTGAATCCCAATTCCAGGTATGTAGTTTCCCGTCATGTGAGGATTAATGTCAACAACATGCTCAATTACACCAATGTCGTTAAAATTAGTTAAAAATCCAACTGACTTAGATCCTCCTCCCCAAATTACAACTTTTTTCTTTTCTGATTTATATTGGATAAGTTTGTCTCTCCAGTCACCCAATTGATGTGTGATTTTTTCAGTGAATATTTTGGTCAATTCTTTTAGCTCATCAACTGATTCTTCAAGCGGATGAATTTTTTCAGAAATTTCATCTACAGGTTTCGCCTCAATAAACAGATATTGATCATCATATTCAATATACATGTCCAATACTTCAAATTTGTTTTGCCTGAATAACCTGGCCAAAGATCCCGGGCTAAGGTATGTACTGTGTTCATAAAAGATATCCCAGAAAGCCTGTATTTTCAAAATTCTAACAATGCTTGGAATTTCCATGAAAACAATAACATTGTTATTACCTTGAACAGAATCCCTGATCGTTTTCAAAAAATTGCCTGTATCATGAATGTGCTCAAGTGTGTGCCGGCAACAAATACAGTCAGCTTTCAGGTCGCCATGTTTTTTTGAATAAAACTCCTTGATAAATCTTACTTTTTCGCTCTGTTTTGTTCTGCCGGGAACCCATGCCGGATCTATCCCGATCCCATTGTTATTTCCAAGTTCAGATATGAGTGATATAAAATCTCCTTTTCCGCAACCAATTTCAATGATATCCTTATTATATAAATCGTATCTGTCAATAAACTTTTGTGAAATACCCGTAAGAAATTTTACAAATGTTGGTGAAAACCCTTGCTGGTCTTCATATCCTTTGGTATAATAGTCAATTGATGTGTCAAATGAAGAATTGAAAATAAAACCACAATTATCACAAAAAGC
>Ga0255365_10121_pt2 | contig 14188 bp, 14 predicted proteins | sample ANMaggSeSYBR01J3_FD_182089 | JGI IMG/M metagenome (GOLD analysis project Ga0255365, IMG submission 182089) | Sediment cell enrichment communities from methane seep in Santa Monica Basin, California, United Staets - ANME aggregate JGI... | ecosystem: Environmental > Aquatic > Marine > Cold seeps >... | reverse complement strand
TTGTTGGAGCATAAAGATTGTGACCAAACTAAAAATTAGATAATAAAATTAATTGCTATCTGTACAAAAGTAATAACTAGCAAGAACAAAATTTTGAAAATAATGATCTAATTTAAGGGGAATTCCAAATGCTTGAACCAACACTCATCACATGGGTACTCGTGATATTCGGAGTGTTCTTTATCTTTCTGCCCATACTATACGCCCAGATCCAGATGGTATTTCGGCCCCATAGCCAGAGATCAAAGGACATAATTATCGGAAAAGGAGAGGACTGGCGCGATAAGACACACTTCCGCACAGCTAACGGACTCGCTTGGGCTGATCTGGTGATCTGGCTGCCACTGTTGGCAGTTGGGAGTATCGGCGTACTGCAAAGCCAGATATGGGGCTATGTTTTGTGGGCAGGATCGGGAGTCGTTTCGGTTTACATCAGCATTGTGCTGTGGTTTTCTGAGCGTGAATATGTGTATCCATCGTGCGGACCACTGGCATATTATACATATGTATGGGGTTTTTTCGTGTATTGGGGAATAGCTGTCGTTGCCTATGCTTTGCTACGATTGGCTGACATACAATTCTGAAAAAAAGAACACCACATCCAACAAACAAATATTGAGAACTTTGAAGAACGAAAGGTGAACAAACAATGAACATGCTGAACAAAAGCATCGGTAGATTTCCATTGGGCGTCTGGATTGCCATAATTGCACTCCTACCTCTGTTTTTGGCTTGGTTCATGCAAGCCTATTCACTTATCAATTGGGATATTGCTGTGGACCTTGGATTCCAGAATGATCGTTTCACTGGTGATACTGCAGAACGTGCTTGGGCTCATGAGAGCTGGAGCGTAGCATTAGCCGATATGCTATGGGCAATGCCTTTAGGAATTGTGGCTCTCGTCGGTATCTTAAGAAAAAGGTTATTTGGTTTTGCTGCGGGATTGATGGAGTTTTCCATAGGCGTCTATTTTCCACTCGTATTTGCATTTGAGAGATGGACGACTTATCCGGAAACAGTGGCCATAGCCATTTTTCTATGGACTGTACCTTCGCTTTTAGGGATCATTGGTTTGTGGACAAATCGAGAATACTTTGAGAAATATTAATCACCATGATCAAAGGAATATTATTTGGCAGAATGACCAAAAAAATGAATTGAAAGATGGTGAATAGCGAATAGCTACATGTCATAGACGATGAGAATAACTGTATTCTCAAAAAATACTTTTCATTTTTGAGACCAAGAAATCCGATATTATATGGACCTCCATTGACAGAACCATCCCTATTGTGGCTACTACAATAAACCTTGAGTGTCCCTGGTGCAGCTCAACGCCCATAAGCAGCAGCAATACGGCTACTATCAATGCAAGGTTGATCACTATGGACAGGGGTCCTATAACAGGATTATGGGAGAGACCCCTGTGTTTGAATATGACCTTGTAAGGCCACCAGAGTATCCTGAACATCTTCCATCTCTTGTAGGGCTTGCTTTCTATATCGAGGTCCGGGCTAAGGAAGAATGTTGCAAATAGGTAGGATATGGAAAAGACCGCTATCGTGTAAATATCCAGATATCGGACAGCCAGCTCATTTACATTCCACATAGTAAGATAGAAAATGCCTGCCAGTAAAACTATCAGCACTGCAATGTTTATCGTGTCATGTGTTTTTCCGCCTGGCATTGTTCATCTGTTCCTGAATATGAATTTGGGTCTTTAATGACGTAGGGGATGTTATATCTTCGCATAGTAGTGCTGTCTTCACATCAGATCTCAACAGTGATCTATGAGAACTAGAAAAGAGAAATAGATTAAAAGTCGACCAAATGAAAACACATATTATTTGATCCTTACAATTGGAATAGAAAAACCAAATATGCTGAACTTTCCGTATTCGCTTCTGACCCAGGTCTTCCCCCCATGGAGCTCAACTAGCTTTTTCACCAGTGAAAGACCTAAGCCAGTTCCTGAATGTTGTTTTTGGGAAAAGGAGTTGATCTGGCTAAATGGCTTGAAAAGCTTGTCCATATCTTCTTCCTTTATCCCGATGCCACTATCTTCAACTTCAATTTCCAAAAATCCCTTATCTATAAGGGCCTTTATAGTTATGACCCCATTCTCGTTGGAGAATTTGATGGCATTACCTACCAGATTGTAGAGTATCTGCTTGAGTTTACCAGTATCGACTTCAACAATACCTACATCAGGTTCTATCATAGTACTGATCGTTATTCCTTTGCGACTGGCAGATACACGCATGAACTCCGATATCTCTAAAAGCAATAGTCTTAAATTAACTTTTTCATAATGGAGTTCCATCTTGCCAGCTTCTGCTTTTGAAATATCTAAAATGTCATTGATAAGACTAAGCAAATGTTTGCCGCTTGCAGAGATATTCTCTGCATATTTCACCTGTTTTTCATCCAAATGTCCAGTATATCCGTTAGCAAGCAGATCGGAGAAACCTATAATAGAGTTCAGTGGTGTCCTGAGCTCATGGCTCACATTTGCAAGGAATTTGCTTTTAGCAATATTCGAAGCTTCTGCCATATCCTTTGAGATTATGAGATCTTCCTCCATCATTTTTCTTTCAGTTAGATCGATCTCCATGGAAAATATGCTCAACTGGGTTCCTGGTAACAGAACATTTGAATAACTGGAAAGTACCGGGATACTCCTTTTGCTCTTTGTCACAAAAGTAGTTTCATTAAATCGTTCAAATTTTGGATCGGCTATGGCTGAATTGATCATCTCAGACAGTTCTTTGCCATTATCAGTGGTAACTACGAGATCAGTCATCTTTTGACCGATCGCTTCTTCCTTGGAATATCCATACATCTTTTCACTGGCACTGTTCCAGTAATGAACAATGAGATGAATATCGAACCCCTGAATTGCGACATTGGGTATATCATCTATGAATTTACGGAATTTATTATCGTTAATTTGCAGCTCTATATCCTGCTTTTCAATTGTCCTTGAGAGACTAACGTTCTTACTCAGTACCATGTAAGAGATATTAGCAGACATGAGGACCAGTATAAAGGAAAGGGCTTTGATAAAGGAAAGGTCCGCTGAAGACAAGCCATTGACAATTATATATTGAAACCAATCGATGACATAAAGCCATGCAGGATAAAGAAATAATAAGAAAAATAGGACTATTGTGACAGGAACAGAATAGGAACGTTTGAACCACTCTTTTATTCGAAGCGGATCTTCATCCTCATATTCCCCCCTCATTTTACGACTCCCAATATACTAAAATTGATATAAATTGATTTATAGAAAGGCTTTATATAATGTGTACTGAATAATAAGAAATGCATAATATAAAAGGATAGTACACTGCCAACATTATAAAAGATTTATTGGCACATAAACCAAGTACCGGTCCAGAAAGGGAAGAATCAGAATGCAACGAGATATAGAATCTGCTTCAATGTACCTGAACATCTTCCTTTTTGTGACATTGGTAAATTCACTCCTCTCAAGGTTCGCAGTTGTAAATTTCCCATTATCCCCTTCAACAGGCGTGTCCAGCATGTACTTCGCAGTAGCTTTTATGATAGTGTTTGCCCTATGTTATGGGATGTGGGGTGCACTGGCAGCTTATCTTGGTTGTATTGTAGGAGCAGGTATTCTTGCAGATATGCCAACCTCGCTGAACATTATATGGTCCATTGCAGACCTATGGCAGGTGATGATCCCGCTTGTTGCATTCACTTATTTTAAAGTAAACATCCGCCTAAAAACAAGAAGAGATTTTGTTTATTTTCTAATTTTCGGGGTATTTCTGAACAACCTAATAGGTGCATTCTGGGGAAGCTATATGTTAGCCATCAATGGAGTCGTCCCTTATGAGGAAATTTTCCTAACCTTTGAACAATGGTTCATGGGAAATGTTGTAGCCACTATCGTGATAGTTCCATTTTTACTTCGATATGTTACCCCATACATCCAGCAAACAGAATCATATGTCGAAGGGTACTGGAAATAAGAAATATGAACTGATTTATCCTCGGATGATGCTTAAATAAGGATCCAGAACCATTGATCATAGAATAGTTCCTATCTTATAGCCATTTCATCCTTTTAAAATAAAGGACCATCGACATTGACACCGAGATCATGACGATCCACACCACTGGATAGCTCCACTTCCAGGCAAGTTCGGGCATATGCTGAAAATTCATTCCATATACCCCAGCTATAAATGTCAGGGGTATGAATATCGTGGCAACCAATGTCAGAACTTTCATTACCTCATTCATTTTATTGCTCAAACTTGAGAGGTATATGTCCAGCATTCCGGAAAGCATCTCTTTATACGTCTCTATTGTATCGATTATCTGAATTATGTGGTCATGCACATCTCTAAGATATACTTTTGTGGATTCCATTATAAGCATGGATTCCATCGACCCTAGTCTACTTAGGATCTCCCTTAGTGGCCAAATCGATCTTTTAAGAGTTATCAGTTCTCTTTTCAGTTCATGGATCATCTGCAAGGTATCTGGCGTTGGATCTGTCACCAGTTCTTCTTCTATAGAGTCAATTTTATCCCCAATCTTTTCGAGTATGATGAAGTAGTTATCGACAATGGAATCTATTAACGCATAAGCAAGATAGTCTGCATCCATCTTCCTTATGCGACCCTTTGATGTCCTCAGCCTCTCCCTGACCGGATCAAAAGTATCCCCGATCCTCTCCTGGAAAGATAAGACCAACTTTGGTGCTAAGATAAAACTAACCTGCTCTGTTGTTATTTTATTCACTTCTTCATCAAAAGAGAGCATTTTCATTACAACGTATATGTAATTTTCAAAATCCTCTAATTTCGGACGCTGATCCGTATTAAGTATATCTTCCAGCACAAGAGTATTTAAGCCAAAATGTGTTCCGATCTTCTCTATGACATCAACCTGGTGTATACCATCTATGTTGACCCATGAAACTGTATTTTCATCCTTAGAATGAAAACATTCCTCTACAGTTTTCATTTTCACTTCCGAGAAGTGATCTTCATCGTAATCAAAAATAGTAAATCTGACCCTTTCTTCCTTCATCTCACCGATATGGATAAGAGACCCTGGTGGAAGACCTGCTTTAGTTGATCTTTTGAAGATTTTTGACATTGATACCCCTGCTACTTACAACTATGGCAGTGGATACATGCGTAGTTTATTTTTATGAAAAAACGCCCCTTAACTTCTTTGTTGGTCACAAAATGTATCTAATTGCACAATGAAATATAACAAATAATATATATGATAAATATTAAAAGATAATCGATATTATACATGAGAAATTGAGGAATATAACCGAATATGGATGGAACGGAAGACATTCGGAGCGATTTAGCTTTGGAAGGATATTGTAAAGCTCAAACTGAATCGACCGTTGATTCTGGGATCTTAAATTCTATTTTTGATGATCTACCTTTTATCATGGTCCTTATCGATGAGGACGGAATAATTAAAAATGTAAATCGAGCTGCCACTGTTAAATTGGGGAAGGATAAAAAGGATTGTGTTGGTCTTCTTGGTGGCGAAATATTTCAATGTATAAATTCATTTTCAGGTGAAGGATGCGGGAAAAACATAGAATGTCTAGATTGTGTTATCCGAAGATCCATACTGCACACTTTTAAGACTGGAGAGAACATTTATAAAAAGGAAGGTGAATTGGATATAGTAACCAATGGTCTTCCCGTACCAATTCATTTTTTTATTTCAACGATCCTGATACAAGGTGAAAATGGTCCAAATGTCTCATTGGTCGTGGATGATATATCAGAGATCAAAAGGACAAATGAGATCATCAAACGGAAACTTGAGATAGAAAAGGTAGTATCGCACACTTCTTCGATGTTCATCTCCAATAAAGATATTGATCTTAACATAGATTTTACACTGGAGAAAATTTGTAACTTGTGTGGAAGTAGCAGAAGTTACGTATTTCTGATCCGTGACAATGGAACTCAGATGGACAACACCCATGAGTATTGTCCGGAAGGTGTGGAAGCCCACAAAGAGAACCTTCAAGACCTCCCCGTAGATATGTTCCCCTGGTGGATGAACAAACTCCACAATGGTGAATCGATCCATATTAAAGATGTCTCAGCATTACCCGAAGAAGCATCAGCTGAAAAAGAGATCCTGGAGATGCAAGCAATCCGATCATTGCTAGTCTTGCCTCTGAACAGGGATAATGAACTTATCGGATTTATCGGATTGGACAATGTTCAAAATACTAGAGAGTGGGAAGAAGAAGATATTTCCATTCTTGGTATGGTGTCCCATATAATAGGAACTAGTCTCGAGCGCAAGCAAGCAGAGGATGCAATGCGAGATAGTGAAGAAAAACTGCGCAACATCGTGGAGAATAGCACTAATCTCTTCTATTCACATACACCGGAACACGAATTAACATATCTTAGCCCTCAGTGCCGTGAGTTCCTTCAATGCGAACCCGAGGAAGCCATGGTCAGATGGAGCAAAATCGCCACCGATAATCCAGTCAACAAAGAAGGATTTGTGCTTACAGAAAAAGCGATCAAAACCGGAAAAAAACAGCCATCATACCAAATGGAAGTTGCAGGAAAGAAAGGGCGAAATATCTGGGCAGAGGTAAACGAAACACCTATCGTAAAAGATGGAAAAACCGTAGCTATCGTTGGTTCTTTAACCAACATTACCTCGCGCAAGAAGGTGGAAGAAGAACTGGAGGAACGCCTGATGTTCCAAGAGGCGGTACTGGACTGTATCGCAAATGGCATCGTAGCCTGCGATCAGAAGGGGACACTGACGTATTTCAACCGGGCCATATGCGCACTCCATGGCTTCCCTATTGAACCGATCCCGGCGGAGGAGTGGGCGAACCACTACAGCCTGCACGAGCCGGATGGCAAAACGCCGCTGACGCTTGAGCGTAACCCACTGATACGGGCGTGGAAGGGTGAAGATGTGTCCAGCCAGGAGATGGTCATCGCAATGAAAGGACTTGCACCTCACACGCTAATTGCCACTGGACGCAAACTGACCGATACCAAAGGGAATCCACTCGGAGCAGTAGTGTCGATGAATGACATCACTGAACGGAAGCAGATAGAAACTGCTTTGCAAATATCTGAACAGAAGTTCAGAACATTTTTTAACAATTCTAATGATCCAACCCTAATATACGATTTTGACGGCATCATCCTGGAAGTGAACGAAGTTGCTTGTGAATTCACTGGTTATAGCAGAGATGAAATGCTGAGTATGTCAGTGATGGACTTGGATTCTCCTGAAAAAGCAGCAAGATTAGCTGATAATATAAGGCAATTACAAAAAGGAAAACGTGCTATATTTGAAAGCATAGCTCTTTGCAAAGACGGCACTCTTGTACCTATAGAACTAAGCAACAGTGTCATTGAGTATGATGGAAAAACAGCTGTCCTCTCCACTTCCAGAAACCTGACCGAGCGGAAGCAAGCAGAAGACGCAATGATCAATGCTAAAATTGCTGCTGAAGATGCTAATCGGGCTAAATCCGAATTTATCGCAAATATGAGCCATGAGCTAAGAACACCTCTTAATTCGGTCATTGGTTTCTCAGATGTACTGTACACTGAAAAATCTGGCACATTGAACGAAACTCAGAAACGCTACATTAATAATGTTTCTGCAAATGGGAAGCAGCTTTTGGTACTGATCAATGCGTTATTGGATTTCTCAAAGGTAGAAAGCGGAAAGATGGAGTTGAAAATAGAAGAATTCATTTTGACCAGATTAATTGAAGAAATAGAGACTTCAATAGTACCTTTGTCTTCAAAGAAGGATATTGAACTTAAATTCAATATCGACATCAGAAAGCCTATTATAAAAGCAGACCGAACAAAGCTCAAGCAGATACTCTACAATCTGATAAGCAATGCCATCAAGTTCACAGAACGAGGAGGTTTTGTGACTATCGAATCCCGAACCTCTGAAGATAATATTTCATTTTTTGTAAAAGATAATGGCATTGGGATCTTATCCGAGGATATGAAGAAACTATTTAGACCATTTGTCCAGATCGATTCATCACGTACACGGGAATATGGGGGTATTGGCCTCGGCCTCACCATTGTCAAAAAGTTTGTGGAAATGCAGGGAGGCGAAGTTTGGGTTGAGACCGAAGTTGGAAAAGGAAGTGAATTTGGATTTACTTTACCAAATGATCCTGAGATAATAGCCTATGATTAATATTTGACGTATCTGACGGTGAGATAAACCGAAAGTTACCACATTGTCAGCATAATCATGGAAATATAACCAGATCACCCAAATCGTGGACCACCGTAATCTGCATTATTGTTATATCCCCTGCTTTCCCAGTACCCCTCATATGGTTCATTAATAACCTCAATGCCGGTTATCCATTTTGCCCACTTGTAACCGTATTTGCTTTCAGCAACAAGCTGAAGCGGGAAACCCCGGTCTTGAGGAAGGGTTACATCATTGAGCCGGTAAGCGAGAATTATGTTGTTGTCGATAAGATAGTCCAGATCAAGGGCTGTAGAGTATCCATCTGCTGAATAAAAAATAACTGTTGTTGCTCCTTCCTGTACACCTGCCTCATCAAGTAATGTAGCAACTGGCACACCGGTCCATTTTCCAGTAAAGTCCCAACCTTCAACGCAATTGAGATCGACCACCTTTGAAACGTTCGGATAAGAAGTGATCTGTTCATAGGTCAGTTCCAATGGTTCATCGACCATACCATTGATGTTCAACAGATAAGTATCCTCAATTATCCTTTGTGTTCCTTTGATAGCATTGTTTCTCTGCTCACTTATAGGAGTAAGCTCGATCTCCTGAAATTCAAGAGTTTCCACTTCATCCCCGTATGTAACAACATCATCCCCACCTGTATCTGAATAAGTACAGCCTGAAATTGATATGAACAAGCACAAGATGACAAAGATACCGATCATTTTCATCACAATAACCCCAAATAAGAATTGATGTTGATACATAAAATAACTTTTCATGGTGTGACTTGTAACCCACGTGCCCTGCAACCACCTATGAAAAAATTACATATATTAAACAGACAGAACTTATATGGGGAAAAAGGGATTGAACACAACAAAAGATACACTCCGGAAATATAACCGCTATTCACATGTCTATGATCTTTTTGAATGGGTAATGGAGCATATTGCTTTCAAAAAATGGCGTAAGGTCGTTTTCTCAAAAGTTGAAGGAAGATGTCTTGAAGTCGGGTTAGGCACAGGTAAGAACTTTGATCACTATCCTGAAAATGCTCAAATGGTAGCTATCGATCTTTCACCTGGAATGATGGGAAAAGCTAAGGGAAGAGCAGCAAAAGCAGATGTGGAAATGGTGGTAATGGATGCCCAGCATCTTGCCTTCAAGGACAATGCGTTTGATTCAGTTGTAATGACATTTGTACTTTGTTCGGTGCCAGATCCTGTAAGAGGAGTGGAAGAATGCGTAAGGGTCTGCAAACCTGAAGGTAAGATAATCAATCTGGAACATGTTCGCAGCAAGTACCGAATAATTGCATTTATGGAAGAGCTGATGAACCCGATAACAAGCGGATTCTTCGGGTTCAATGTCAATAGGAACACAAGAAGCAATATCGAAGCCGGAGGAGCAAATGTTGTCGAAGACAATAATATGACATTTTTCGATATATTCAGGCTCTTTATCAGTAAACCGAACAAATAAGGCCATATATACCAAACAAGGAATAAACAGTATCAAACGATGAAAAACAGATCAGTTTGAAGTTACCGATATGAATATAAATGATTAATCGTTATGGACACATACTCAAATACACAACAAAAGAGGCGAATATAATGGAAGATGACTACGATGAACTTGATGATATTATAATGCAGAAACCTTCAGAGGGAGACAGAGTAAGGATGGAACACGAAATGCTTGACAAAGCTGCATCCCACCCAATAAGAAGACAGATCGTAACATCTATTGGTGTATTCGGTAAAGCGGAAGCTGACATAAAGGCTGAAGTGGAAACCGATGATAATACATTAAAGTATCACATGGACTTTTTGAAAAATGCTAATATCGTTGTGGTCAAGGAAGATCTTTTCAGATTGACGGATAGTGGCGTTGACATGCTGGCCTCTATCAAGGGCCATAAGGACAAATAAATACACACCATCAGGCCTTTCTCAGGGCAGTTGAACTGCCCGGATTCCCTTTTTTAAATTTTAGCTCTCTTCGGCACGATCTGGCCTAGCTTCGTGCAATCGGCACTTTTATATTCTCCCCGAGCTAATCAAAGACACCAATAATAATGAGTGATAACCATGATAAGTGTCAATGAAAAAGGACTAGCGATCATCGATGAGATGTTAGACTGGGAAGAAGATGTAAAGATAGAATCAAAAGTGCTTGAGAACGGCGCAACCATCATCGACTGTGGTGTGAACACCGAAGGCGGTTACGATGCAGGTATGTATCTCTCACGCCTCTGCCTCGCAGACCTTGCTGAGATCAGCTACACAAAGGTAGATCTCGATGGATTAGCAGTACCTGCAATTCAGATCGCTACCGACCATCCTACCATCGCATGTATGGCATCACAGTATGCAGGCTGGAGAATTGCAGTCGGCGACTACTTTGGAATGGGATCAGGTCCTGCAAGGGGTCTCGGACTTAAACCAAAAGAGCTCTATGAAGAGATCGGATACAAAGACGAGGCTGATGCAGCGGTCCTTGTAATGGAATCCGACAAACTTCCAACCGAGGAGATCGTCGAGTACATTGCAAAACATTGCAGTGTAGAGCCACAGAACGTTTACATTGCTGTTGCACCAACCTCATCAATTGCAGGATCTGTACAGATCTCCGCAAGGGTTGTTGAAACAGGTATCCACAAACTCGAATCCATTGGATATGACATCAACAAGATCAAGAGTGGATTCGGTGTTGCGCCTATTGCACCTATCGTAGGCGACGATACTAAATGCATGGGATCTACCAACGACTGTATCATCTACTGTGGTGAAACATACTACACCGTAGAAGACGGAAATGCAGAAGAGCTCGAAGATTTCGTTAAGAAAGCACCATCCTCAACATCAAGGGACTTTGGTAAGCCATTCTACACAACATTCAAGGAAGCAGGATTCGACTTCTTCAAGGTTGACGCAGGAATGTTCGCACCTGCAAAGATCACCATCAACGACCTCAAGTCAAAGAAGTCATTCACCAGCGGTCGCATCAACCCTGGCATTCTGCTCGAATCATTCGGCATCAAGAGCGTATAAGTATAATTCAGAATGCAGCCATCATTTATGGCTGCGATATTTCTTTTTTTGGAGGATAAATGGAAACAATAGATAATTCCAGTGGAGTCGGCGGTCTTTTAACATCTTTTAGAAAGCTTGTCAAGGACTCAAACAAAATTATGTTCATTGGCACAGCCGGATTCTGTACACCTTTTGCAGAACTTATGGCATACGTCATACGTGACAGCCAGATAGAGATAGGTTTTATTCCAGAGACCAGACCCGAGGAAGCAAGGGAGATCATCAAAACACCATTTGGGATGCAGATCGGAGATAATATAGACTTCCATGCAGACACTATTGTCCTTCTTGGCGGACTTTCCATGCCAAAGATGGGGATAGACATCAATGACATGAAGACCACAATTGAAAAAGTATTTGAGAACACGGAAAATAGAACTACCATCGGAGTCTGTTTCCAGTCAGCCTTTGAGAACCAATGCTGGATAGGACCGATAGAATTCGATCACATCATTAATTCTGACCTATCGATCAAAACATTGAAAGCTTGAATTAGAAAAAAATATCAGAGAATTAAGCATCTACATTATTTTTCTTTTTTAGTGCTCATTTTGCATTGCTATGATCCATCATTGATCCATAGAATGAGGTTACAATTCATTTGATAAATGCATCCACAACAACATGCCATACGCCTGGCGAATATTTTTTGATGTGATAGCATCCAATGATCTCAACATCCCTTCCAAGAGTTGCTGCTGCATCCTTTATTCTCTGTATGGGACGGTCAAAGACAAGACATTCAGGCGTAGTCTCGTGATAATGCAGAGTACCGCCCTCTTTCTTGATAGCAGATATCCCCTGCTGGAGATACTCATGAGTGGTGCCCACATATCCCATGATCACACGGTCGGCAATGCCCACAGGCGTCACAACCTTGCAATTTCCATTGATAGCTTCAATGACATCTTCCTGATGGTTCAGCCTTATGTTCTCAAGCAGATAGCTGTATGAGACAGGATTCAGTTCGATGGAATAGACCTTTTTAGGCTTTCCGTGTACTGCCATAGGAATGGAAAAGTATCCGATACCTGCGAACATATCTACTACTACATCATCCTTTCCAAGCTTACTCATTCGTCTTTTTTCAGCAAGGTTGCCCTTTGAGAACATCAACTTCATCACATCGATCTTAAAAAGGCAACCGTTCTCCTTCTGTATGGTCTCTGTCTTGTCACCAATAATAATCTCACGCTCAGGTTCCCTGAAAGGTCCTTTTATTCCAAGGTCCTGCACAACACAATTACATCGAGGATTCATCAAAAGAAGTTTTTCCGCGATCTTTTTTCTGTAATTTCGAATCTCAGCAGGAATATGGGTTATTATGACATCACCTATCAACTGCCAGCCCGAAGGAACGTATTGAATCAGTTCATCAGGAATAATACCTCTTAGATGCTCTTTCAATGAAGCAGTTGACCGATAGAATTCCGGGCTGCTTTGTTCCACAACAGTGAAACCGGACACATCACGAAGAATGGGAATTTCAGCCATCCTGCCTTCCAGTGAACCAACTACCAATATCTTCCGGGACCTATCCAACACATTCAACTCTACAAATTCAGCCCTTACAGCTTCAACTGATCCAATGGGTACAACAACAGATTTCATAGAACGGTCTGAATCTGCACTAAAGTAAAAATAAACTAACGGTCAAAATTGGAAAGAATAGTTGAAAATTACTCGAAAAGCCGATAATAATTCCCAACTGAGTTAAAATTGTTAGCCACTGTGATAAAATCCATTTAGGTTGCCTTAAAAATCAGTGCAAATTGAGGCTTTATGATTCGTTACATAGCGAACGTTTATATATTTTATATTTTAATTGTTCTATATGGAGCCTGATGGACAAACTGCACTATTTTCAACCCTAAATGGTATTATTGCCATTGACGGTCCGGTCAAGCTTCAAATAATGGAGTTATTGCACGAGAATGCACAATCTTTTGATGATATCGTAAAGCATACAGGAAAAGCAAAATCAACAATCTCCGTACACCTGAAGGATCTAAAGGCAAACCATTTACTTGAAGAACATGTGGACCCTGATGACAGGCGTAAAAAGACATATGTCATGTGCTCACAATATGCCGCATGCTCACAAAAACCAGTATTCGACCATTACAAAAAGAACCTGGAAGAGTTTACCTCGAGCTTCGATAGTGAAGGAAAGCTTCTCAGATCAATATTCCAGACAGTACAAAGCGGTTTTCAGGCACAGGGATTCAACCACACGCCAATAATGGAAAATATCGGACAGGATATAGGAATGAAGATCGCAGAAACATTCACTTCGACTGATATCGAAGGATTGTTCGAGGAAGTTGCGGATTACTGGCAAAGGCACAAAATGGGCAAACTCACCATTGTATCCCATGATGCCCTCATTATCAATATAAAGGACAGTTTTATCTGCGAAGGTACAAAGAACATAGGCCAGACATTATGCTCTTTTAATGAAGGCATACTTCAGGGAATTATCCTAAATAGACTGAACCTGCAATGCAACATCGTGGAAACAGAATGTTGTGGAACAGGTTATGGACACTGCCTCTTTGTTATGCAATAACTGCCCTTGCAAATATACTCAATGCATAGGAATGAAACTGCAAGCTATTCATTATACCTATTAGAAGACCATTTTAGAGAGAAGGTAAAAAAGGGTAAGATCAGACAAGATCACCAAAGGGACTTGTCTGTCAATCAACTTAACGAGTTCCTTTGATAACGCCAATTTCTGCATTCAGCAAAGGACCTATCTCTGCCACGATACCCGGGCCATCCGTTTTCTCACGGCATACCACCAGATTCTCAAGCAGACCAAGCCTTTCAATGCCATAAACATC
>Ga0255365_10239_pt1 | contig 14196 bp, 10 predicted proteins | sample ANMaggSeSYBR01J3_FD_182089 | JGI IMG/M metagenome (GOLD analysis project Ga0255365, IMG submission 182089) | Sediment cell enrichment communities from methane seep in Santa Monica Basin, California, United Staets - ANME aggregate JGI... | ecosystem: Environmental > Aquatic > Marine > Cold seeps >... | reverse complement strand
GAGGCAAAAAAACTAATTGGCCGAAAGTTAACTGATGATGAAAGTTTTTCTGTAAAAAAGGGGATTGAATCAGGACTGCTTTTTGATATAGAGACTGTGTTTAAAACAGCAATTGAAAATGCTACAGAATCTTAATGAAATCATATGGTTAGAGTGACCACTTCAATGCCATTTTTAGCAAGACTTATTCAAGATAATGAAAAGATACATAACAAATCGTTCATGCGGACGGCTGGAATCTGGCGCATTTTGCAAGGACATACTTATCAAGAAATTCCATAGCACTTTGAGTGTTTTTAGAATTTACCCGCCGCCGGTGAACAGGTTCGCTACAAGAAACAGGAGAGGTGACAAATGAGTTTTAGATTAGAAAAAATGACAACTAAAGATAAATTAAAGGCAATGGAAATCCTGTGGGATGACATTTGTCGGAATTTACCAGATTTCTCATCACCTGCATGGCATGAAAATATTTTGAACGAAAGAGAACAAAATTTAAGAGAGGGAAAAGATAAATTTGTTGATTGGGATCAAGCTAAAAAAGATATATGGACTTCGGTTCAATGAAAATCAAAATACTTGAATCAGCAAAAGATGATTTGAAAGAGGGTTTTCATTTCTATGAATTCCAAGAGAGAGATATTGGCAAGTACTTTTTAGATGCGCTTTCAATTGATATCGAATCTCTCAGCCTATTTGCCGGAATTCACAGCATTCATTTTGGCAAATATTATCGCCTTCTTTCAAAAAGATTCCCTTTCGCGGTCTATTACCGCATCGAAGAAAATGAAGTAAGAATTTATGCTGTAATAGATTGTCGAAGAGATCCAGCTTGGATAAGACGGAGATTGCAATGATAAAATAGTGAACAAGGCGCTCCACCTAATCGCTATTCCGCTACGCTCCATAGCGGCAGGTGAACCCGGTTATATTTTTTAGGTTTAATTATTATTTGGAGTGAACGAAAAGTTACAATCAAACGCAAAGTAAGGGATAAGGATGAGCGGTAGTCCCTACAAAGCAGTGCAGGTTTGAGAATACCGCCCTGTTTTACTTTGTAAACACCTGATTTTTCTCTATATGCTGCCATAAGACATGATATGCAACTTACTGAAATTATTGACCCGCACTGTTTTGTAGGGACTACCGGATGAGCTTTGATATTTTAATTCTGAACATCCTGTTAATTCTGTCGAAAAAGTATCTTTGAAAAACCTGAATTGTTAAGGCAAATTCTATGAAGTACATAAATATCGACAAAAAAAACTGGGCCAACGGACTCAAAAATTTATATGGAAATTATAGATTATTTGGCCCTGTAAAGAATAATAAACAGCATGTTTTTAAAGAACTCGGTAAAGGTGAACTCCCGAATCTCAATTATCTCAATACACTTCTTTCACCAAAATCCATTGCTTTTCCACAATCTGAAACAATGTTTGAATATTCTTTAGATGAAAACAAAGAAAATCATCATATATTAAAAGAAATAGATAAAGATTATTCACCACGAGCTTTAATAGGAATAAGGCCATGTGATGCAGCATCTTTTCTGCTTGTCAAACGTAACTTTGACACACCTGAATATAAAGATCCTTATTGGCTGCGCGCCTATGAGGCAACAATATTTATAGGACTGGCGTGCAGTTGTCCATGCAGCACATGCTTCTGTACAAGTGCTGGTTGCGGGCCTTTTCACGAAGACGGACTTGATCTGCTCCTCGTTGATGAAGGGAAAAACTTTATTGCAAAAATTTTAACTCCAAGAGGTGAAAAGTTTATAAAATCTGCAGGATGGGAAACCGAGACCGACCCCACTATCGCAGAAAAAATAATCAAAAACATGAAAATAAAGGCGGAAGAAAAGATAGCTTCTTTTGTCTCAACTGATCAGCTTAAAAACAAATCAACCACCAGGCTGTATGATGCGACCTTTTGGGACGATATAGCTTTTGCATGCATAAACTGCGGAACATGTACCTATGTTTGCCCAACATGCTGGTGTTTCGACATACAGGATGAAGTCAGCAAAAACTCAGGCTTACGTATGCGCAACTGGGATAGCTGCATGTATCCTTTGTTTACAATCCACGGCACTGGATACAATCCGAGAAACACCAAGGTGCAAAGAGTTCGTCAGCGTTTCATGCACAAACTTAAATATTATGTGGACAGATACAATGAGGGAATTCAATGTGTAGGATGCGGGCGCTGCATTCGATTATGTCCGGTTAATATCGATATACGAAAGGTCTGCGATATTATGAACAACTATAATGATTGATGATTGTCGATTGATGATTGGTGACTGGTGACTGAAGGTATTCTATTAATTTTATAACAAAAAGACAGAGCGAAGCGATTCCACAAATCATCAATCACAAATCATCAATCAACAATCTTAACTATGAGTTCACAAACAGCTTGCACAGTTGTTATTGGCAACCAAGCCAACAATTTGTAATATCAATGGAGGAATACTTTGCAAAATCCGTACCTTCCTTATCCGGTTCGCATTGATGAAATAATAACTGAAACCGAAGATAAAAATCTCAAAACATTCAAACTGGTTTTTTTAAACCCTGATGATGAAAAAAAATTTTCATATATGCCGGGTCAGTTTGCCGAACTTTCTGTGGCAGGAAAAGGTGAAGTACCCATTGGGATTGCATCGTCTCCAACTGAAAAAGGATATCTAAAGTTTACTGTCAACAAGGTTGGACTGGTTACAACTTGCCTCCATTCAATGAAACCCGGTGATATTATAGGCGTTCGCGGGCCGCTTGGCCGCCATCTCTGGGATACATTGAAAGGAAAAAATGTAGTAATAATCGGCGGCGGTTTTGCCTTTACTACTCTCCGTTCATCCATAGTATATATGCTTGATCCTTTAAATCGTATGAATTTTAAAGATATTAATGCTATATACGGTTCCAGATCTCCCGGAATGCTGCTCTACAGGGATGAACTTGCAGTATGGGAAACTCGTGATGATATAAATATGCATATTACTGTGGATGGTACAGATGACCCGGACTGGAAATACAATGTCGGTTTTGTACCGACCATCACAGAACAAAAAGCGCCACCTGGGGATTCAGACACATATGCTTTAATCTGCGGCCCCCCCATTATGATCAAGTTTACCCAGCCTGTGCTTGACAAACTCGGATACGCCCATGATCATATAATAATGTCACTTGAAATGCGGATGAAATGCGGCATAGGAATATGCGGCCGATGCAATATCGGAAAAGAATATGTATGCAAAGATGGTCCGATTTTTACACTGGCAGAGTTGGATAATATGCCAAAAGAATATTAGGAACGTGGACGAAACAACTTCCCCAACTATACATCACAGCTTCAGGCCGCCTTTGTCCGGTCTCAGATCACAAAAATATTGAAATAGCTCGCTATTCCTTCAACTTTTGTGATCTGAGATCGAATAAATTCGACCCAAATCTGTGCGCCTACTTGAGGAAGTTAATTCGTCCACGTTCCTTAGCTCAAAGTAGCCAACCGTGAAACTGACAACCTGAGTTGTTACGATATAATATTTATATTTTTAGTATTGACATTAATTAAATAATAGGATATTAAATACTGATATACAAAAAAAGTGGAGCTATAGGCCGTAGGCCATATGAAAAATAATTAAATAAAGGAGGATTTTTAAATGCCGCAAGTAGAATATGGGGGAGTAACATTTACCGTAGATGAAGACGGATTTATTGATGATTTTAATAACTATTGTCCGGAGTGGTTACAACATGTTAAAAAAGAAGAAGGTATTGAGGAGTTAAATGATGAGCACATGAAACTCGTTCAAGTGCTCAGGGATTACTATGAAAAAAACGGTATTGCACCAATGGTTCGTGTCCTTTCCAAGGTTACAGGCTTCAAACTGAAGCATATATATGAGCTTTATCCGTCAGGACCAGGCAAGGGAGCCTGTAAGATGGCTGCTCTTCCAAAACCGACCGGATGCGTATAATCAAAAAATGTAAAAGGTTTAAAATCTAATTGTTCAAAAAAGGCTCTGCTTTCTAAAGCAGGGCCTTTTTTTCTGGAGGCAAGATGATACTTAAAATTAAAACCGGATCCAAAACAGAATTAATCGATATTACTTCAGAGATACGGAATTTGGTTAGATCCTCCAGTATAAAAGAAGGCTTTTGCATGCTTTATGTGCCTCACACTACCGCGGCTGTTACGATTAATGAAAGTGCTGATCCCAGCGTTAAATCCGATATTTTAATGATTTTAAACAAAATCATCCCCTGGGAAGCTGAATATCGCCATCTTGAAGGAAATTCTCCTGCCCATATAAAATCAACAATTGTCGGAGTTTCTGAACTAATCGCAATAGAAAACGAGAAACTTGTGCTGGGTACGTGGCAAGGGATATTTTTCTGTGAATTTGACGGTCCAAGGAATAGAAAAGTTAATGTGCATTTATTTCAAGAGAATATAGAGGAGTAAAATACATGCCTTCAATGGATGATACAGATAGAGACATTCTGAACCGCATACAGTCTGACTTTCCAATAACCTCACACCCCTACCTCGCTATTGCCAATGATATGGGTCTTTCTGAAAACGATGTTATAAAACGACTTGCCAGTTTGAAAAAAAATGAAAACAATTGATGGAAACACAGCAGCAGCCCACGTGGCCTATGCCATGAGTGATGCTGCTGCCATTTATCCCATTACTCCTTCATCGGGTATGGGAGAAATGTGCGATGAATGGGCGGCCAATGGTCTTAAGAATGTATTCGGACAAACCATGCTGGTTCGACAACTTCAGTCAGAAGCTGGTGCAGCAGCGGCTGTGCACGGAAATCTGGCGGCCGGTGCCCTTACTACAACCTTTACTGCTTCACAGGGTCTTCTTTTGATGATTCCAAACATGTATAAGATGTCGGGCGAAGTGCTGCCGGCTGTATTTCATGTCACGGCTCGCGCAATTGCAGGACATGCGCTTTCCATTTTTGGGGACCATCAGGATATCAATGCTGTGCGACAGACAGGTTTCTCCCTCCTGGCATCCGCTTCAGTGCAGGAGGTCATGGATCTGGGACTTGTAACACATCTTGCAGCAGTTGAGGCATCTGTTCCTTTTATCCATTTCTTTGACGGGTTTCGTACTTCACATGAAATTCAAAAAGTCGAAATGATAGACTACGATGACATGGCTAAATTGGTAAACAGGGACGCGGTTAAGGCTTTTCGCGACAGAGCCGCAAACCCGGAAAGGCCCGAACTAAGGGGAACTGCTCAGAATCCGGACATTTATTTTCAGGGTATAGAAGTGTCCAATCCCTATTATCAAAGGATTCCTGCCATTGTCTCTCAATGTATGAAAAAAGTCGAAAACCTGACCGGTCGCAAATATCGGCTGTTTGATTATGTAGGGGATCCCGATGCGGAAAGAATCATCATTTCCATGGGTTCTTCCTGTGAAACAATCGAAGAGGTTGTCAATTACCTGGTTGACAAAGGAGAACGGGTCGGCCTTGTCAAGATACGATTGTACCGTCCTTTCTCAGTTGAACATCTGTTTGCTGCAATACCTGCAACTGTTGATCGCATTACAGTTCTTGACAGGACAAAAGAGAGGGGTGCGCTGGGCGATCCTTTATATCAAGACATATGCACGGCCTATATGGAACGAGGTGAAATGCCTGTAATAGTCGGTGGAAGATATGGTCTTGGCTCCAAAGAGTTTAACCCAGGCATGGTCAAAGCTGTATTTGATAACATGAATTCAGCCGGTCCTAGAAATCACTTTACCGTTGGTATTGTTGATGATGTTACAAACACTTCCCTGGAAGTAGAAGAGGGATTTGATGTGGCTCCGGAAGGAACTGTGCAATGCAAATTCTGGGGGTTGGGAGCTGACGGAACCGTAGGCGCAAACAAGAGCGCAATCAAAATTATTGGTGATAACACAGATATGTTTGCCCAGGCTTATTTTGCCTATGATTCCAAAAAATCCGGCGGCATTACCATGTCTCACCTTCGTTTTGGCAAAACGCCCATTAAATCTACCTATCTGATAGATTCAGCAGATTATATAGCATGTCACAAATCAAAATATGTGGAAACCTACGATGTGCTTGAGGGCATCAAAGACGGCGGGACCTTTGTTCTCAATTCCCACTGGACCGCTAAAGACATGGAAAAAGAACTACCAGCTTTCATGCGCAGAACAATTGCCGAAAAGAAGCTCAAATTTTACAATATCGATGCTGTGAAAATCGCGGCTGGAGTGGGTCTTGGAGGCAGGATCAACATGATCATGCAAACCGCCTTTTTTAAACTGGCAAATATTATTCCTGTGGAAGATGCTATTGCCTATCTCAAAGACCAGATTAAAAAGATGTTTAGCAAAAAGGGCGATAAAATTGTCAATATGAACTACGAAGCGGTTGATAAGACCCTGGATAATCTGGTTGAAATCAAATATCCGAAATCATGGATTGATGCTTCCGACAGTCCGGTTGCCGTCACAGACGAACCTGATTTTGTCAAAAATGTGATGCGTCCCATATTGGCACAGCAGGGAGACAAACTTCCTGTCAGCGCTTTTACACCGGATGGTATTTTCCCTGTAGCTACAACAAAATATGAGAAACGGGGCGTGGCAATTAATGTTCCAACCTGGGATATGGACAATTGCATACAGTGCAACCAGTGCGCTATGGTCTGCCCCCATGCGGCCATACGTCCGGTTTTATTAACAGAAGAAGAGTTAACCAAGGCCCCTAAAGGGTTTAAGGCAATAAAAGCTATCGGCAAGGAGCTTAAAGGATACTCTTTCCGCATGCAGGTAAACACGCTTGACTGCATGGGGTGCGGCAATTGTGCAGACATCTGTCCCGCCAAAAAACCGGCCCTTGTGATGAAGCCGATTGAAACCCAGATAGATATTCAGGTGCCCTTCCATAAATATGCTGTTGAACTGCCTGTGCGGGATAACCTGGTTAAAAGAAACAGCATCAAAGGCAGCCAGTTCTTCCAGCCGTTGGTTGAGTTCTCCGGGGCCTGCGCGGGATGCGGCGAGACTCCGTATGCAAAACTCCTTACACAACTCTTTGGAGAGCGAATGATCATTGGCAACGCAACCGGATGCACTTCGATCTGGGGCGGCAGCGCTCCTGCTATTCCTTACTGTGTTAATAAAGACGGCTTTGGCCCTACCTGGGGAAATTCTCTGTTTGAAGATCCTGCAGAATTTACTTATGGAATGTTTCTGGCAACAATGCAGCGACGCAAAAAGCTGGCTGACCTGATGCATGAAGCGCTCAATACTGATATTCCAAAGAAAGTAAAGAATGCCTTGCAGGGCTGGCTGGACAATATGAAAGATGCCGAAGGATCCAAAAAATTTGGGGACCAGCTTAAAGCCCTTTTGCCGGATTACAAAGATAATCCAGTCTTGTGTGAAATCGCCGATATGTCCCTGTTGTTTACAAAAAAGTCTTACTGGATCTTTCTTGGAGATGGCTCTGCATATGACATCTCATTTGGCGGTCTTGACCATGTGATGGCAACAGGGGAAGATATTAATATCATGGTGTTTGATACAGAGGTCTATTCAAATACAGGAGGCCAGGCTTCAAAGGCCACCCCAACAGGCTCGGTTGCCAAGTTTACAGCCTCAGGCAAGAAAACATGCAAAAAAGATATGGGACGTATGGCCATGACATACGGCTATGTATATGTTGCCAGCGTGGCTATGGGGGCAAATAAACAGCAAATGTTAAAGGCTTTTACCGAAGCCGAAAGCTATGACGGGCCATCCTTGATAATGGGTTATGCGCCATGCATTAATCATGGCATCAAAAAGGGTATGGGGAAAAGCCAGGAAGAAGAGAAGCTTGCTGTTCAATCCGGCTACTGGCCGCTTTATCGCTACAATCCTCTGCTTAAAGCTGAAGGCAAGAATCCTTTTATCCTCGATTCCAAAAAACCTGATGGAAACTTTCAGGAATTCCTGTCAGGGGAGGTGCGTTATGCTTCTCTGCAAAAATCATTTCCAGAGGAGTCTAAAAAACTGACCGTCCGCCTTGAAAAGGAGTATATGGAACGTTATGAAACCTTAAAACTGCTGGCAGATCCAAAATCCATTTGCGATGAGGATAAAAAAGAAGAAAACAAATAGATTATTTTAAAATTATAGCATAAAGATAAAAGGCCATTTGTGGAAACAAATGGCCTTTTTTATATGAATTGTCAAAAAATTTTGTTAAAATTAAAGAAAGCGTTCACGGAACATTGAAATTAGAAATTTGGCCTTCATGCTTTTGTACTGTTCTTCCAATTTTAAGTTTCAAGTTTCAAGCCGTGAACGGCTACAATAATTTAAATCCTGTCAAAAAATAATATTAAAGTGATACGTCTGGTAAATATTATTTGTCACCGGTTGAATACAGTTCAGGCCTTCTGTTTGGGAGGAAAAATCGCATCCTGTGATTTCTTACCCTGTTAATCTCATCCACCTTAAGATCATAAACCAGTATTCCTTCTTTTCCGCTTAAGTCTTTTGATAGAACCCCACCTGAAGGACCGATTATCATGGCAACGCCAGGAAAACTAAGCCCTTTTCCATTTTCGCCGGTCTGGTTGCATGCAATGACGAAAATACTGTTATCATATGCCCTGGCAGGAAGATGCCGCATCCATGATTTGAATTTCTCATCAGGCGTTCCTCGCGGTGATGCATGTGGAATGAAAATAATATCAGCTCCGTTTACTGCCATATGGGTAGAAAGCTCAGGAAAGTGAGCATCATAGCAAAGCTGGATGCCAAATTTAACTCCCTGGAACTCAAACAAGGGAATTTTGTTTCCTGGTGTAAAAATGGTACGTTCAGGCGGGGAAATTTGCAACTTACGATAAACACTCGGGGGTTCATAAGGTTTTATGATTAGATGGCTTGCAAATATTTTTCCATTGCTATCCTTTTCAGCAATGCCAGCCAGAATGGCAACATTTTCGGATTCAGCCAGTTTTACTATCTCTTTTGTTGCCGGCCCTGGTACTGGTTCTGCCGCATTAATGATATCTTCCCCGGTAGTATAACCCGTAATATTCATCTCAGGAAAACAGATTATAGATGCACCTTTTTTTTTAGCTTCCTTTACCCACCTTACCATTTGATCAAGGTTGCGCCTGGTTTCGTTGACAGGTGAATTTGAGATTACTGCTGCAATGCGTATATCTTTCATAAAAATTACGCCTTAAAGATCAAAGTGAGCCTTTATTTTGTATACTTTTGTTGCTGGCAGGTTTATTATTTCTTTTATGCTGGTTTCCTGAGATATATTTTCGAGGTTTTTCTCTATTTCCTCCATGCTTGGCGCAATAAAGGTAAACCAGATGTTAAATTCATTATCACGTTGATAATTGTGCGTTACTCCGTGATATCGGTTGACTATAGAGGCAAAATGGTCAATTTTGTCCTCTTCTACTTTGGCTGCGCAAAGTGTACTCACGAATCCTAATTTTTCAGGGACAAAATTACCGCCGATTCGACGAATTATTTTATTTTTTTTCAAACTGGCAAGTCGTTTTATAACATCGTTTTCAGAAAGACCCATATCATTGGCAATAGCGAGGTAGGGGTGTGAGGTTATTGGAAAGTCAGACTGTATGCGGTTCAGAATGTCTCTATCTGTATCATCCATTGAAGGCATGTATTTTACTCCTCTATATTCTCTTGAAATAAATGCACATTAACTTTTCTATTCCTTGGACCGTCAAATTCACAGAAAAATATCCCTTGCCACGTACCCAGCACAAGTTTCTCGTTTTCTATTGCGATTAGTTCAGAAACTCCGACAATTGTTGATTTTATATGGGCAGGAGAATTTCCTTCAAGATGGCGATATTCAGCTTCCCAGGGGATGATTTTGTTTAAAATCATTAAAATATCGGATTTAACGCTGGGATCAGCACTTTCATTAATCGTAACAGCCGCGGTAGTGTGAGGCACATAAAGCATGCAAAAGCCTTCTTTTATACTGGAGGATCTAACCAAATTCCGTATCTCTGAAGTAATATCGATTAATTCTGTTTTGGATCCGGTTTTAATTTTAAGTATCATCTTGCCTCCAGAAAAAAAGGCCCTGCTTTAGAAAGCAGAGCCTTTTTTGAACAATTAGATTTTAAACCTTTTACATTTTTTGATTATACGCATCCGGTCGGTTTTGGAAGAGCAGCCATCTTACAGGCTCCCTTGCCTGGTCCTGACGGATAAAGCTCATATATATGCTTCAGTTTGAAGCCTGTAACCTTGGAAAGGACACGAACCATTGGTGCAATACCGTTTTTTTCATAGTAATCCCTGAGCACTTGAACGAGTTTCATGTGCTCATCATTTAACTCCTCAATACCTTCTTCTTTTTTAACATGTTGTAACCACTCCGGACAATAGTTATTAAAATCATCAATAAATCCGTCTTCATCTACGGTAAATGTTACTCCCCCATATTCTACTTGCGGCATTTAAAAATCCTCCTTTATTTAATTATTTTTCATATGGCCTACGGCCTATAGCTCCACTTTTTTTGTATATCAGTATTTAATATCCTATTATTTAATTAATGTCAATACTAAAAATATAAATATTATATCGTAACAACTCAGGTTGTCAGTTTCACGGTTGGCTACTTTGAGCTAAGGAACGTGGACGAATTAACTTCCTCAAGTAGGCGCACAGATTTGGGTCGAATTTATTCGATCTCAGATCACAAAAGTTGAAGGAATAGCGAGCTATTTCAATATTTTTGTGATCTGAGACCGGACAAAGGCGGCCTGAAGCTGTGATGTATAGTTGGGGAAGTTGTTTCGTCCACGTTCCTAATATTCTTTTGGCATATTATCCAACTCTGCCAGTGTAAAAATCGGACCATCTTTGCATACATATTCTTTTCCGATATTGCATCGGCCGCATATTCCTATGCCGCATTTCATCCGCATTTCAAGTGACATTATTATATGATCATGGGCGTATCCGAGTTTGTCAAGCACAGGCTGGGTAAACTTGATCATAATGGGGGGGCCGCAGATTAAAGCATATGTGTCTGAATCCCCAGGTGGCGCTTTTTGTTCTGTGATGGTCGGTACAAAACCGACATTGTATTTCCAGTCCGGGTCATCTGTACCATCCACAGTAATATGCATATTTATATCATCACGAGTTTCCCATACTGCAAGTTCATCCCTGTAGAGCAGCATTCCGGGAGATCTGGAACCGTATATAGCATTAATATCTTTAAAATTCATACGATTTAAAGGATCAAGCATATATACTATGGATGAACGGAGAGTAGTAAAGGCAAAACCGCCGCCGATTATTACTACATTTTTTCCTTTCAATGTATCCCAGAGATGGCGGCCAAGCGGCCCGCGAACGCCTATAATATCACCGGGTTTCATTGAATGGAGGCAAGTTGTAACCAGTCCAACCTTGTTGACAGTAAACTTTAGATATCCTTTTTCAGTTGGAGACGATGCAATCCCAATGGGTACTTCACCTTTTCCTGCCACAGAAAGTTCGGCAAACTGACCCGGCATATATGAAAATTTTTTTTCATCATCAGGGTTTAAAAAAACCAGTTTGAATGTTTTGAGATTTTTATCTTCGGTTTCAGTTATTATTTCATCAATGCGAACCGGATAAGGAAGGTACGGATTTTGCAAAGTATTCCTCCATTGATATTACAAATTGTTGGCTTGGTTGCCAATAACAACTGTGCAAGCTGTTTGTGAACTCATAGTTAAGATTGTTGATTGATGATTTGTGATTGATGATTTGTGGAATCGCTTCGCTCTGTCTTTTTGTTATAAAATTAATAGAATACCTTCAGTCACCAGTCACCAATCATCAATCGACAATCATCAATCATTATAGTTGTTCATAATATCGCAGACCTTTCGTATATCGATATTAACCGGACATAATCGAATGCAGCGCCCGCATCCTACACATTGAATTCCCTCATTGTATCTGTCCACATAATATTTAAGTTTGTGCATGAAACGCTGACGAACTCTTTGCACCTTGGTGTTTCTCGGATTGTATCCAGTGCCGTGGATTGTAAACAAAGGATACATGCAGCTATCCCAGTTGCGCATACGTAAGCCTGAGTTTTTGCTGACTTCATCCTGTATGTCGAAACACCAGCATGTTGGGCAAACATAGGTACATGTTCCGCAGTTTATGCATGCAAAAGCTATATCGTCCCAAAAGGTCGCATCATACAGCCTGGTGGTTGATTTGTTTTTAAGCTGATCAGTTGAGACAAAAGAAGCTATCTTTTCTTCCGCCTTTATTTTCATGTTTTTGATTATTTTTTCTGCGATAGTGGGGTCGGTCTCGGTTTCCCATCCTGCAGATTTTATAAACTTTTCACCTCTTGGAGTTAAAATTTTTGCAATAAAGTTTTTCCCTTCATCAACGAGGAGCAGATCAAGTCCGTCTTCGTGAAAAGGCCCGCAACCAGCACTTGTACAGAAGCATGTGCTGCATGGACAACTGCACGCCAGTCCTATAAATATTGTTGCCTCATAGGCGCGCAGCCAATAAGGATCTTTATATTCAGGTGTGTCAAAGTTACGTTTGACAAGCAGAAAAGATGCTGCATCACATGGCCTTATTCCTATTAAAGCTCGTGGTGAATAATCTTTATCTATTTCTTTTAATATATGATGATTTTCTTTGTTTTCATCTAAAGAATATTCAAACATTGTTTCAGATTGTGGAAAAGCAATGGATTTTGGTGAAAGAAGTGTATTGAGATAATTGAGATTCGGGAGTTCACCTTTACCGAGTTCTTTAAAAACATGCTGTTTATTATTCTTTACAGGGCCAAATAATCTATAATTTCCATATAAATTTTTGAGTCCGTTGGCCCAGTTTTTTTTGTCGATATTTATGTACTTCATAGAATTTGCCTTAACAATTCAGGTTTTTCAAAGATACTTTTTCGACAGAATTAACAGGATGTTCAGAATTAAAATATCAAAGCTCATCCGGTAGTCCCTACAAAACAGTGCGGGTCAATAATTTCAGTAAGTTGCATATCATGTCTTATGGCAGCATATAGAGAAAAATCAGGTGTTTACAAAGTAAAACAGGGCGGTATTCTCAAACCTGCACTGCTTTGTAGGGACTACCGCTCATCCTTATCCCTTACTTTGCGTTTGATTGTAACTTTTCGTTCACTCCAAATAATAATTAAACCTAAAAAATATAACCGGGTTCACCTGCCGCTATGGAGCGTAGCGGAATAGCGATTAGGTGGAGCGCCTTGTTCACTATTTTATCATTGCAATCTCCGTCTTATCCAAGCTGGATCTCTTCGACAATCTATTACAGCATAAATTCTTACTTCATTTTCTTCGATGCGGTAATAGACCGCGAAAGGGAATCTTTTTGAAAGAAGGCGATAATATTTGCCAAAATGAATGCTGTGAATTCCGGCAAATAGGCTGAGAGATTCGATATCAATTGAAAGCGCATCTAAAAAGTACTTGCCAATATCTCTCTCTTGGAATTCATAGAAATGAAAACCCTCTTTCAAATCATCTTTTGCTGATTCAAGTATTTTGATTTTCATTGAACCGAAGTCCATATATCTTTTTTAGCTTGATCCCAATCAACAAATTTATCTTTTCCCTCTCTTAAATTTTGTTCTCTTTCGTTCAAAATATTTTCATGCCATGCAGGTGATGAGAAATCTGGTAAATTCCGACAAATGTCATCCCACAGGATTTCCATTGCCTTTAATTTATCTTTAGTTGTCATTTTTTCTAATCTAAAACTCATTTGTCACCTCTCCTGTTTCTTGTAGCGAACCTGTTCACCGGCGGCGGGTAAATTCTAAAAACACTCAAAGTGCTATGGAATTTCTTGATAAGTATGTCCTTGCAAAATGCGCCAGATTCCAGCCGTCCGCATGAACGATTTGTTATGTATCTTTTCATTATCTTGAATAAGTCTTGCTAAAAATGGCATTGAAGTGGTCACTCTAACCATATGATTTCATTAAGATTCTGTAGCATTTTCAATTGCTGTTTTAAACACAGTCTCTATATCAAAAAGCAGTCCTGATTCAATCCCCTTTTTTACAGAAAAACTTTCATCATCAGTTAACTTTCGGCCAATTAGTTTTTTTGCCTC
>Ga0255365_10237_pt1 | contig 14281 bp, 9 predicted proteins | sample ANMaggSeSYBR01J3_FD_182089 | JGI IMG/M metagenome (GOLD analysis project Ga0255365, IMG submission 182089) | Sediment cell enrichment communities from methane seep in Santa Monica Basin, California, United Staets - ANME aggregate JGI... | ecosystem: Environmental > Aquatic > Marine > Cold seeps >... | reverse complement strand
TTGAAATTTGAAATTGGAAATTGGGAAGAACAGTACAAAAGCATGAAGGCCAAATTTCCAATTTCCAATTTCAATGTTTCGTGAACGCTTTAGCTTTTTAAAAATATATCACACCTTAAACTGACGTATGGCCGATAAATTGCGCTCGCAGGAGGTATATATTCAACAATATGTCTGATAACATAAATAATAATATCGCAGATCTTTTGTTTGAGGCAAACATTCTAAAAAAAATTCCAAGATCAGGCTTTCATTTTCTTGGTGCCGGGAAGGAGTCAGTTGCCGAACATGTATTTAGTACAACATTTATTGCATATATTATTTCAAAAATAATGCCGGATGCTGATGCGCTTAGACTGATAACCATGTGTCTTGTACACGATCTTGCGGAGGCAAGAACCGGCGACCTTAACTATGTTCAGAAGAAATATGTAAGGGCGGAAGAAAACAGAGCTTTAAAAGATGCAACCAGAGACATATCGTTTGGTGATTCTCTCGCCGATCTTATACATGAATTTAATGAAGGCAAATCACCAGAAGCCAAGCTTGCGCGTGATGCCGACCAGCTATCGCTTGTTCTTGAGTTAAAATCTCTTATAGATATCGGCTACAAGCCCCCTGAGAAATGGTTGCCCTTTGTATTAGATCGTCTGAAAACAAAAACCGGAAAGAAACTTGCGGAAAGTATATTGAAAACAACTGAAGATTCCTGGTGGTTTAAGGATTATGTTGACATATCAGAGAGAAATAAATAGAGCTTTTCAAAGGAGGAAATGATGAAATGGTTTTTAAACATCATCGGAACTTCCATTGGCAAGAAGCTGATGATGGCTGTCACTGGCCTCAGTTTTTGCTTTTTCCTTTTAATTCATCTTGCCGGCAACTTTGCTGTTTATGGCGGCAAAGATGCTTTTAACGCACAGGCTGAACGTCTCCATTCATTAGGTCCGGTCATTACCATATCTGAGTACTTGCTTTTGCTTTTTGCAATTATACATGTTCTTTTCGGAGCAACTCTTTTTTATGAAAATATTGTTGCCAGGCCGGTAAAATATTTGGTCAAAAAAAGTGCCGGTGGCAGCAGCCTTGGCTCTGCAACAATGCCATATACAGGTTTTATCCTCCTTCTATTTATTGTCTTTCATGTTTTTAATTTCCATTTTGCAGATAAAACAAATCAGACTATATTTCAAATCCTGGCAAGTACATTTTCGAGGCCGGAATACGTAATTATTTATGTTGTTGCGGTTTTAGTTGCAGCCATTCATATAAGTCATGGTTTCTGGAGTGCATTCCAGACCATAGGGGCCAATCATCCCAAGTACATGCCGCTTATCAGGGGCGCCGGCCTTGCATATAGTATAATTATAGGAACAGGCTTTGGTTGTATTCCGCTATATATATTACTTGTTTCCTAGCCGTTTATCTGTCTATTCTTTGACAAGAATTGTCTGTCTGTTTTACAAAAACCGGTGATGTCCATTAGAAAAGATAAACATTGACCCTCGTTCCCACGCTCCAGCATAGGAACGCATAATCCTGCGCAACCTACTTTACTCATGAGCAAAGTCGTATTGTAGTGATTTTATCATGAAAAAAATATATGAGCGGTACATAAAACAGATTGAGCTTACCAATTCTGCCAGGAAGGCGTGTATCTAAAATGGATACAAAATAAAGAAATGATGAGGCAAAAGGCCAGGTTGTAATCGGAAGGGTAAAGATAGCTAAAAAATTATGAGTTTTGAAAAAATGAAAGAAAACCAAACATTAAAACGAGGAAACTGCTATGCGCTTTTTCAATACTGCAGGACCTGTTGTTCGTAGTGACCATTATTGTTTATCTCCATTGCATAGATTTGATCTGGAGGAAATACTTTCTCTAATCAATCAGAAAAAGTATTTTGTTTTGCATGCTCCGAGACAAACCGGTAAAACAACGTGCCTGCTTGCATTGATGGAGCATCTGAATGCCGGCGGTCAATATCGATGCCTCTACTTCAACGTAGAATCCGCCCAGGCCGCGAGAGAGAATGTGCGGCAAGGCATGAGAACAATATTGGATGAAATGGCATCCAGAGCCATTGATTTTCTGAATGATGATTTTCCTGAATCGCACTGGTTACAGATTTTGGAAAAGAGTGGCGAATACGGAGCCCTGAACAAAATGCTATCTCTTTGGGCCAAAGAAAGTTCACTGCCGCTTGTGATTCTCATAGACGAAATAGATTCGCTCGTAGGAGATACCCTGATTTCGATTTTACGACAATTACGAACAGGGTATTCCATGCGTCCTGCATTATTTCCCCAAAGTATTATCTTGTGCGGTGTTCGGGATGTTCGGGATTACAGGATACGCTCAACACAGGAAAAGGCGATTATTACCGGTGGAAGCGCCTTTAATATCAAGGCTGAGTCCCTGAGGTTAGGAGATTTTTCCAGGAAAGAGGTATCTGCCCTTTATAATCAGCATACTGAAGAGACCGGTCAGGTGTTTGAAGACAAAGCGCTGGATCTTGTATGGGACTTGACAGAGGGGCAGCCATGGTTGGTAAACGCCCTTGGCTATGAAGCCTGTTTTAAAATGAAAAATGGGCGTGATCGAACTATACCGATTACAAAGGATATGATCAATGAAGCCAAAGAGAATATCATTCTCAGAAGAGATACACATATTGATCAACTGGCAGACAAGCTGGAGGAAGAGCGTGTAAGACGTGTCATTGAGCCGATATTGGCAGGGGGTGAGCAGCCCGAGCAGATTCCCGTTGATGATATTTACTATGTTCGCGACCTGGGGGTGATTCGGACAGAAGGGCAGATACGAATTGCCAACAGAATATACCAGGAGATCATACCGAGAGAACTGACTTACAGCACACAATTAACTATCAGCCACGATCCAATATGGTATATTTGTCCTGAAGACAGTCGTTTGGATATGGATAAGCTTTTAACTGCTTTCCAGGAATTTTTTCGAAAGCACTCGGAGCACTGGGTCGAAAGCTTCGATTACAAAGAAGCTGGACCTCAACTTTTGCTCCAGGCATTTCTTCAGAGAATTGTTAATGGTGGAGGCCGTGTAGAGCGAGAGTACGGCATAGGACATATGAGGACTGATCTGCTTGTGATTTGGCCGTATCCTGCCGGTATACAAGAGATTGTGTTGGAGTTAAAGATACTGTACAACTCCCTGGAACGAACTATAAAGGATGGTCTCAGCCAAACCTCGAATTATATGGATAAATGCGGAACAGATGAGGGGCATCTCGTTATTTTTGATCGAAGCAAAGAGAAAACATGGGACGAAAAAATATTTCAGCAAGAAAAGATATACCAGCAAAAGAAGATAAAGGTGTGGGGGATGTAAGCCTTGATAATTGAAAAGAACAAAACGCAACAATTCGGAGCTATCGCCATTCCGGCTTTAAGGTGATGAAATTTGAAAATGGCTGAAACTCACGCCAAAGCGACTCTAAAGAAAAAACAGATCCAAAGTTTAAAATAGCAATGAATCAAATATGTTATGCTCATCATTAAATAACGTAACGGGTGAAGCAATGTTTTTTCTTAAGACTCGCTAAGAGTGTTCAGACAGTCAGCCATTTTCAAATTTCATCACCTTAAAACCTCCATTTATTGAGAAGCTGCAAATGATGAAGCTGCAAATTGAACAGATAAATGTTCTATTTTGGTTATACTCAAATAATTTCCCCAAGTAGGCGCACATATTTGAGATCGGACAAAGGCAACCTTAAGCTGTAATGCATAGCTGGGGAAGTTATTTCGTCCACGTTCCTATACAACTTGGCTAAAAAATGGCAGCAGACATTCTGCCGCTGATTCAAGAGGCTGAAAGCTTCTTTTACAATTAAAAAGTGTCAACTACTTTTTTTATGCAAGTTTTTCGCTAATTCTTCAATCTCAGCTACATCGCCTGGATGTAATTTATGACTAAAGTTTCACCGTTTTTTACGAAAGTTTAAAGATCATACAAATTATTTATCTAAAAAATCACCAATTGGCATGAAAATTGAATCGCAATTCTTATGCCAATATTTATTGTTATTTCACTGAGTTATATCATTTAGGCGATTTGCTGGAAGGTAAAAAAAGAGATTCCGAGCGGAAGGAGTATGTGTTCAAGGTGAAACGTTTCACCTGTCAGGAGATTGATATTGGCAACAAAAAAATGCGCATATTTAAAATATCCTAGCAAAAAAAGGTTGACAATTATTCCAAGAGCCAAATAATTGCTTGCTTGCTTGCTTGCTTGCTTGCTTGCTTGCTTGCTTGCTTGCTTGACTATCAATACGCCTATCGTATAGTTAAATAGAATTGAGCCGATTATCAAAATCAGATAAGCGGGATTCCACCAGCCATAGAAAAATAATGATGCGCCTGCCAGCCAGGCTATAGCAAAATGACTATATCCCATTCTCCCGATTTTAAAGAAGATAGATAAGGTAATCGGCAGAAAAATAAAAATAAAAATATGAGAATTGAAAAGCATTCTCAGAATCCTTTATCTATAGAACGTAAACGAAATAATTTTCACAACTTAGGGCTGTCGAGTTGAATAGCACAACTCAACAAAAAATAACTTAATCTAACCGAGCTCTCTCGGGATGTTTTTGATACAATGCAATTCATATAGTGGGTTCAGAAAGTACTGCCACAATATGTTGTGGTAATAAAATTTGAGACTCAAGTACCGACAGCAAATTTCGCTATAAAATCAACATGCTATGATCCCGAGAGAGCTCTAACCTACAACAATTGAAGAAAAGTGTAAACTGGTAAATGAAAGATGCCCATTTTCTTATGTATCAGAAAGTGGAAAATTCAAAGCAACTTGTCAACAACCTGGGGTAGCATGCGCTTTCTCCTCGTTCTTACGCTTCTGCGCGGAAACGCATAATTCTGCGCATCTTGCTTTATTCATGAGCAAAATCGTGTTATGATAATTACAAATGCTCCCCAGGTTGTATATGGAATTGCTGAAAAAATATGAGTTTTGAAAGAATAAAAGAAAACCAAACATTAAAACAAGGAAACTGCTATGCGCTTTTTCAATACTGCCGGACCTGTTGTTTCTATCGACCATTATTGTTTATCTCCATTGGATAGATTTGATCTGGAGGAAATACTTTCTCTGATCAATCAGAAGAAGTATTTTGTTTTGCATGCTCCGAGACAAACCGGTAAAACAACGTGCCTGCTTGCATTGATGGAGCATCTGAATGCCGGCGGTCAATATCAATGTCTCTATTTCAATGTAGAATCTGCCCAGGCTGCAAGAGAGGATGTGCGGCAAGGCATGAGAACAATATTGGATGAAATGGCATCCAGCGCCATTGATTTTCTGGATGATAATTTTCTTGAATCCCACTGGTTACAGGTATTGGAAAAGAGTGGTGAATACGGAGCCCTGAACAAAATGCTATCTCTTTGGGCCAAAGAAAGTTCACTGCCGCTTGTGATTCTCATAGACGAAATAGATTCGCTTGTAGGCGATACCCTGATTTCGATTTTGCGACAATTGCGAACAGGGTATTCCAAACGTCCGGCATCCTTTCCACAAAGCATTATCCTGTGCGGTGTTCGGGATGTTCGAGATTACAGGATACGCTCAACACAGGAAAAGGCGATTATTACTGGTGGAAGCGCCTTTAATATCAAGGCCAAATCCTTGAGGTTGGGTGATTTTTCCAGAGAAGAGGTATTTGCCCTTTATAATCAGCATACAGAGGAAACCGGCCAGGTGTTTGAAAACAAAGCGCTGGATCTGGTCTGGAACCTGACACAGGGGCAGCCATGGTTGGTGAACGCTCTTGGCTATGAAGCCTGTTTTGATATGAAGGATGGGCGTGATCGAACCAGACCGATTACAGTGGATATGATCGGGGAAGCCAAAGAGAACATCATTCTGAGGAGAGATACACATATTGATCAACTGGCAGACAAACTGGAAGAAGAACGTGTAAGGCGTGTCATCGAGCCGATATTGGCAGGTGGTGAGCAGCCCGAGCAGATTCCCGTGGATGATATTTATTATGTTCGCGACCTGGGGCTGATTCGGACAGAGGGGCAGATACGAATTGCGAACAGAATATATCAGGAAATCATACCGAGAGAACTGACTTATAGCACACAGTTGACTATCAGTCATGATCCAATATGGTATATTTATCCTGAAGACAGTCGCCTAAATATGGATAAGCTTTTAACTGCTTTCCAGGAATTCTTTCGAAAGCACTCGGAGCACTGGGTCGAAAGCTTCGATTACAAAGAAGCTGGACCTCAACTTTTGCTCCAGGCATTTCTTCAGAGAATTGTTAATGGTGGAGGCCGTGTAGAGCGAGAGTACGGCATAGGACATATGAGGACTGATCTGCTTGTGATTTGGCCGTATCCTGCCGGTATACAAGAGATTGTGTTGGAGTTAAAGATACTGTACAACTCCCTGGAACGAACTATAAAGGATGGTCTCAGCCAAACCTCGAATTATATGGATAAATGCGGAACAGATGAGGGACATCTCGTTATTTTTGATCGAAGCAAAAAGAAAACCTGGGACGAAAAGATATTTCAGCAAGAGGAAGTGTACCAGCAAAAAAAGATAAAAGTGTGGGGAATGTGAGGTTCCGCCTCGTATTGCAATGAACAGGCCAAATATCTGGCCGATAAGGCATCTGCCAAATGTAGGGCCTGTTCGGGGAACATGCCCTACAGTTATTATCTTTTAGCCGGGAGACATCGGAAAAAGCTTTTGATGGCGCAGCATGTATTGGATGCGGCGCATGTGTTGCCGCCTGTCCAAATACTTCTGCCATGCTTTTTGCAGGAGCCAAAGTTTCTCACCTTGCACTTCTTACACAGGGAAAACCTGAAGCTGCGCGTCGTGTAATGGCTATGGTCAGGGAAATGGACAGGCTTTGTTTTGGAAACTGTACAAATGAAGCAGAATGTCCCAAGGAAATTTCAATAAGGAACGGGGACGAAATAACTTCCCCAAGTAGGCGCATAGATTTGGGTCAAATTTGTTCGATCTCAAATCACAAAAGTTGATGGAATAGCGGGCTATTTTGATATTTTTGTGATTTGGGATCGGGCAAAGGTGGCATGGGGAGCGGCCAACAAGGCCGTAATCTAGTGGTTGAAAGTCCCATCGTGTCAATTGACCGGTTCGGACACGTAACGATACCACAGTTCGTGTAGGGTAACCACACGTCCATTGCGTGGTGTAAACGGCCTGGCTGCCCTGAAGACTTAGAACTTCAGTGGTGGGTGCAATCCGGAGGCCTAGTGAGTAAGGGAGCCTGAACATTAAGGAATTACTGCAGCCTCGAAAAAGTGTCCCCAGTTGAAATTGTATTGCTGGGCTCGTTTGTGTGTGCCGAACGTGTCAGGCCTGACGTGAGGCCGATGTACTCTGGGAAGAAACGGTTGAGTGCACCAGGGAAACACCGCGGGGTATGGGTACAAGCACCTTTACAAAGATTACGGAGATAACGTTGGGAAAGGCCATCTCGCAGCAGGGGCTGACAGCAACCTGCGAAGACTCACCGGAATAGTGACAAGCGAAGCCGGTGAGAGGGATTTGGTCTGGCGCATGAGCCAGTATGAGCGATGAAGGAGGGGTAACTCTCTCCGACGTGGGGCGAGACCCCACGGCGTAAGAGGTAACACCTTGAGCGTGCAAAGGGGCTCTTGGCACATAGCGGGCATCGAAGTGGCACAGCCTCGGACTCAGAACCGAATAAGCTGGTTACCGCCATTAAATGTCGAGCTATGAGTAAACCGATAATGCAAGGGGCGCATGTAAGACTACTATCGAGAATATAGCTAAATGTCAAGTTACTTACTTATTTATGGACGTCCCTCATTTTATTGTAGCGCACTCTGTGGTGGGTATTTGCATTGACATAGATGGAAAACTATGGTTTATAAATGAAGCATTTGCGCAAATCTTTGGTTATTCCAGGCATGAGTTCTTGGGCATAGAAGTCGCGGAATTAGTGTATTTTGAAATTGTAGGTGGTTATCTGGAAGATAAGCAAGATTTTAGACAGACCTTTCAATAAAATTAGGATGAATGACAAAGGAGAAAGCCATGAAGAATAGAATGTATGTTCACGGCCCGATTATTTTTTTAGCTCTCTTGTTTTTTAACGCAGTCGTTTTTGGAGCCACTCCCAAGAAGGTTTTCATCGTCCACAGCTATGAAAAAGGCCATGTTTGCGGTCAGCCTCAGGCAGATGGTGTTGTTGATGCCTTTTCCGAATCTGACCTGCAAATAGGCAAGGATGTTGAGTTTGACTATTTCTATATGGATACCAAAAAGACCTACACCACACCATCTGAAATTGAAAAAAGAGGCAGGTTGGCTTTAGAAAAAGTCAAAATTGTCAAGCCCGATCTGGTCGTCACCATTGATGACAATGCAGCCAAAACAGTTTTGCTGCCACTGGTAGGAAGCGACGATATACAGGTAGTTTTTTCCGGGATGAACGGCCAGCCTGAAGACTACAATATGAAGAAGTATTTCATGGACAGCCGCAGCAAACCAGGGGCGAATGTCACTGGTATCTATGAAAAACTACACCTGGTCAGGTCTCTGAATGTTATGAAGGGGGTGCTACCGGGTCTCAAGAAGGTCCTGGCTATCACGGATTATTCACCGACTGGTAATGCTATAACAAAACAGCTTGAAAAGGAGAGCGGAGAGGAGATACTTCCTGTGGCCTTTGAACTCGTGAGAGTAAAAGACTTTGCCGGGTACAAGAAAACCATTTCCAGCGTAAATAAGGATCATAAGATTGGCGCAATCTATCCCGTAGCCTTGTCACTCAAGACCGCTGAGGGCAAGACATATGCGGCTCCTGATATTTTCAGGTGGACCATCAAGAACTGCAAGAAACCGGGCATGGCGTTAAACTATTTTTTCGCCAAACTCGGGCTCTTCGGAGGGGCGGCCGTGGATTTCAAGGCCATGGGACATCAAGCAGGGTCCAAGGCGGTTAAGATCATAAAAGGGTCAATGGCTGGAGATCTCCCTATTGAAGATGCAAACAAGTATGCTATTGTCTTTAATCTGGCCAGAGCAAAAGAGCTTGGGATCAACATCCCGTTTGAGATCCTTGGAGCTGCCGATTTTGTATATGAGGAAATCCTTTTGAAATAGTTGCTGCCTGTTCACTGTTCTCCGTTTTCCATTCACAGCCGGACAGAGGGCAGCAGCAAAAAAGACATATTGCACCCTAAATGAGTTTCCCGAGTATAAGATGGCAGGGGATTAGTATAGTATGAGGAAGCCTATTTTCTATACGTTGAGGTCAAAGCTCATCTTGGCCAGTCTATTGATATTGTTCTTTCCCATGACCATCGCCACTTTCTATGCCATTGAATCCTTTGATAGATACATCAGAGAGATGAAGCAAAACGAACTCCGTTCCAATCTTACGACGTCTTCTCTAATATATGAAAATCATAAGCAAAGATTACAAACTATCGCCCGTGGCATATCTGTTGATAATACCTGTAAAATTACACTGGATTTGGGTATAAAAGCCCAACTCGCCGGATACATATCATCTCTGTTCAAAGAGCATAATCTTACTATTTTAATCATAACCGATGACAAAGGACAAGTCATATGCAAGGAAGGCAACTTGGATTTTTTTGGTCCGAACCTCTCTACCCATAATCTTATAAAAAGAGCTCTTAGGGGGGAATCGCTGATATCCACAGAAATAGAGCCTGATCCTGGCCTGTTTAGGGAGACTTCTTATGATGACTCTCTTGTCGCATCTGACAACACTGCACTTATGATTGAAGCAGTAGCGCCTATTTTTCTCAGAAATAAGCTTATTGGTACGGTGCTGGCAGGTTACTTGCTAAATAACAACACAAACATTGTAGAGGATATGAAAAAGAGGACTGTTGGAATGGAGTGCCTTATCCTGATGAGAGATGAGATTATATCATCCACTTTTTTCGTTAAGGAGGGACTTTCACTGGTTGGTAAAGACCTTCTTTTAGGCATGGATGGGGGAAACATTTCTAAAATAAAACAGATGGAACTATTGGGTAATAGATATCTCTTTGCTTTTCAAAGAATAAAAAATATCAACAATGAAAATGTCGGACTTTTAGGGGTTGCCTCTAGTTTACAGAGAACGGAGGTGATGATAAGCGCGACCAGAAACAGGATGCTTTTGATATCTTCTGGCGGCGTGTTGCTTGCCATCATTCTGACTGTTTTCTTATCCAAGCGAATAGTTGGTCCTATTAAGGCTGTTGTCACGGCTATGGATGCCATAGGGAAAGGAAAGCTGGGCCATCGCGTGACAATCCGGCAAAAGGATGAAGTGGGAAAACTGATCGGCGGCTTTAACAAAATGGCCGATAGCCTTTGTGCAAGACAACTTCAGCTCGAAAACGAGAAAAAGACTGCACTGGAGGCCAGTAGACTGAAGAGCGAATTCCTTGCCAATATGAGTCATGAGATCCGCACACCCATGAATGGGGTCATCGGGATGACTGACCTAGCCATGGCCACAAATCTGACCGGAGAGCAGAGGGAATACTTGGAGATAGTGAAGACCTCTGCGGATTCCCTTCTTGCCCTTCTGGACACTATTCTGGATCTTTCCAAGATCGAGGCCGGCCAGGTCGAGCTGGAGGAGATCGCATTTGACCTGCGTACCACATTGGAAACTGCTATTGATACGCTGGCAGTGAAGGCACACAATAAGGGATTGGAGCTTGCCTGTCACGTAAAACAGGACGTACGCACAGCTTTGGTGGGTGATCCTCTTCGATTGCGGCAGATTATCATTAACCTGGGGGGGAATGCCATTAAATTTACGGACACGGGAGAGGTAGTCATCAGGGTAGAGACTGAGAAGGAAGAGGAATCTTCCGTTCTTTTGCATTTTATGGTTTTGGACACAGGCATCGGCGTTCCTTCTGACAAAACGGAGACAATCTTTAAGAGTTTTACCCAGGCGGATGGTTCCACTACCAGGAAGTACGGAGGCACAGGGTTGGGCTTGGATATATCCAAGCGGTTCGTGGAGATGATGGGGGGACGCATCTGGGTCGAGAGCGAGGTAGGCAAGGGGAGCACTTTTCATTTTATGGCACGTTTTGGGTTGGGCAGTGAAGAGTCAAAGGAAGTGTCACGTATTCAGGAGGTGAACCTTTCGGGCGTGAAAGCACTCATCGTGGATGATAATGCCACCAACCGCCTGATTATCAGGGAGATGATATCCTCATGGGGTCTTGTTCCTGTGGAAGCTGTAGATGGCAAGGAGGCCCTTGCTGCGATGGAGAAGGCGTTTGAGGCGGGTGGCCATTACCAACTCTTTTTATTGGATTTACAGATGCCGGGCATGGACGGATTTGAGGTGGCAAAGAGGGTCAAGGCGAGCCCCTTGGGGTCAGATGTGGAAATCATCCTGCTCACCTCTGTAGGGATGCAAGGGGATGCAAGGCATTGTATGGAGCTGGGGATATCAGGCTATCTGGTCAAGCCCGTGAAGCAACTGGAGCTTTTGGAGATCATTACGATGGCCTTGGGGCAGCCCTCTCGTGATGGGGATCCGGTGATTACTCGTCATCTTATCCGGGAGGCCCGCAGGAGGCTTAGCATCCTTTTGGCCGAGGACAATATCGTTAATCAGAAGCTGGCCGCGAAGCTATTAGAGAAGCGAGGTTATCGGGTTACTGTGGCCTCGAACGGCAGGAAGGCGGTGGATGCGTTTGAGGGAGAGCGTTTTGATCTGATCCTGATGGACGTGCAGATGCCGAAGATGGACGGCATCGAGGCCACACGATTGATTCGGGAGAAGGAAGCGGAGCATGGCGGACATATTCCCATTGTGGCCATGACTGCCCATGCCATGAAGGGGGATCGGGAAAAATGTCTTGCAGCGGGAATGGACAACTATATGTCCAAACCGTTCAAGCCCATGGAGCTATATTCGATAATTGAGAAGGTAGCCTTTAGACCTTCGGGGAAGAAGGGGGAGAAGGTACTTTTGTAATCATTCTATAGGAATATGTAATTTGCCTGCTTTTAATGATTTCAGGCCGGTGGTAGAGCCTACTCGGACAGGCTTAACATCGACGATACAGGTTTTTTCTGAAATTATGATTCGATTGAATCGATAAACAAAATATGTTTCATCTAGTAATATCCCCATAAAAAATGCAATAACAATCCAAAATACAATATAATATATATCAGGCTGGAAAGATATACAGTTAATCCATAAGAAGATATTAGGTGTAGAATGACATATATAAATATCGGTAGTATATGAGGCATTTTTATCAACAGACATGCTGGCGGAATAGGCAAAGAATTTAATAAATAAGAACAGCAATAATACCATTACCCCTTGCTTAAAGAAGAGAGCTGAATTTTCCAAGTCCCCTAACCATAGATCAAATATGTCGGTCGGAGTAAAATGGTATATGCTTAAAAAAGATAACAGAATTATTGAAGATACACCGAGCCATTTCCAGTGTTCGGCAAATTTAGCACTCTCAACCGGCTTTTTTATCCGGATTGATTGAGCTATAAATGTAGGCACAATCATGGAAAAAAACATGACCGTAAGAAATGGTATAAATAAAATATAGAATGAATTGTTAGTACAGAACAAAAGGCAACTTATAATCAGGGGAGACAAGAGAGAGAGTAAAAACGTTTTTTCAATAGCCAAGTACAAGCTCCCACCCCAAAGCAAAGAGAGTGTGGGCGCTGTAAAGGCCGGCGGCATAAGAAAAAGCATCACCAAACTTGATGCTACATTATCTTTAAATAATAAAAACAAGCATCCAGCCATGACAAACTTTAGGCACCAAAGAACCAAGAACGGCTTTTTCAAGTTGAAAGAATGAGTTATGCAGCTTGTATTTAAGCTAAGTGAAATAAAGAAAGTGCTAATACCAAGAAGTACGCATGTTGTTATCAAAAAAGCAAACTTGTTTAATGGAAGGCCAATGGCGGTCTTTGCTAAAATGGCAAAAAAAGCGGCTGCAATAATTATCCAGGAAGAACAATAAGTAAGACGATCGGAAATTTCTTTTAAAAGCTTTGATTCAGACTTTATATAATTTATTAAATCCTTTTTGCTCATTGGCTTGGCATTTGGAAGACGAAAATCAAAGTAGTCCTCCACCTTAAGTTCAGCAAAGATCAAGGCAAACATCTCAATAATATACTTATGGCATACAACCAGAATCGATTTCCCTGATTTAAGTCTGGGGAGTAATACATTGTAATAGTACTTGTAAACTCTCTTATACATATCCCTAAAGGTCTCTCCAGAGTCTGGAAATTCAAGTGGAGAATGTAGCTTTTTTTCATAAGCCCCATAGCCGAAGGATTTTTTGAGTAAATTTTTATTCTTTTTTGCAAATATACCAAAATTTCTTTCTCTCACTTCCGGAGATTCGATAAACGGGATGTTTTCTTGTCCTGCTTCTTTTAAGGCAATGAAGGCAGTTATTTTAGTACGAGAAAGATCGGAAGTGTGAACTTCGTCAAACTTAAGTCCCTTTTTTAATATTATTCGCCCTGCTTCTTTTGCTTGCCTCTTCCCAAGATCAGAGAGCGGAACATCAATACCTCCGGCAAGGTAGTTTTGCTCGTTTGCATGCGTTTCTCCGTGTCTAATGAAATATATTGAGTTTTTACGTTCCATCGCACTATACTGTTAATAACTTTTTATGTTAGTGGGTGATTATCCCCGGCAAAGCCGTGGGCTTATTTTCTAAGAACTTCTCAAAGGGGCCGGTTCATGAACCTTTAAACTGAGGAGACAAACCCGGATATTTATTAGATAAAATTTAAGCAATATTTGTACCAAACTAAATATCATGAAATATCAGATAGTGGAATATTGGGGGAGGGGATATTGGGGACATCCTATAATTCTTCTGTCATGGGGATATTGGATATTAGTGGATAAAAGGGACGTCCATAATTAAGTAAATAACTTGCCATAACACCGATTTTCACAGATGGTTAAATCGACATAATTGCCCCAATTTTTGTCTAACCACCGATTTTTGTCATCAAGGCTGAAAAAAGTGCTCCATTTAGATTACAACACTTGAACTGAGTTACGGCGTTTAATATAATATTCATAATTTTTTATAGAAATTCATTGGATGGAAAAATGGAAATTCTTATTTACGTTAGATGGGTATTTCCTTAGCTCAAGTATTTTTGCTGCCGGGGCCTCTTATTTACAAAAAGTTT
>Ga0255365_10235_pt1 | contig 14321 bp, 15 predicted proteins | sample ANMaggSeSYBR01J3_FD_182089 | JGI IMG/M metagenome (GOLD analysis project Ga0255365, IMG submission 182089) | Sediment cell enrichment communities from methane seep in Santa Monica Basin, California, United Staets - ANME aggregate JGI... | ecosystem: Environmental > Aquatic > Marine > Cold seeps >... | reverse complement strand
CTCACCGAGATAATTGGTGTCGCTGAAGAACTATTCCTCAGGAGCGGATACAACGAGACTGCAGTATCTGATATCGTTAAAAGGGTCGGCGTTTCACAGGGCACGTTCTATTACTATTTTAAATCCAAGGAAGACATATTAAATGCTATAATCGAACGGTATATCGATGACATGAAAGTTGGGGTAATAGCCATAGCAGCGAAGGATGATATCGACGCCATCGAGAAGATAATGGCATTTTTTATTTTCCTCAATAATATGGATATAGGAAAGGAGAAACTTATTGATTATTTCCATGAGGATCAGAACATACATCTGCTTGCCGAGTTTGAAAAGAATGTACCTTCGAATATCATCCCCCCACTTTGCCAGATGATAAAAGAAGGAGTGCAGGAAGATCTCTTTGATACAAAAAATCCTGAGATGGCAGCACTGTCCATAATAGGCACAACTTTTGCAATCTCCCACTGGATATATGACAAAGAGGATCGTGCTGGCAGTACAAAAAAGATCATGGCTGCCATATTTGATCTTATCGAAAGGATCCTGGGGGCAGAACCAGGGATATTCATGGAATATGCTATTAAATGGAGGGAGGAAAATGAGCAGTAGCGAAAGCGAACGTGCCATGCATTGTAAAAGCATTGCATTTAAAATAATGAAAGACTTAAACAATTTAGTTGTATATAATAAAGAACTGAAACTGAGGTGATTACTTGTCCAAACGAAAGATTGTTTTTTTAATGGCAGTATTGATACTAATGTCAGTCCATTCAGCCAATGCTGAAGACATCAATATCGTTGATGTTTACTCGGATATTGATTCGACTGACATCACAATCCACTCGGGTGAACATTATGCAGACATAACCCTGAAGGCTGAACTGACATTTAAAGGAAATATACTGGAATCAAAACAGTTCCACATCGAGGAAATATCATCAGATACTGATATAACCAAGATAGCATTCTGGGAAATACCAAACCCAAAAGAAGGCTTCTACCGTACCATAATGACAATGTCTATGGATGGTTCGGTACTGGAAACAAAATATTCTAATTTCTCATACGGCTGGCAGGCCATGCCAGGGGTATCAATCAAGGATGTCGTGCCTGATTCCAGCGGCATCAGTATCATACTGGCACCTTATACAACCACGACCGGTTCAAAACCTGTGCTGGCTGACGTGGAATACATGCTCGTGGATGGCGATACTGTCATATACCGCACCACAGACAACCGGGTAACAGTAGAGCAGGCCACACCCCTGTCAAAGGACTGGAATGTGCTGCTTGAGAACAACCATGATTATTCAACAAGGGTCAAGGCCCGTATCTCATCGCCAAAGGATGCAGTGATAGCCCAATCGGAAGACTTCACTTCAAAAGATGACGTTCGCATCACCGAACTGTACAGGGATGAGACCGGGGCCAGCGCAACAGTGGAGGGGTATTCTCAAGTGCCATTCGATGGATACGTTGTGTTTACAGTAACAAAGGATGATACTATTATTGAAGAAGTACGAGAAAAGTCCCCCATCCTTACCAATGATGATGATGAAACTATCGAGATCATCTGGACCCGCAAGCTTGCCGCAGGCATATATGGTCTATCAGTAGAAGTGATAGGCAACGACGGCGATATCCTGGATGAGTGGGACACGGTCATTGAGTCCGACTATGACATTTCTGCTGATGCAACACCAGAACCCACGCCTACAGAGACGCCAGGGTTTGGCATAGTCTCGGCAACCTTTGCACTGGTATCACTATTTATTTTATCAGGGCGGATGGACCGCCGCAACGGGTGATACCCGTGTATGAACTGTTCATAGCCATCAGGCATCTGACCTCACGCCGCAGGCAGACCATCTTTTCTGTACTGGCGGTCGGGCTGGCAGTTATGCTGCTCATGTGGTCACAGGCAATGATGGTGGGTTTTACCGATGAGATGTATTCAAAGACCGTTGACACGATGATGCCACATGTAACAGTTGAACCACAGGAAGGTGAAGATTACATCCATCTGTACCGTAAACTCATAGAGGATATCGATGGGATCGATGGCGTGGTAGGTATATCACCGGTCCTTTCCGGGCCGGCTACATTTGAATACAAAGGCAAGAATAAGAATGTGGTCATGCAGGGCATCCGGGTTGAAGCCCACGATTCCGTGATGTATATCAATGACAACATTATCGAAGGCAGTTTCAGGGATCTGGAAATTTCGCCCAACAGTGTGGTGATTGGTGATGCCCTTGCTGAAAAACTCGATGTGGAAACTGGAGATACCATAGATGCTTCATTTCCTGAAGCGAATCCTGCAGACCTGAAAGTTGTGGGCATCTATAACAGCGGCACACCCATGGATGAAACTCTGGCGTTTACGTCCCTGTCCACAGTCCAGGATTTTCTTGACGTGTCCAACGTTGTAACAACTATTTTAGTTCGCGGGGATGACCGTGAGCGTGCACAGGCCATATCAGAGAAGATAGATACCCTGGGATATCCTGCTTCAGGCTGGAAGGAGACTAATCCGGAGATAATACAGACACTGAAAATGGAAGGGACAAGCAATGCTATCACACTGGGTCTTATCATCATTATCGCATCTTTCGGAATCGTCAGTACCCTTTTCATGGTGGTCATGGAGAAAACTAAAGAGATAGGCATGCTCATGGCAATGGGAGTGTCAAGAAGAAGTATTTTGATAATATTCGTAATGGAAAGCGGTATCCTGGGACTGCTGGGTGCTTTAATGGGTGTGATACTGGGTGCGACGTTAGCCATACAAATGGGGTCATTTGAATATGAAATGGAAGTCATGGCCGGCATCACCTCGATTCCGTTTGTTGTCAGGATACAGGATGCGGTAATTATTGTGTTGTTCACATTCCTGCTAAATCTCATCGCCGGAATATACCCTGCCAGTCGTGCTTCAAAACTTAAGCCGGTGGAGGCGATAGGTCGTGAGTGAGGGAGATTGCTATGTTTGAGATGGATGTTGCCACAAGACACATCAAGTCACGCCGGAGGCAGACCTTATTTTCCATAATTGCAGTATCACTGGCTGTGGGGATAATCATAATCTTCATGTCAATGATGAGTGGTTACACGAGTATATTGATCGATTCGACAATTGAGAACCAGGCTCATATCACGATCATGCCAAAGGAGGGCGAGGATTACATACACCTCTACCACGGGCTTGAGAAACATATTTATGATCTTGAAGGTGTAGAAGCTGTCTCGTCATATTTCCAGGGTGAAGCTGCCCTGCAATACAAACACAACGCTGAAGGGGTGCTGTTGTACGGTATCAATCCTGAAGATGAGAACCGGGTCGTTAACAGGGAAAAATATATTCTGGCAGGGGAGTTTGCATCTATTGAAAATCCCGGCAGCCGCATAATCATTGGTTATAAACTGGCACAAAATCTTGAGATGGAGGTGGGCGATACTGTCACAGCCCAGATCCCGGGTGCAGAACCTGCTGATTTTACCATTACCGGCATATTCCAGACCGGAACGCCAGTTGATGAAACAATGGCATTTGTAAATCTTGAGCGGTTGCAGGATCTCTATGGGTCAGGGGATGTGATAACAGGAATGGGGATCAAGTTGTCTGATGCTTATGCTGCCGAAGAGCTGGCTAACGGAATTGACCGGGAGACGGGCTATGATGCTATAAGCTGGATGGAGCAGAATGCAGAAATACTGACCCTTCTTGAGACCTCGGAGAGTATGGTTTATTTCTTTTATGTTATCATCTTCGGCATATCGGGTTTTGGTGTCGCCAATGTCCTGATAATGATAGTTATGGAAAAGGTTGGTGAGATAGGAATGCTCATGGCAATGGGCACGTCCAGGCGGAGCATAATGCTGATATTTCTGCTGGAGGCAGGAATACTGGGTATGGCCGGGGTTATAATCGGTTGTATACTGGGATATGTCGCTTCATTGGCAATTGCATCTATTACCATACCCATACCACCAGAGATGTATTTTGGGATGGACCACCTGCCCGTAGTAATAGAGCTTGAGAACTTTATCTCAGCCAGTGTTTTTGCTATGGTCATTAATATTATAGCTGGTGTATTCCCGGCCAGGCGTGCTTCAAAAATGGATCCAGTGGAGGCGATCTACAGTGTCTGATAAGTATATAATCCAGATAAAGAACCTGACTAAGATATTCGGCGACGGAGTGGAAATAAAGGCCCTGGACGGAGTGGACCTGGATATTGAACGGGGTGAGTTTTTGGCTATTATCGGCCCTTCCGGTTCAGGCAAGAGTACACTGCTGAACCAGATAGGTATTCTTGACACACCTACCAGTGGTACCATCCTGTTGAACGGGGTCGATGTCACGGAAATGTCTGACAAACAGCGCTCCCGGACAAGGAACAAGGAACTGGGCTTCATTTTCCAGTACCATCACCTTCTGCCCGATTTCAATGCTCTTGAGAATGTGATGATGCCTCTTTTGATAAGCGGCATTAAATCGTCACAGGCACGTGAGGTTGCCCGCAGGGTGCTTGATGAAGTCGGGTTAGGCGACAGGATAGAACACAGGCCAAACCAATTGTCGGGGGGCCAGAACCAGCGTGTCGCCATTGCACGGGCCCTGGTAAATAAACCCAGTATCGTTATCGGGGACGAGCCCACAGGCAACCTTGACTCAAAGGCCAGCGAGAATATCTATGAATTGCTGCGCAAATTAAACCGCGAGCACAACCAGACCTTTATACTGGTGACCCACGACGAGCGGATGGCTGCCAAGACCGACCGGATCATCAGGCTGGTGGACGGCCGGATTGCTGAGGATTCCATCAATTCGGGTTAGGCAGGTATATTACCCAAGTTTTTATCTGGTTTGTGTATAATTGAGTGTCAGATGCGGCGTAAGGACAGGAAGTTATGGATACGGGATATGGCAGCGCAGCGAATGGTAAGGCTGTTCGACCTGGCAGAGGAATCTTTTGATAATGATCCTGGTTTAAGCAAACGGTATGTTTTTTTAGCTCGCAGGATAGGTATGCGCCACAGGGTCAGGTTGCCACCCCATCTTAAGCGCAAGGTGTGCAAAGGATGCGGCACCTATCTTGTCCCTGGTGCAAGTTGCAGGGTACGAATAAGAGGCAGTCGAGTGATTACTACATGTTTGGAATGTGGTAAAAGTTCAAGAAGACCTTTCTGATACATATAAAAAAATTATTATATTTGTTTAGCTCATACACAATTCTCGCCTGTGTAGTTGCTCCAGTTCTTCGAAACCATTCTTGCCCTGTAACCTCCAGTCAGTAAATAAAGATGCAATATACTGATAATTTTCCGCTCCATACCCTGAACGGAAACACCTTTTAGCTAGCAGGTGCATCTATCCTATTTACCTGTCATTCACTGGCAGGTATGCTACAGATGTACCGTCCCTGACAGTGCAGCGGGCTATGTTCTGGTCTTTGTTCTTTAACTGGATGCGATGCCCCCATTCATCCATTTCTTTGTGGATGTTTTCTGCGCCTTCTTTTGCGTCCAGCCTGAACCCTGATACGATGGACAGGTCGAGTTTTGCCAGTGCCATGAAGGCGTGTGGAGTTAGCAGGCTGAGCTGGCGCCCAGTAGCTGCATTGTGGTGGCGATGAGGTGGTCGAGTTCGGCATTTGCGGCGGTGCCTAATACTTTCTGGTCTGGCATGGTTTCACCTGTTATGGATACAGGTGATGGTATAGGATTTAAAGGAGGGTTAGGTTAAGGCACCGTTCCTTAGAGTGGTGATGGTCACTACGAGGATTGAATGGCATAGGTCGTGTTGGTGGTGTGGATAAAAAGGATTTATGGTAGCATAAAAAAAAATAAATAGAGAATGTAAAGATAGAATTTCGTACAGAAAGATATGTAGTTGAACTGTGGTTGGATATACAACAAATTAGTTATATCAATATATTTTTTAAATAAGAAGTTTGTATGACCTGTTCGCAAAGGAGGAGATATGTACATGATAACTATGTACCCAAAAAATATGCACCACAAAATCTTGACACATCAAAATGCCTATATCATTAATGAGCTTTCACAGTGCTACCATAACCGTGACCTCGTGCTCTTTACTGGAGCGGGAGTATCGAAAGGATGCGGTCTTCCTAATTGGAATGAACTCCAAACAGAAATGCTAAAGGTTATTATTAACAAGTATAGTAAGCTCGGAGAAAATAATGAATGGAAGAAAACACGCAGCCAGCATATCGAAGACTATTTTAAATCAATTTCCCCTTTGGTGAAAGGGCGTTACCTGAAGAGAAAACTTGGCAAAGGGTACTTGAAGACCTTGAGATCTTTGCTGTATAAAAAGCTACCTAACCCTTCTCCTACATTGCATGCCGTGAGCAAGCTTGCTGATATCCGGGCTGTGTGTACCTACAACTACGATGACCTTCTAGAGACGCAGCCTAATCCTTCAAGAACCTTTTGCCCAGTCGCCGAGCCATCAGACGTACCCAATAACCAAATCCCTGTATACCATGTACACGGTTTTATTCCTATATATTCCTATTCCAATTCAACCTCAAGTGGAGATGTGATTTTCTCTGAGGAAGACTACCATCGACTCTATAATGACGCCTGCAACTGGTCGAACTTTGTCCAACTTACTGTATTGCGCAAGTACTCGGCGCTTCTTGTGGGGATGTCGCTTTCCGACCCAAATCTTCGCAGACTGCTTGACAAAGTGAAGGACGAGAACACTGGAACAAAACGTGTAGCTATATGTTTATATCATGATCCTCCCAATCCACTTGATGATATGTCACACTTCATCACCAAAATAGATGAGGAGGAATCACTGGCTTCCATTGGCCTCACGACATATTGGGTGCATGATTATGACAAGGACATCCCATTGCTACTCAATAGTATCGCTGCAACTGATCCAATCCGTTACTACATCCGTGGAGTGCTGAAGAACCTTGAGCCACAGTCCGACATCTGTGATCCTATTGAGACATGCTATTCTAGAGATTGCTCAAATAAGGCGTTGAAAGGGCAGCTCTTCTGTCCAGATCATTATCGGCGCAAAATGATTTGTGAATACATTGGCCTGCCTGTCGCCGTTCAGTATCTCGATAATGATACACTTAACTGCTTCAGCTATGAGGACATTAATAAGGCTTGGGATAAGGTCCATCGCAGCCCTACGAGCGACCCCCTCAAAGGATTCAAGGACGTGATCAACAGAAACGAACAAAGCACTACAGCGGACACGGTCATTAGATTCAATAATCGATTCAATAATCCAAGATTCAGCTCCTGGTGATGCTTCGGAATTGTCTCATATTCCAACAATAAACGGCTCTGATTCATCCTCTGTAAACGTCTCCACCAAACACCGTGCCGCATAACTGGTCACATCCACCTGATCATCGTGGGTTCCTTTATCGAAGGCCACCAGTTCATCCTCATCCTCAGGCAGCCAGTGAGCATCTTTCCTGAAATAGATCGACCTCGATTCTATCCCCACCGCTGCCGGCCTGGCCCGTGTTACTTCATCCAAATCCCCGCCAGTGCTCAGCAGATCCTTCACAGGCAGCCCTTCCCAGGGTAATTGCTTTCAGAACCTCAAAAGTAGTTATCGGCGTGCCTGTAAGCAGCAAACTTGGAGGTCTTGACGCATTACTTTCGACCATCCAGATGCCCAAAGGTGTGCCTGTTGCCAGTGTAGGAATCGATAACGGGATCAATGCCGCAATGCTGGCTGTAAGGATACTGGATTTGTGAAAATAAAATAACTGCAAAACAGCTTCACAGCACTGATTTGATATATTCCACAATTGCGTTTGCCATATCATTCGTGGATGCCGAACCGCCCAGGTCAGCAGTTCTTAAACCTTTCTGAAGTGCATTGTCAACTGCTGATTGTACTAATTCAGCTTTTTCAAATTCCTCCACCCCTTCCTGCATCATTTTTTCATTTAGGATAGCTGCCAGTGGATGGCTATGCCCTTGCCTGCAATGTAGGGTGCCGAGCTATGAACAGGTTCAAACAAGGCATACTTGTCATTTATATTTGCACTGGGACACAATCTGAGACTGCCAACTAATGCTGCACAAAGATCCCCGAACAGGTTGGTGGGTTGTTCGACCTGGCAGAGGAATCTTTTGATAATGACCCTGGTTTAAGCAAACGGTATGTTTTTTTAGCTCGCAGGATAGGTATGCGCCACAGGGTCAGGCTGCCCCCCCATCTTAAGCGCAAGGTGTGCAAAGGATGCGGCACCTATCTTGTCCCGGGCGCAAGTTGCAGGGTACGAATAAGAGGCAGTCGAGTGATTACTACATGTTTGGAATGTGGTAAAAGTTCACGAAGACCTTTCTGATACATATAATAAATTATTGTATTTGTTAGCTCATACACAATTCTCGCCTGAGGAGTTGCTCCAGTTCTTCGAAACCATTCTTGCCCTGTAACCTCCAGTCAGCGAATAAAGATGCAATATACTGATAATTTTCCACTCCATTCCCTGAACGGAAACACCTTTTAGCTAGCAGGTGCAACTATCCTATATACGAGACTAGATAGGATATGGTATAGGCACTTCCTTCAGAGGCGGTGTCCAGTATTTTGTCCTGAACGTTGTGATCCGGTCCTGTATCTTCTTTACCTGTCGTTCACTGGCATGTATGCTACAGCTGTACCGTCTATTATAGCGCAGCGGGCTATGTTCTGGGCTTTGTTCCTGAGCTGGATGCGATGCGCCCATTCATCCATTTCTTTGTGGATGTTTTCGGCGCCTTCTACTGCATCCAGCCTGAACCCTGAAACGATGAACAGGCCGAGTTTTGCCAGTGGCATGAAGGCGTGCGGGGATTTAGCAGGCTGAGCTGGCGCCCAGTAGCTGCATTGTGGTAGCGATGAGGTGATCGAGTTCGGCATTTGCGGCAGAGTCTAATACTTTCTGGTCTGGCATGGGTGGTAGTCTTGCAGTATGGTTTATGTAGGAAGGTTAGGGGATGGGGGTGTTTTTGGTGTAGGGTTACTCTACCTTCTATTAATTGCTTTAGATAATTCTTTTGCTAATTCCTCTTCTTCAGACCTGGTTATTTCAATTTTTACGAGCTTGTGTGTCAGAGATACGTAATACACTGTGATACTCGCTAAAATAACTGTAAATGCTGCTTGTACCAGCGCTGAAATTGCCAATATTGCTTCAGTATTATTATTGAAAATTTCAAGACACAATATAATCACCACCAATTATAATCTCCATTAGCTCACTGTTTGCTCTTTGCTTCGTGGCTTAATGTACATTTTATATCTCTTTCCAGGGTCTAATGCTTCAAAAATTATGACATCGCCTGGTTGCAATTCGGTATGGTTTTTATACCATTTTGAGAAGCCTTTTGCAATATAATTTCCTGCATTGCTACCAATAGGTGTTCCGTCCCGAGCTGCTGTTACATATGTATGAATTTCTCCAATATCTGTTTCAATTTTAAAGGGTACTTTATATCCCGGGAAGAAATATCTAGTGCCAGTTTTTTCAGAAAGTGGAATTAGGCAATATTCTTTCCATGATGGTATATTTCCAGGCACATTTGGATCTGGTAAAGTTATTTCTAACATAGCTCCTCTTTCTATATTATCTTCAACTAATTTTTCGGGAGGAGATACTTGAGTTTGTGTTATTTTAGGCTTCTCAATGCCTATTATCTTTATTTGTAAAATATCTCCTTCTTCTATTCCAAGTATTTGAGATATTGAACTATCAATTGATACTACCAAAGCGTTTCCGCATTTCCAAACTTTTTGATTTATCGGTTTTAATTGCATTACAAATCACTATTGTCTTTTTTAAACGAGTGTTCTGATAAGATTCTGGTATTATCAGAACATAATCATTGTTGGGTTTTATTACATAAAATGTTTTCTATGAGATGTGAGATGTTGTATCTGTACGGTTTGTTAGATCCCAATAATAAACGGCTCCGATTCATCCTCTGCAAACGTCTCCACCAGGCTCCGTGCCGTATGACTGGTCACATCCACCTGATCATCATAAGTGCTCTTATCAAAGGCCACCAATTCATCCTCATACTCAGGCAGCCAGTGTGCGTCTTTCCTGAAATAGATCGACCCCGATTCCATCCTCACCGCTGCCGGTCTGCACCGTATCTTCGCATATTGCTTGAGAAGCCTTCGGTCAGGTTGGTGTGGTTCTTGAAGGCCGTAGGTCTCCCTGTCGAGGATGTACTTGGTGAAATAGCTTTTGTGGAATTAGCAGATCAGTGCGAACTCGTCCCGGTCCATTGTAGTGTGTTTGTTCTTGGTGGCTTCGGATTCCATGAGTACGGCTTTTTCCACATCGCATTTTATCAGTTCCTTGACTTTCTGGCCGGGTGTGATGCCTTCTGGTAATAGCGTGGTGTACTGTATGGGCTGGATGTGGATGGTCTCTATGCCAGTCTTTTTATTCACTGGCAGGTATGCTACAGCTGTAACGTCCCTTACTGTGCAGCGGGCTATGTCCTGGGCTTTGTTCCTGAGCTGGATTTTCCGGGCCCATTTGTCCATTTCTTTGTGGATGTTTTCGGCGCCTTCTTTTGCATCCAGCCTGAACCCTGAGAAGATGGACAGGCCGAGTTTTGCCAGCGGCATGAAGGCGTGCGGGGTTAGCAGGCTGAGCTGGGAATATCTGAGGAACTGGTTCTTGTTGTCGATCCTGTATTCCCCCAACAGGATGGTACTGCCGGTCTGGTCCCTGGGTTTCAAGTCATAAGCTGAGCTGGCGCCCAGGAGCTGCATTGTGGTGGCGATGAGCTGGTTGAGTTCGGCATTTGCGGCGGCGTCTAATACTTTCTGGTCTGGCTTGGGTGATAGTCTTGTGGAATGGTTTATATAGGAAGGTTAGGGTGAGAGTCTCGTATGGCCAATTATATGCATCGTTGGAATATCTTGAATCATGATAACAAACATAGCACTGAAAACAGGGCACAAAAAATTATATCAGAAGATAGATATACAGTAAAATTCAGAAATGTACGAAGCATGTGCAATATATTTTAAATTGAAGTGAAAAAAATGACGATGAAATCTGATGCTGCTGAAAGAATAGGAACTCAAGGCTGGCAACAATTCCTTGCAAGAAAACAGGAAATGCTTTATCAATACGATTTAGCGAAAATTTATTCAAAAAGTCATATTGTCCAAGTTTCACATGGGAATGTTGCAGAGGCATCTTTTCGCAGGTTTTTATCAGAATTTTTACCGAAAAGATATGGGGTTTGCTCAGGTTATATTGTGTCTCAAAAAATTAAAGATAACGAAAAATTTCCACATTACGACATTATCATCTATGATCAAATAAACAGCCCAGTTCTTTGGACAGAAGAAAACTTTGATCACTCTATTCAAGGTAAGACGAGAGCAATACCAGCAGAGCATGTCAATGCTGTGGTTGAAGTTAAATCAGTCCTCACCCGCTATAGTGCGAATAAGGCGATTAAGAAATTAGAAGAATTAAAACCACTATTGCAGGGACAAGGGAATTTACCAAATAATTTTTTCATGGCTATTGTTTTTTTTGAATTGAAAATATCTGATGAATATGACAAAGACATTTTGAAGAACCTTATTTCTGATGAAGAACTTAGAGGATACTTTGGAGGTTTAGTATTGAAAGGAGAGGGTTTAGATATAGATAAGACTGGTAAATTTCTATTATTTGAAAGTGATACACCAGCAAATACAACTGTTGGTAAAGATAAACAATCGTTGTTAAAAGGCTCACCTGTCTCTGATACTGTTCAATACAGTAATAATAAATATATCGGTACTATGCTTACTTGGTCCGAGGCCAACTTTTCAATGTTTGCATTTGATCTAATCGCACTACTTAATAATACGTATCGAAGTGGATATATTTCAAGTATGCACGGTATGTCTTGGCATAATCCAGAAATAAATAATAAAGTTAAATAAAAAGGCATATCGCGTATCGTGTAGCATGTGAACGCTATAGTCTATAGAAGCTGTCTAACAATAACCATAAGTAATAAAATTAATCCTTATTTTTTGATTTAAAGGTATCCACTTCAAATCTAATGGTAAATTGGAAAAATGAAATGATGCCAAATCCTCGATTAAAGCATCAGTAGCGATTATTGTTCGGTGATGTATGTTGTCATTCTGTGGTATTACCAACAAATTTGAAGTGGATACACTTAAAGCTATATTTGACCTTATTTTACGTGGGACTTTCATATCTCATTTTTTCTCCCTTGTATTGTTTGTTAGATCCCTACAATGAACGGCTCTGATTCATCCTCTGCAAACGTCTACACCAAACACCGTGCCGCATAGCTGGTAACATCAACCTGGTCATCATGTGTGCCTTTATCGAATGCCACCAGTTCATCTTAATACTCTGGCAGCCAGTGAGCATCTTTCCTAAAATAGATCGACCCCGATTCCATCCTCACAACTGCCGGCCTGACCTGTGTTACTTCATCCAAATCCCCGCCAGTGCTCAGCAGATCCTTCACAGGCAGCCCTTCCCGGGGGAATTGCTTTCAGAACCTCAAAAGTAGTTATCAGCGTGCCTGTAAGCAGCAAACTTGGAGGTCTTGACGCATTACTTTCGACCATCCAGATGCCCAAAAATGTGCCTGTTGCCAGTGTAGGAATCGATAACGGATCAATGCCGCACTGCTGGCTGTAAGGATACTGGATTAGGGAAAATAAAAAAGGCATACTTGTCACCTATATTTGCACTGGGACACTATCCAAGACTACCAACCAATGCTGCACAAAGATTACTTAATATATCCCCGAACAGGTTGGTGGGCTGTTCGACCTGGCAGAGGAATCTTTTGATAATGATCCTGATTTAAGCAAACGGTATGTTTTTTTAGCTTGCAGGATAGGTATGCGCCACAGGGTCAGGCTGCCACCCCATCTTAAGCGCAAGGTGTGCAAAGGATGCGGCACCTATCTTGTCCCTGGTGCAAGTTGCAGGGTACGAATAAGAGGCAGTCGAGTGATTACTACATGTTTGGAATGTGGTAAAAGTTCACGAAGACCGTTCTAACTTGCATAAAGTTTATTCTTTTTTTTTAATTTATTTTCTATTAAATTCTCAATAACCTATTTATACTAGCATAACCTATCATTATTATGATAATACTAATGATGATGATGAGGTATTTGGTATTGTCAAGTGATAATCAGAAAATTTGAAGAAGGTGGTCAAAACGAAAATAATGCATGTTCAATCGGTCTTACCAGAAGAGGATATTATTGCATTGAAAATAAAAACGGGCGAATCTTCCACGAAGGATGCCATTTCAAAAGCAGTGTATCATTACCTCGAATGTGAGTTTGTAGAATAAATATAAAAATACAAGGTTGGTGAATAAAATGAAATCAAGTTTAAGATATATGGCAGCGGCTCCAATGGAGATTGGAGGAAATAATGAAATAGAGAACATAATGAAGATTTCATTAAATGTAGGGCAAAATGGTGATGTAAATCTCTGCTTTATTGACTCTGTTAAATCAGACGAAGATCTTTATTCCCTGCAAATAACCGAATCAGCATATCCAAATGAGGGTGAATTATTGTATAGCAAACAGGGTCTCTGGCTATCAATGTTCACCAGACATATGGATGAAACTTCCATAATGGAAATCGAGATCGAAGATTAATTAAAATCTTCCATCTCCCCCCTATCTTTTTTTGCATTAAGTACAACTTGCTCCAGCTTTCCTGTCTATCCGGTTACATGGATGGTCTGGGCTCTTTTATCTAGCAGCTTAAATAATGAAAATTTAACCACACGATCTTGAAGGGATCCGATTAAATTCTATGTGGTGAGTGTGATGGACTTTGCCATAAACATGGGGTCAGAATCTGACAGGCACCTGCTGGTGGATAGTCGGTTACTGAGAATTCTATCAATTCCGGTTCAGCAGGCAGATCACCCAAGTTTTTATCTGGTGTGTGCATAATTGATTGTCAGATGCGGCGCAAGGACGGGAAGTTATGGATGCAGGATATGGCAGCTTAGAGAATGGTAAGGCGGTTTGACCTGACCGGGAGGTCCTTTGACAACTACCCTGGTTTAAGCAGACAGTATATTTTTTTAGCTTGCAGGATAGGTATGCTCCATAGGGTCTGGCTGCCATCCCGTCTTAAGTGCAAGGTATGCAAAGGATGCGGCACCTACCTTGTCCCCTGCGCAAGGTGTAATAATAAGAGGCATTCGAATGATTACTACATGTTTGGAATGTGGTAAAAGTTCACGGAGACCGTTCTAACTTGCATAAAGTT
>Ga0255365_10231_pt1 | contig 14337 bp, 16 predicted proteins | sample ANMaggSeSYBR01J3_FD_182089 | JGI IMG/M metagenome (GOLD analysis project Ga0255365, IMG submission 182089) | Sediment cell enrichment communities from methane seep in Santa Monica Basin, California, United Staets - ANME aggregate JGI... | ecosystem: Environmental > Aquatic > Marine > Cold seeps >... | reverse complement strand
CTATACCATGGAAGGGCCGGATTGTACTCCGGAAAAGCACGAAGTTATGGAAGAGGCATTTAACACTGGTAATTATGATACTTGGGCCGAGCAGATGACCGGCAAAGGCAGAGTAACCCAGGTTGTAAACGAAGGTAATTTTGTCGAGTTTGCCAAGGCCCATAGTTTAGGTCAGGCCGGTGACAAAGAAGGGGCTAATGAAATTAGGAGTACACTGGGTCTGCGGACAAGTGATGGCGAAAGAGTTGGAGCCGGTTATGGTAAAGGACAAGGTGCAGGAGACGGTCAGGGAAGCGGAAAGATGAACAGTGAAAATCGCGGACAAAATAAGGGCGGAAAATTTGTTGACGCCGATAGCGATGGCAACTGTGATAATCTATAATAGATAATTGCAATCAAGAAAGAAGAGGCGCCTCTTCTTTCTTTCGATAATGTTATAAAATAAAGTAATATTTTATAATGAATTACAAAAATACTTTAGTCGTGTCTCTAAAGTATTTTTGTAAAACAAAATAAAAAGTCAAAACGCGGATTAAATTTCAGAGCATTATGAAAAAAATAATTTTAGCGTTAATATTGTTAATTTTGATTCCCGTAACAGTTTTGGCTTGGGACGATTGTCCGTACAATGAGACAGATTGTTTTTACCCCGGAGAGTGTAATAGGTATATTGACATAGATAATGATAAAATATGCGATCGTTCCCAGCCGGCCCCTGAAGATAGGAATGTTAAAATAGCAAGCGCTCAAACAATAGAACATAAAAATTTAACAACAAATAATAAACAGCCCACTATGACTTATCATCTCGTGCCAATTTCGCTATTTTTAATTTTGCTATATTTTAGCACCTATATTTTATCCAGAAAAAAAATTATCAGCACTGTTAATCACAGAAAGATTTGGAATGTATTGTTGCTGATCTCGTTTTTAATTTCAGGAATATTCGGAATTTTTTTGATAGTAAAAATTAATTTTAACATAGCAAATTTTTTGCCGTTTAATATTTTATTTTGGCATGTCGAAATTGGCATAGTTATGTTTGTTATTTGTGTAATTCATATAATAGAGCGTTGGCATTATTTTAAAGATTTATTTAAAAGCAGTTAAACAAAGAAATAGAAGCGAAGGCAGAAGTACGAATATCCAATAATTTATCAAAAAAACACTTCTATAAATTGAAGTGTTTTTTCGATATTTAAATTATACTACAACAAAAATTAAATTCTAATTTTATTAATTTGCGGAAGTGACGGGAAGATTTTAGGGTAATTTATTGGGTTAAAATTGATGGTCGGTTTATAGCAAAAAACGCAGTTGACCTAATTTTATAATTAATTTAAAATTTAATAGTGATAAAGTAATTATAATATTAATTTTTAAAACTCTAATAATATGAATGTTTGTTTTGTTGCAAATAGCACTAATAAAGAGGCAATATATTTGTATGAAGAATTTAAAAAGAAAAAATTTACTAAGGTATTTCTTGTAGATTTAGCCAAATTAAACATTAGAATCTCAAATAAAAGTATTGGCATCGGCTATTCAAAGAAATTTGCCTGGGATCTTTATATAATTGTAGCAAGATCTCATGATTTTTCTTTTAATTATTTATTAGCCGATGTGCTACAACAAAAAGCTACCGTATTGCCTTCACCAAAGGCGATTTTAAATTGTAGTGATCGTGGTTTATTGGCAAAAGTAATTTTTGAAGCTAAGGTTAGACAACCCTTATCATATATTTCGCTATCTACTGAAGGAGCTAAGGGAGTGGCGGCGAGATTTAAGAAATGCGCGCTTAAATTTGCTAATCATGGCGGTAAGGGAGTGGCAATCGTAAACAAATCTTCTAATGCTTCGGAATTTGTTGATATTTTTTCCCATCTTGAACAGCCTTTTTATATTCAGAAATTTATTGGTGGGGATATTATTAAAGTGCTAGTAGTGGGCGATGAAGTAATTGCCATGAAGGAGCAGCCTAAGCCGGGGGAAGAAAGAAGCAATGACGGTAAAAGAGAGCATATTAGGCTTGATGAAAAAACCAAGGCCGAATTGATTAGTTTATCAACTTATTTAGGAGCTTCTTTATTTGAAGTGGATCTAATAGAAAAAGGAGCCGACCATTATATTATTGATCTTAGTTTATCGCCTTCGCTGGAAATATATAGTGAGATATCCGGCCGGAATGTCGGCGCCTTGTACGCGGATTATATTTTGCAGAAATATTCTTAAGAAAAACATAAAAAACCACCGCGGATAATCGCGGTGGTTTTTATTTTACCCCAATTATTATATAATATAATAAGTATATTATTTAGTTTTAAAAAATTATTATGACTCTTCCAAGAAATTTAATTAACGCCGCCAACCCGGCTCCCCTGGGACTGCTTGGCTTTGGCATGACTACGGTTTTATTAAACATGCATAATGCTAATTTTTTCTCAATGGATGGGATGATACTGGCAATGGGAGTTTTTTATGGCGGTATTGCCCAAATCATTGCCGGTATTATGGAATGGAGAAAACAAAATACCTTTGGCATGACCGCTTTTGTCTCCTATGGTTTATTTTGGCTTTCTTTGGTCGGAATATTGGTTATTCCGTCGCTTGGCTGGGCCGCTAAACCGGAAGCAAGCGCCATGGCTGCCTATCTTTTGGTCTGGGGGCTCTTTACTGCCATTATGTTTATTGCTACCCTGAAGCTCAATAAAGTTTTGCAATTTGTTTTTGGTTCATTGACTTTGCTTTTTTTACTGTTGGCCCTGGGAGACATCACAGGAAATACCGCGATTACCAGACTGGCGGGTTATGAAGGAATAATCTGCGGTCTTTCCGCGATTTACTTAGCGGCGGCCGAGATTATTAACGAAGTGTATAAGAAAAAAGTTTTACCGATGTAAATATTAATAAGATAAAATTTTGTATGGGGGAAAAAGGTTTACAATTAAATGAATTAAATAGTTTATTAGAAAAGTGGAAAAAAAATTTTCAACTGTCTGCCTGGAAGATCAATTTAGAAATAACCGATTTTCAAAGAAAGGACTTTAAGCAAAGCGGGGATATAAAAATAGATTTAAAAAATAAAAAAGCAACTTTATTAATAACCAATAAACCTTTTAGAAATAAAGAAAGTACAATTATACATGAATTATTACACCTACTGCTTTGGGAGTATGATACTTTTTCAGAAAAAATAATACTCAAAAACTGTAAAGAATTCAAGGGAGACCATATTAAATATATGAATAAACTAGAAAAAACCGTCACAAAATTAACTAACATTTTTTTAAGTTTAAAATAAAAATAACCGGGATTAAACCCGGTTTTTTGTTTTATTCATGTTAGATATTCTAGTTATTGCGAAAGCGACAAATCACCTACTGTAATTTTTCTAATATTTTCATTTGTGATTCCAAGACCTAGATTTCTTAAAAGTTTAAATGCTTCGTCGGGTGTTTTTAGCGGTATAGCAAGCCTGTCTTCAGGGGTTATATAATAGTATTCGTTTTTCTTGTCTTGGTTTGTTAAAAATTTTCCGGCTAATTCCTCGGGGAATTTTTTTTCAAAATATATGTAGTCCAAAATTGTTTCCAAGGACATTTTTTTACTTAAGTTTTTTATGGTTTGCATGGCTTCTGTTGGATTTCCGAGATAATATCTTTTAAGATCAATGGGGTAAACATACCAGGCAATACCTTCAGCTTCGATCTGCAAAAGAATCTTTCCCTTAAGTCTTTCTGCTAGCTTGGTGTCTTTAAGTTCATTCGTTAATTCTTTTTCCTTTTGAATAATATTTTTAACATGGCTGCTTTGTATTTTTGCAATTTGGAGAGCGGAGTCAACTAAAAAATTGCTCATCTTTACTTCATAGTTGATATTATAAATTGTGCTTGATAAGATAATGTAAATCATTAAAACTAAGCATAAAAGAATTATTTTTTTAAGTCGTTTATGCTTATTGTTGTTTTCCGGCATATGTTTTAATTGAAGAGCTTGTTGTTTTATTGATTTTATTATAGCATTTTTAATTTTTTTATAATAGAATGAATTTTATGTTTTACAGTAAGGTTAAGTTTAAATAGCTTGCTTGCTAAGAAGTTATTATCAAAGCGGGTTCGATTCAATATCCATTCAACAAAAATAAAATCAGGCCACGAGGGCCTGTTTTATTTTGCGGAACGGACGGGACTCGAAGGGGCAGAAGCCCCACGCCATCAGTATTCACGAGAATATTTTATTAAAAAATGTTACTAAAATAAATAATTTTTTCTTTCTACTATATTGGTCAAAGCCGGTTCTCACTCGCCCATTTCACAATAAAAAGACGAGGTCTTATGACCTCGCTTTTTATTGCGGAACGGACGGGACTCGAACCCGCGACCTCCTGCGTGACAGGCAGGCGTTCTAACCAGCTGAACTACCGCTCCTATTATTAATATTTAACTATTAATTTTTAACAATTAACTATTGTTCGGAAGAAAAAAAAGAAATAGTTTTTTGTCGACTATCTGGCAAAATATTAACATAAAGGTTTAATTTAGTCAATAAATGTAAAAATAAAGCTAATAGAAAGAAGTTATTGACAGGTTGTTTTGATTCTGTTATGCTAATTTAAGCAATTGATAAATATGATAGGCTAGTGTTTCATTAGATACACTGGCTTTTTGTTTAACTAAAAAATAATTTTAAAGAATAATAATATGAATGACATCGCAGCAGCCATTAAAGCTATATGTGAAGAAAAAGGATTAAGTTATGACGCCGTCCTCACTACTATTGAGTCGGCTCTAGCGGCCGCGTACCGCAAAGATTATGGTAAAAAGAATCAAAATATCGTAGTTAAATTTGATCCGGAAGTCGGCAAATCAAAAGTTTTTGATATTAAAGAAGTTGTAGAAGATATGCCGGAAGAAGAGGAAAGCGATGAGGATGCAAAAGAAGAGAAGGATGCAAAAGAAGAGAGTAAAGAAAAAAAGAAAGATAAGAAAGAAGATGATAAGAAGAAAGATAAGAAAAAAGAAGAGAAGAAGGACGAAAAAAAATTACTTTCTGCTGAAGCCGGAGAGGACGAAGAAGAAGAAAGGAAATTTAATCCTAAAACTGAGATGCAGATATCTGATGCCAAGCTTATTAAAAAAACAGCTAAAATAGGAGATGAGATAAAAACGAAGCTTGAAGTGCCGGAAGAGTATGGCCGGATGGCCGCACAAACAGCGAAGCAGGTTATTATACAGCGCTTGCGCGAGGCGGAGCGTGAGATGATTTTTAATGATTTTAAGGAAAAAGAACACGAGGTTATTAGCGGCGTTGTACAAAGACGGGAAGGCAAGGTAGTGCTTATTGATTTAGGTAAGTCAGTAGGAATATTAACAAGTGAAGAGCAAATTTATGGCGAACAATACCAATCAGGAGATCGAATTAAAATTTTTGTAAAAGAAGTAAATTTAAAGCCAAAGGGACCGGAAATATTATTATCCCGCACAACGGACGAAATACTTAAGAAAGTTTTTTATCTTGAAATTCCGGAGATATCCAACGGTTTAATTGAATTAAAAAGAGTAGCGCGTGAAGCCGGATTTCGTTCAAAGGTGGCAGTTTGGTCAGATTCTGATAATGTTGATCCGATTGGCTCCTGCGTTGGACAGCGCGGAGCGAGAATTCAGACTATTATAAATGAATTGGGTGGAGAAAAGGTAGATATTATCCAATATGACGAAGATGATGTTAAATTCATTTCTAATGCTTTGTCTCCGGCAAAAATTACCAACATCGAGCTTAATGAAGAGGAGAAAAAAGCGGTTGTTAGCGTATCAGGCGACCAGCTTTCACTGGCAATTGGTAAGGGCGGCCAAAACGCCAGTTTAGCGGCTAAATTGACCGGGTGGAAGATCGATATAACTGAAATTAAAGAAGAAGTTAAAGATGATAATAAAAAAGAAAAAGAGTCGGAAGAAAAGAAAGAGGAAAAAGACGATAAAAAAGACAAGAAGGATGATAAAAAGAAAAAGGATAAGAATGCAGATAAAGAAGAAAAGACTGATAAGAAGTCAGATAAAAAGAAGGAAAAAGATGAGAAAAAGAAAGAGGACAAAAAGGAAAAGAAGAAAAATAAGAAGAATAAAACAGACAAGAAAACAGATAAAGAAGAAAAGAAAAAAAAGAAAGAGGAAAAAGACCCCTCGGCAAGCTCCCCTCAGTCCGATTCGGGGCAGGCAGAAGAGAAGAAAGACAAAAAAGAGAAAAAGAGTTAACAAATAATTATTTTATATCGTAGCTTATAATAAATTGTTATGAGTTATGAGTTATGAGTTATGAGTAATAAAATTTATGTTATCGGCCATAAGTCGCCAGATTTAGATGCGGTGGCAGCGGCTATTTCTTACGCAAATTTTAAGAATAAGCTAGAGAATACCGACGTCTATATTCCTGCCGTGCCTGGAGAAATTAATCTCGCGACCAAGTTTGTGTTGGATAAGTTTAATATTGATAGACCGGAAATATTGAAAAGTGCCAGCCAGCAAAGTATTATTATGGTTGATCATAATGAATTTTCCCAAGCCGTTACCGGTATTGAAGAAGCAAAAATTGTCGAAGTGCTTGATCACCATAAAATGGTTTTTTCCTATTCAGATCCAATTGATATTACGGTTAAAGCCTGGGGTTCTAGTAATTCGATAATTTATTATTTATATAAAGAGCAGAATATTAAAATAGAAAAAAATATGGCCGCCTTAATGCTTTCGGCCATATTGGATGATACGGTTATTACTAGATCCCCGACTTGCACGGAAAAAGATAAGGAAATAATTACCGAACTCGCCAGTATTGCCGGAATTAATGATTGGCAAGCGCTGGGAATTGAGATCTTTAAAGCCAAGTCCGGCATTAAGGACGCGAGTGCTTTAGGGATAATTAAAAGCGATTATAAGGATTATGATTTTAAGGCTGGTAAATTCGGTTTTGGACAAGTGGAGACAGTTGACTTAGGTGAATTTGAAGGAAGAGAAGTTGAATTATTAGAGGAAATGAAGAAGTTAAAAGAAGCTGATGGCTATTTCGCGGTATTGTTGTTCATTACCGATATTTTAAAACAAGGCTCTATTGTTTTAGCGGTAAGTGATGAGCCGGAGCGGGTAGAAAAGGCGCTGGAAATAAAGCTTGAAAATAATCAAGCTTATAAAGAAGGATTAATGTCTCGAAAGAAGCAGGTTGTGCCGGTTTTTACCAAAGAATTTGATAATTAAACAAGAAGAACAAAAAACAGAAAAGGAGGCGCTATGTTTGTACCGGAGATTGGTCAATGGATAGTTCGTAAAGGTAATTATGATGGGCCAGGCAAAGTTACTAATATTAATTTCGATAAAACCAGCGTAACAGTTGAGTTTTTATGCGAATATGACGGAGAGGGCAGAACGCCAATTAGCGAAGAAGAAGTTTCAATAACAGATATAGAAACGATAATAATTGAAGCCGAAGAAATTAAATTATTGGATTTGGAGCTGGAAGGGAAAGTGATGAGGATAGATTAAGAGGAGGCTCTTAAAATGGGGAAATTGAAAAGCTGTATTCAGAAACTAGAAAAGCGATACATATTTGAATCATTAATGTCGCTTAGGAGGTATCAGTCAAAAATGCGCGCCAAAAGAAAGAAAGTTAACAGCAAAAACAATTAATGAACGAGGAAAGGAGGGTATCAGCATGAAAGAAGTCACGGAAGAGGTATTGGTTGATTTTACACTTGAAGTTATTCCGAAATTGGGAGAGGCATCTTTTCGTCTTTTGTCTGCCTGGCAGCCTGACGATATGTGCCGTACCTGCGGAAAGTCAACAAAGTATGAGGTAACGACTGAAAGGCCGTTAAAGAAGGGCGGTATTGCTATCCCCTGTTGCCTGAATAAGCTTTGTTATAACGGCAGCGTTGGTCAGAGAACAGTTATTAACCAAATAAAAAGCATGGCACAGGCTTAATAAGAAAGGATGATCACGGGGAGAAAGGCAAGTTTTGCTTTCTCCCCCATTAATTTTTTAATTATTATTTAATATATAGCAGTGACTCGGCCGCCTACTCGCTGTCGTTCGTCTACTGTTTACTAACATATGAAAGTAGAAAAAAAAGATTTAGAAAAATCACAAATAGAGCTTAACGTGGAATTGACCTATGAAGAGTTTGAGCCTTATATTAAAAAGGGAACAGCAAAAGTATCAAAAGAGGTAAAGATCGAAGGTTTTCGTCCGGGGAAGGCCTCGTTTGATGTATTAAAACAGAAGATTGGCGAGATGTCTATTCTTGAAGAGTCGGCCCGTATTGCTATTAACGCTACTTTGGGAAAAGTTATTGAAGAGAATGTTGATGGACAGCCGGTCGGACAGCCGCAGGTTGATATCACCAAGATCGCTCCTAATAATCCTTTGGCGTATAAGGTTGTATTGGCGCTTTTGCCTAAAGTAACTCTGGGAGATTATAAAACAGTAAAAGTTAAAAAGAAAAAGATAGAAGTGAGCGAAGAAGAAATAAAAAAAACCGTTGATGACCTTAGAGATTATAGGGCCAAGGAGGCTATTACCGAGAGCGAAGCGAAAGATGGCGATAAACTTTTGGTGGATATAAATATGTTTTTAGACAATGTCCCTATTGAGGGCGGCCAAAATAAAGGTGTAGCGGTTATTCTTGGTAAAAATTATGTAGTTCCCGGGTTTGATAAAGAACTTGTCGGCCTTAAGAAAGGCAACGAAAAGAAATTTTCACTCCCCTACCCTAAAGATCATCACATGAAGAATTTGGCCAATAAGATGGTTGAATTTAAAATAAAAGTAAAAGAAGTGTATTCACGCGAGTTACCGGAGCTTAACGACGAGCTAGCCAAAGGTTTTGGATTTAAAAACGCTGAAGATTTTAAAAATGACGTAAAAAAGAGCTTAGTTTCCCAGCAGGAGAAGAAAAATGCGCAACAACAGGAAAAAGAGATGCTGGAAGAGTTAATAAATAGGATGAAATTTACTGATATTCCTGAATTGCTTATTAATCATGAGGCAGATTCAATGATCAGCGAGCTTGAGCAGTCAGTTAATTCCCAGGGTGGAAAATTTGATGATTATTTACAGAGTTTAAATAAGACTAAGGAGCAAATAAAGTTTGATATGATGCCTGAAGCGGTAAAACGAGTCAAAGTGTCTTTACTGTTAAAAGAAATCGGTGCTGCCGAAAAAATAGAGATAAAACCGGAAGAATTAGCCGAGCATATTAAGTTAATGAAAACTCAATATAAGGATGACGCGAAAATAAGCGAGCGGCTTGATTCTCCTGAATATAAAAGATACGTTTCTAATATGCTAATGAGCCGAAAAACAATTGAAAAATTATTGAAATGGAGCCTTAAGGAGTAGATAATAAAAAATTGGTATAAGCAATTATAAATCCAGCTTGAGAAAGCTGGATTTATTATTTTTGTCATCCTGGGGGCGCGAAGCGCACCCAACGGAAGTGCCCTTGGGGTGCAACCCGGGATCCAGTGTATAGCCGTACAGATAAGCAATAATCCAATAAAGATTATTATGTCTTACGTCTTGTCATTAATTGATTTTTAATATTCGTACTACGCTACTCTGGATCCCGGGTTCTCCGATGCCGCTTCTTGCCTGCCGGCAGGCAGGCGCTGCATCAGAGCCCCAGGATGACAAGGTGCACCCTTGGGGGCACAAAAGAGATAATTTTGTCCAAGAATGACAAGAGTAAAATGTTTCGGTTCGTTTTGGCGTTAGAACTGTGGATTAATATTAGTAGATTATCAGATTAGTTTTTAATGACAAAAAAGATAGTTTTTTGTGATTATGTCATTAATATTAAATAGCATATTTGTTTTAATGTAAGCAAAATATTAATAATAAAACTAAAAAGTGTCAGAATTCTTGACAATATTTTTATATATGATATTATTATATTATCCCTATGCTCACGCCCCTTTTTTGCGAATATTGTGAGCTCAAAAAAACAAATTGTTGATAAAAAGTCCGCCCCGATTTTTCGGGGCGGCGTATGGGGTTATTAGTATTTGGGCTTGCATGGATTTAGTCAAATCTCTCTCCAATTTAGGTTTAAATGAAAAGGAAGCTAGGGTTTATCTGGCTCTTTTGAAATTAAAGCAAGCAACTGCCGGATCAATTTCCAAGCGTAGCGGCTTAAAACGACCAACAGCTTACGCGGTTCTTGAGGATATGATCGATCTGGGAGTAGTGGATAAGGTGCCCAGAAAAAAAGTAATGCAGTATACTGCTATTAGTCCGGAAGAATTGTTTTCTGTCTATAAAAGCAGAATAGATAACGCGAAAAAAGAAGCTTTGCCTGAATTAAAAGCTTTAAGCAGAGATAAAGAACATAAAATAAGAGTCTCTTATTATGAAGGTTTGGCTGGGATAAAGGAAATGTATGAGCGCGTTTATGAAAATAAGCCTAATAAAGAATTTATTGGATTTTCGGTCCATGGAGATGATGCGCCAAAAGAGTTGCTTGATTTTTTGAAACAACAGAATGAAGAATATAAAAAGTTAAAGATAAGGCGTCGAATTATTACGGCGGGTGAGCCAGAGAATAGGCAAGCATTATCAGTCAATAAGAAAGGCAGGCAAAATAATATAGCAACTAAAGCTTTGTTGAAATTAAAAGATAATCGCGGCGTTTCCATTGAAATATATAAAAATTATATTCAGATAATTTCCCTTCGAGATTCGCAAGCTATTGTAATTGATAGCCAGGATGCGGCTCAAGTGTTAAAACAGATTTTTAATATTATTTGGGAAAGCGATAATAGGAGTAAAGACAAGGGGTTTGATAAAAATGCAATCAGAATTGTTTGAATATGACTTATATCATTGATGCTAATAATTTAGCCGGGAAATTAAAGATATTAGGAGAGGTTAATTTTGATAAGAAGTTAATTAGGATAATAAAAGATTATAATCAAGGCAAGGGTCGGCAAATAATGCTGGTATTCGATGGTTATGATTCAATGGGAGACAAGATCGTTATCAATGAAAAGTTTACGGTTATTTATTCGCCGCGAGACAGGTATTGTTCCTCGGCTGATGATAAAATTTGCGAATTAGTCGAACGGATTGGTGGAAGTGATAAGAATTTTCCCGGCAACAACGAGTACGTAATTGTTACCGAGGATAATGAACTGATAAATCGTATTGAAAAAATCAAGGAACAGACTAAGCAAAGTATTAAAACCGAAGCAACGTTAAAATTTATAGAACGGTTGCGGAAGCGCTGGGAAGAAGAGGAAAAAGAATTAGAGAATCGAGGTTTGGAAGATAGACAGGTAAATAAGATCAATAAAGAATTGTTAAAAATTTGGCAGTAGTTTACATATAGCCAATAATAAAAAACGGTACGATCGGGCTCATACCTAATCTTACCGTTTTTTGTTTGTGCCCAGGGCGGGATTTGAAGGGCTAAAGCCCACACCCTCAATATAAAATCTTATTGGTATTTTTTTATTTTATTTATTTGTTAACCTGGTCGGTAAATCATAATATTATCATATGCGGGTTCACCATAACCCAAGACCCAAACAAAAAAACCGCACTATGTACGGCTTTTTGTTTGTGCCCAGGGCGGGAGTTGAAGGGCTAAAGCCCACACCCTCAATATAAAATCTTATTGGTATTTTTTTATTTTATTTATTTGTTAACCTGGTCGGTAAATCATAATATTATCATATGCGGGTTCATCGCAGCTCAGAACAAAAATAAAAACCAGTCTTAAAGGACTGATTTTTATTTTTGTGCCCAGGGCGGGAGTTGAACCCGCACGGAGTTGCCTCCAAGGGATTTTAAGTCCCTCGTGTATACCAATTCCACCACCTGGGCTTACAATTTATAATTTTAAATTTATGATTTATAATTTTTTGGTTTGTTTTTCATTGCAGATTTTCGAGAAGAGACCATAATCGCTACAAGTTCATAGTTTTCGTTAAGTAGATTCTTAATTAATTTTTTTGGCATTAGTTTACTTTCAATAATTAACTCCATCCAAAAAGCGCTTTCATCAGCTTCTTCAATAACAGTATCTAATTTGGAAATAAAGTCAGCCTTTGATTTACTATAACAAACAGCACGATAATTTGCAGCAGTAGATGTTCCGGAGCGTAGCAATTGATGACCAATAACATTCCCAGATTTAGTATTAGGTAATGCATTAATTAAATTAATAACTCGCAAAGCAAATTTTTTTGTGCGAGTTTTAAGTTCCTCCTTGTTCACAAATTATAAATTAAAAATATTAAATTTAAAATTGTAGGTGGAGATGGCGGGAGTTGAAGGGGCGGAAGCCCCACGCCGTCATTCTTTCACGTTTAGCGTGTTGAGCTAATATAATTTTTATATCTGCGCTTTTTCGAAAATTCACATTGGTCAAACAGGTTTACCTTAACACCAACTCAAGCATAAACAAATATTGCCCAAAAGGCAATATTTATTTATGTGGAGATGGCGGGAGTTGAACCCGCGTCTAATAAGCTTTTAAAAACATATTTACGAAAGTAGTTTGATTTGTGTTCTTATCGTTCAGGTAGAAAATCAAACAAAAACATGAACGACCAGTTTCCTTAGTTTCAACAAGGGGCCGGAAACATTCCCTTTGTCTAGTCTAATGATTATGACACCCGTGGCAAGTTATTAGACATTGCTTGAACGGATGGCCGTCGCTAATGTTAAGCAACAACAGGAGCAAAAGAAGGCATGCTGAAAGCAGTCTTTACTTTTGCGAATAAGTTTTTTGCACTTATTTTAATTCAGACAGTTTAGCGTGATGCCTGAAATGCACGTTCCGAATGCTTATAAAAAATCTTATTATCGATTCCCTGCATCCCCCAATATATCAATTGTCAATTAACAATTACGAATTACGTTTGAGAGCGGTTCTTATTTTCCGGTCTATTTCTCGCTTTTTAATACTTTCTCTTTTGTCATATTTTTTTTTACCGCGGCCGATTCCGAATTCAAGTTTGATTAAACTACGTTTAGTATAAAGTTTTAAGGGGATAAATGTCAAACCCTGTTCTTGCTTTTTACCGATCAAGCGTTTTATTTCCGCCGCTTTTACCAACAACTTGCGCGGTCGGTCCGGATCGTAACTTTTTATGGTGCTGGCTTTTTTATAAAGCGGTACATGCGAATTGGTTAGATATAATTCCGGATTTGTCTTTTTTTTGTCCTTACTCCGCTTAATGGTAACAAACGCTCCTTTAAGCGAAATGTGGCCGGTTTTGATTGATTTTACCTCATAACCATAAAGAACCAAGCCGGCTTCAAAAGTATCGGAGATTTCATAATCATATCTAGCTCGTTTGTTAATAGCTAAAATCGGCATATTTTTGTATGTAAAATGCTATAAGATGCATTTTCTAACAGCCTTATAATACTATTTTTTATTGTTTTTGTAAAGACCTTGTCAAAATTCAAGTTTTACCCTATAATAACCTCAGTATTTAGCTACCGGATGTAGCTATTTTATTTTTAGAAAACAAAGCGTTTGTCCGTTGATAAAACATAAAATCCTAAGTACCATCCTCGGAGTTGATAGCGGGCTTGCCCGCCGAAGTCCCGAGGAATCGGAACGTAGGCGGGTATGGTATAGTGGCTATTACATCACCTTGCCAAGGTGGAAAGACGGGTTCGATTCCCGTTACCCGCTCATATGAGAAGAACTTGGCGTAAAGCAAAACCGAAAATAGAGAAAAAATTTTGGATTAATCGACAAATACGCGCGTCGGAAGTTTTTTTAATTGATGAAAATGGAGAAAAATTAGGGATAGTTGAGACTTCAAAGGCTTTAAGCATGGCTCAGGAATCCGGATTAGATTTAGTTGAAGTAAATCCGAAAGCAGAACCGCCAATTGTGAAAATAATGGATTATGGCCAGTTTAAATATGAAAAGGAGAAAAAAGCGCATAAGCAAAAGGTGCAACAGAAAAAAGTTGATACTAAGGGAGTACGTTTATCAGTTAGAATTAGTAAGCATGATTTTGCCTTACGCGTAGAACAAGCATTGAAATTTTTTAAAAAAGGCCATAAATTAAAAGTTGACCTTATTTTAAAAGGCCGGGAAAAAGCTCATCCAGGGAAGGCAGTAGAAATTATGAAAGAATTTTTGGCTGAACTTGAAAAAAACGATGAATTAAATATCATCCCGGAACAAGACTTGACAAGACAGGGCGGAAGGTTTATAATGATACTCGTTAATAAAAATACCTAATTTTTGGAAGTCAGGTTTATTTGCCTGTTTTTTATTTAAAAATTATGCCTAAAATAAAGACTCATAAAGCAACCGCAAAAAGA
>Ga0255365_10233_pt1 | contig 14453 bp, 9 predicted proteins | sample ANMaggSeSYBR01J3_FD_182089 | JGI IMG/M metagenome (GOLD analysis project Ga0255365, IMG submission 182089) | Sediment cell enrichment communities from methane seep in Santa Monica Basin, California, United Staets - ANME aggregate JGI... | ecosystem: Environmental > Aquatic > Marine > Cold seeps >... | reverse complement strand
AAAAACGAAATCATCTTCAATTTTAAAATAGTCTTTTGCCGGTGTTCCAGTTTTAACTTCAGGTTCCAGAACCATAATTCCTTCATGTGAAGTTCCAAGTCCCAGTTCATTTTCTGCACAGATCATCCCTTCCGAAGGTTCACCTCTTAACTTTGCTTTTTTAATCTCAAATACTTCATCATCGGTGTATAATTTAGTCCCAATGGTAGCAACCACGACTTTTTGTCCGGCAGCTACATTGGGCGCCCCACAAACAATTGGCAAAAAATGATCACCACCAATATCAACAGTTGTTACACTTAGTTTATCTGCATTGGGGTGTTTTTCACAGGATTTTACTTCTCCGATTACTACCCCCTGTAGTCCCCCTTTCACCGGTTGCCATTTCTCTAATCCTTCCACTTCCAAACCGCAATCTGTAAGCAATTCTGATAACTCATCAGGTGACAGGTCAAAATCAAGATATTGTTTTAGCCAGTTATATGAGATTTTCATTGATGATCAGTATTTAAGAAGTTGCAAAAGTAAGATTTATATCAATTAAATATTGGAAATAGTGAAGTGTAAACAGACTGCTGTTTAAATTTTAGCAATCTAACTTATCAAACTCCAATTGGGCTTGTTTCTGGAAAGATACTTCAGATGATTGGATATGGGCTGGTTTTCTTTTAATTCAAGATGAGGATCATCTTTAAGGATTTCAATGGCCAGGTTTCTTCCGTATTTTAATATTTTTTCATCTTTGATGATATCGGCTATTTTTAAATCAAGGATTCCGCTTTGTTGGGTTCCCTGCAAGTCACCGGGTCCCCGAAGTTTTAAATCAACTTCAGCTATTTCAAAACCGTCAGTGGTTTTGACCATCGTATGAATCCGTTCTCTCCCATCGTTGGTAAGCATATCTTTTGCCATCAAAATACAAAATGATTGATCAGAGCCTCTGCCAACACGTCCCCTCAGCTGGTGCAATTGCGATAAACCAAAGCGTTCGGCATTTTCAATAACCATTACAGAGGCATTCGGAATATCAACTCCTACCTCGATAACGGTTGTAGCCACCATAATCTGTGTTTTTCCTTTTATAAAGCGGCCCATTTCATAATCCTTGTCTTTTGTGCTCATCTTCCCATGTACCATGCTCACGGCATATTCCGGCAAAGGAAAGGCTCGTGTAATGCTTTCGTATCCATCCATCAGGTCTTTTAAATCCAGCTTTTCCGATTCCTGGATTAGCGGATAAACAATATAAGCCTGTCTGCCTTTTTTGATTTGTTTTTTAAGAAAACCAAACACTTTTAAACGGTCTTTGTCGAAATATTGTGCTGTTTTGATTGACTTTCTGCCGGGTGGTAATTCGTCAATAACAGATACATCCAGATCCCCATACAAAGTCATGGCCAATGTTCGGGGTATGGGTGTTGCAGTCATTACCAAAACATGAGGTGGAATAATATTTTTCTTCCACAGCCGTGCTCTTTGGGCAACACCGAACCGATGCTGCTCATCAATTACTACCAGTCCAAGATTTTTAAATATGACTGTATCTTCAATTAAAGCATGTGTGCCGATGAGAATTTGCAGGTTTCCTTCATTCAGATCAGCATGTATCTCTTTTTTATCTTTTGCTTTTGTCGAACCGGTAAGCAATCTTGTGTTAATCCCAAGTCCCGATAACATTTTTGTAACTGACTCAAAATGTTGCTTGGCAAGTATTTCTGTTGGAGCCATTAAACACGCCTGAAAATTATTATCCAGCGCAATCAGCATCGACATCAAAGCTACAAGTGTTTTACCGCTTCCAACATCACCCTGCAACAACCTGTTCATTTGTATGCCGGAACCAATATCTGCCCGGATTTCTTTGACAACCCTCTTTTGAGCATTGGTCAATTCAAAAGGAAGTTTATGGTGGAAAAAATTATTCAAATAGTCACCAACGACTGGAAATTTATGCCCTCTGATTTTTTCTATTCGAAGGAGTTTTAGCTTCAACAAATTCAATTGAATAAAGAACAATTCCTCAAATATTAACCGGGCTCTTACTTTGTCTAATATTTTTTGGTCTTTTGGATAGTGAATATTCAACAAAGCTTCATCTCTTGGGGTCAATTTTAGTTTATTCAGGATTTGATCCGATAGTGTTTCTTTAATAGCATCTTTAACCTGAGCTATTAACGTTCTGGTTAACTTACTGATTCCTTTGCTGTCCAGCCCCCTGGATTTTAATTTTTCAGTGGAAGGATAAAATGGCTGCAACTTTTCTCCAAGGTCTATTTTCTGTTCAGAAACAGCTTCGATCTCCGGATGAGGGATATTATATTTGCCATTAAACCAGGCCGGTTTTCCAAAAACAACATACTCTTCGTTTGCGGTAAGCTTGTTGATCATCCATTTTACACCTTTAAACCAAACCAGCTCTATCGTTCCTGTATTATCCTGGAATAGGGCAACAAGGCGTTCCGATCTTGGCTTTCCCAATTTTTGAATGGAAATTATTTTCCCGGTAATCTGGATATAAGCAACATCACTTTGGATATCATTGATTTTATAGAATTTACTTCTGTCGATATAGCGGAAAGGAAAATAATTCAGCAGGTGGTCGAAAGTGAAAATATTTAGTTCTTTTTTCAGCACTTCAGCCCGTTTAGGACCAACCCCTTTCAGGTATTCAATTGGTGTATCCAGAATATCAACAGTTTTCATCTGAAAGCAATGGTTTCGACAAAATTATAGAATTAGCAGCAATTCTGGCAAAAAAAAACTCCCCCGTATTGGAGGAGTTTGTACATATATTTTCAAATTTAGAATTCCCAGAGTTCATGCTCAAATTCGAAAAGCTCGTTTTTGATCCTCTCTGCTTCCAGCAGGGCATCCATTCCAGATGCATAATCGGTTATTTCCCTATTGTAAACATTTTCTTCTTTATATACGTAGCTTCCAAACATTCTCTTCCAGAATAATTCATCGTAAGTTCGTTCTTCGGCGCTGTTGCTTCTGTTAAATACAATGGACTGTGCAAATACCGGCCTTGCTTCGGGATAATAAATCCAAAACATTTCTTCCAGACCGAAATAATTTCCATCATCATCGTACAGATTTCTAACCGGGCAAATACCCAAAACCCTCACATCCATAACCGAACGCTGTTTATCAAAGAACCAGTCTTCTTTAAGTTTGATCCGTTGTACTTCAGATGGGTCAAAATCCTCTTTTACGACCTCATATCTTAATATTCTTTGCGGATTATTTGGGTCAACAATGGGTACAGTATCAGTACGGGTGAATTTTTTTTCAATTTCCTGATAGGTTAACGGAACCAGGAATTGGTCATCTTTTGAAGGATCATAAGCGGTTATTGTCCCCTCCCTGATGGCGTCCATTATTACGGTCATAAAATTTTTCCAGCCTTTCTGAGGTGTCTCCGGATAATAAAAAGGATGGTTCATTTTCTGACGAAGATCCATGATCCTCCAAATTCTTTTTTTCCATATTACATCCGCTTCCCTTACCGGATAATATGGGATTGGTTTTTTCTCCTGTAAATGGATTTCATCAAAAACACCATCACGCGGGCTATCCAGAATCTGAGCTACGGATGTGGAATTGATTCCTATGATCATTCCCGCCAATATTATTATACTTATTGTAGTTTTCATAAAAACCTCCAATTAGTTTATTGTAATATTAATTGATTCAATTTTACGAGGCCCCTCTGGTCCCCTAACTTTTATATCACGAAATACAATCACATCATTCTTTTTTAAAGATTGTATCTGGTTTTTCATTTTATCAGTGTATAATTGGCTTTCAGCTTTTTCAGTAACAAAATATCCACCGCCCTTAGGGATAAACATGGTAAATGATGTCACTTTAAAATCGTATTCAAAATCTACCCATTCAGGCAATTGACATAATAAAAATGGATTTGCCAGCATTTTTCTCATTGAAATTTTTCCGTCATCCGATCCGATTACTTTTGCAATAGGGTCAGGCAGTCTTTTTACCCTGAATAATTGTTCTCCCATAAATTTTCTTCCGCCATTATCATCAGCATAAATCCTTATTGTAGTTTCATATGCTTCAGGTGGAAGATTACTAACGACCCATCCATTCTGATTCCTGTTTAATTTTCCGGCAGAAATTGAGGGCTTTAATTGAGCATCCGCTTTACCTGATGCAGAAATAGATACTGGGTTATCAACTCCCCTGTAAAATACATTCATTTTATCAGCAGAAACCGTTGCCGAAGGTTTGGCAACAATGTATTCGTGTTTAAAATGATAATATTTATGTGCACCCCAAGGTGTTGTTATCCTGATTAAACCTGCGTATTTTTTGGTACCTTCAGAACTTGCCGGCAGAGTATATATTCCTTTACCGTGCTTTGTGTCAATTTTTTTAGCTCTGTCAATTTGATCCAAAAGTAGCGTATCTGCTCCCTCCATAATATAAACATCCGGGTCTTGTTTAGTATCGAAGGCAGCAACAAAAATTTTAGCCGAATATTCATCACCCTGAAAAATGTAATTACTTTTGGGTAATACTTCTCCGCTAATTGTGTCAAATTTAAAATCTTCTTCAGAAATAGAAGAATATAAATAGTTTACAACGTTTGCTTCGGCATTGTAAACTTCAGCTATAAATTTGTTAAGGATAGTAATATCAGCAGCGAGGATGGTATGATAAAAATGATGCATTGCCCAGGATTCTGATTTACCGTCTGCATTTTTATAATCACCATCTGTTTTTAAGCCCAAATCAAAACCTTCTCTGTCTTTTTCACTAATGAGGCTTAATAAGTTATCTTTGAACAAGGTTATGCTATCCAACAGAGCAACAGCTTCGCCTCTTTTCGTATCTGTACCTACGAAAAAATTTGTCGGATCATCAAAATTATCTTTCTTTTTAACCATTGCCAAGTTTATAGTATCCGCCTCTTCTAATGTGATACCTTCAGTTTGGGATATTACCTGAGCTTTCAAGTCATCAAGATAATTTACTAAGTTTGTTGATATATTTTTCGCCTTTTTTGCTTTTTCCCAATATTCCCCTACCTTATTAGGGTTAATGGTATTTTGTTCTTCAAAATCAGCATAGATCTCATTAACCTTAGCGGAAAACTGTTTATTTGTGATTTCCATACTTTCGTTCACGATAAGAAAAGCACTTAAAATTTCTCGAGAAACATTAAGAGCTAATAATGCAGTCAGTACCAGGTACATCATGGCTATCATCTTCTGCCGTGGGGTTTCCTTATATCCAGCCATCTATAATTCTTCTTTTTATTTTTTGATTTTTAGGCTAATTATTCCTGTTAACTATCTGACTTAACATTCATTGCTGATAGCATATTCCCGTAAACGGTGTTTAGGGCAGCTACTTTCTTCGAAAGATTGTCTAACTCTTCGTTATATTTAATTGTTTTATCAGCTGAATCATTCAATTTATTCAGGAATTGGTCTAAAGTATTTTTTAATTTTCCTGAGGTTTCAACCTGATCAGAAGTACTTTGTAATTGATTCTGAAATACATTATTCAGGGCTGTCATGTTTTCCTGATATTTCGATGTATTATCAATCGAACCATTAAGATTAGCAACAAATTTCTCTAACACTTCCTGAAGTTTAGTGGATGAGGCTGTTTGCTCTTTCGAGTTCTGCAATTGCGTTTCGTATACTGCATTTAATGAAGCAAGATTTTGGGAAATTTTATTCAATTGCTCACCGTAATTATTCTCCTTAAAGGATGTAAAATCAAGCGCCTCTGCAGATTTTGAGAGCACTTCAGCAGATTTATTATAATTCCGTGTAAGTTCTTCAGCTGATTGGGTTGCAGCTTTGATACTTTCTGCAAAACCTTCTGTAGCACCCAGATCGTTTTTCAATGATTCAGATGCTTTGGCATAGATATCAGAAAGACTTGAAGCTGAAGTTGAAGCATTTTTCATTGAAGTCAAATATTCTTCAGATACATTAATATCTTTATTTATGGTTTCAGCCTGCTTGTCATAAGAATCTGCCAAAGACCCAACAGATTCTGCTGCACCTTTTACTTTTTCTGTGAACTCATTGGTTGCAATGGTTGCATTTGAAACATCACTTAGCTTGTTTGTATTATCACTCAAACTTCTAAGACCCTGCCCAAGGCTTTCTATCAATTCCGGCCCTATCTTAGCATCCGCAAGCATCCTGTCCAGATCCTCTGTTAAACCTTCTGATTTGATATCACCACTCTCAATTTCGGATGATACTCCGTGGTACATACCTGCAAGTTCAGGATAAATTAAACTCCAATCCGGCTCAACATGAGGCGGTTCAAAAGCTGAAAAGAAGAAAATAATAGCTTCCGTACCTAACCCCAAAATCAGCATAATATCAGCACCCTGATAGTGGTTAATTTTAAATAAGGCTCCCAAAATAACAACTGCTGCGCCAATTCCATACAATTTGGCCATGAAGTTTCTAAATCCTCTACTTTTAACAATATTGCTTAATCCCATGATTAATTTTACAAATTTGATTAATGATTTACACTTTATTTAGTTCGATTTGGTATTATCTTTTATAAATATGCGAGGCTTTTGCAGGATTATCGTCTTTTTGCCTTCCAAGGAAAGTTTCGACACACCTAAATCCAATATATGCTTTTGCAGTATCCTGGTATTCGTATGAACGGGTGGCTACCTGTAAAAAATGACCAACGTCTTTCCATGATCCACCCCTGATAACCTTCCTTTTCAATACGGGAGGATCATTCTCATCAGCATTATATTGGTAATGCGGATTAAGGTCCCAGGTAAAATTATATGAAGATTCATCAAATGCATCGGATGTCCATTCTGCAACATTTCCAGCCATGTCATACAAACCCCAGTCATTGGGCGGATAGTGGGCTACGATTATTGGTGTTGCACCACCGTCATCAGTATAGTTTCCTCTTAATGGCTTGTAATTTCCAAGGAAACAACCCTTGTCATTTCTTGTATAAGGTCCTCCCCATGGGTAAGGATTAAAGTCATGTCCACCTCTTGAAGCCCATTCCCACTCAGCTTCAGTTGGTAAGCGAAAATCGTGGATGCTCGCTTGTCCATTTTTCTGGGCAAGATATGTGTTTTTCAACTGTGTTCTCCATACGCAAAATGCTTTCGCCTGACGCCAGTTTACACCAACTACCGGATAATGATCGTATGCCGGATGCCAGAAATACTTTTGAGTTAAAGGTTCATTAAAAGAGTATGAATAATCGAAAAGCCATACCAGCGTATCGGGATAGACATTGATAAATTCTTTTCTGACATAAACAGATCTGTCTTGTAAACCTTGGGGGCGGTTTGCCAGGGAGGCAGCCTCATGATTCCCATCTTGTGTATGATCTTTCCTGGAAGCTGCTTTTAGATCAACCCAGTAATATTCATAATTAAGTTTTCGGGTGTCAATTTCTTTTTTCCTGAAATATCTTTCATTTTCAGAAAGAAATAACTCTTCAAGCACCTCTTTTTCTTCTTCGCCCTCCCAGTCAATTCTTGTGCTCCAGTTTAAGAAAGGCGGATCGAACATTTCACCTGTTTTCCTGTCCTCCTCAATGAGGTAATCTTCAGGTAAAATGTCACCTAAAAGTACCCGGGCTATTGAATCCCTTACCCAGTTTACAAACTGCCGGTATTCGTTGTTTGTAATTTCTGTTTCATCCATGTAGAAAGCAGAAATGGTTACTGTTTTGGGTTGGTGGATTTGCGCATACGCAACATCTTCCTCTCCAACACCCATTGTATAACTACCTAATGGAATATATGCCATTCCATAAGGGGTAGGTTGGAAAAACGGTTTTCTACTCTGCACACCAACAAGCTCACCATTTCCCGAACTGCCACAGCTACCTAAAATTACTAAAGCGGCCAGATATAAAAGAACTTTTTTCATAGTTAAAAGCTGATTTTATTCTTAATAACCTAAGTTTATAACAATTTTTTTACTTTATATTAATGTATAAAGTTTCATTTTTTTATAAGAACCTGGTATTTCTGTAACTTCTTCTTCCTTTATCAAGGTTGATTTTAAAGCAATACCCTACCATTACTTCATGACTTCCACTACTGCCAATTGCTGAAGTGGGGATTGTATATGCGTATCCAATTCTAATATCTTTTATGCTAACACCTAACAACACTGACAAAGGATCTAAAACTCTAAAAGTGCTATAACTAACGCCACCCCATACTTTATTATTGTATTTTACAAGTAAAGCCAAATCAAATTCTGTTTTTACAAGGTCAGATTTTACTAACAGCGAAGGTTCTATGACGTATGATGGGTTATTCCGAAATGAAAATTCATAGTTTGCAGTTAGAAAATAGTGCCTTTTGTATTGATACAGAAGTTTGTCGCTTTTAGACTCCAAAATCCTTGTTGATGATATTCCAACATAAAACTTATTAGGTACAAAATATTGTATTCCCAAACCAAAATCAAAAACCATGTCGCTTTCATCTCCGGATTTTTGATCTAAAAGATCATCGGGTTGAGTTGCCGGATGATTCATTATTGTATTCCAATCCATAGTGCTATTCATAAAATCGAACTGTGCACCTATTCCCAGATTGCCCATTCCCAAGTCTACCCTGAAAGCATACATGATTTTAACCCCAATTTCATTTTGAAATCCAAGTTTGTCAGAATAAACATTAAGCCCCACACCTCCATGTAAAATATTTACGGGAGAGTGAACACTGACAGTATAAGTATTTGGAGCGACCTTATTTCCGTCTTCATCACTAAATCCTGCCCATTGTTGGCGCGCAAGCCCTGTTGCACAAATACCTCCAACACTACCAACAAATCCGGGATTATAGTAGATGTTATTAAACATGTTATGGACAAAATGCGGTTCTTGCTGGGCGTGTATCACCGATACCGGAAGCAATAATAAAGCAAGGTAAATTGCCCGTTTAAATATTTTTATTCGAATATTATCCATATAAAAGGCCGCTAAAATAACAAAAAAAATTAAATCTGAAAATTACAATGCTATAAATTACCTGTAAATACTGAGAATGATGGATTTTTTGCAAAAGACAATCATGTTTTTCAGATTTAAATTCCACAATTATAGTTCTTAAACGTACCAATTGTTAATAACTTACCTTGTTTATTTTTCAAGGTAATTTTAACAGATAACGTTAAAATTTGATTATTAGTCTTTAACAAAAAAATCTAATAAACTCAGCTTCAAAAAGAGTAGACAACTGAATTGTTGAAAAAGTTGCTTTTGTTATTCAATTTGTACTTGACAACAACTTGAATTATGATATTGTTTCAAAAATCTTTTTTCAATGATCTGAATAATTTATTTGCCAGATCAAATAAAAAATTACTTTTGCAGCCTTTTTTTGCTTAGTCAAATGTTATAAAATGTTAGTATTATGTCATTTATAGTTAAAGAGAAGCCTTTTTCTAAAAAGTGGTTTATTGCTTATAGTTTAATAGTGGTTGGCGCTTTTATCATGGCATCAGGGTATGTATTATTCATTACACCTTATAAAATCGTTCCGGGAGGTGTTTATGGGATTTCAATAGTGCTGCACCATATTTTGGGTACACCGGTTGGTTTGGTTGCCATTTGTTTTGATATTCCCCTGACAATCTTAGGTATAAAAATATTAGGACCAAGGTTTGGCGTTAAAACAGTTGTTGGATTTTTATTGACCGCCTTTTTTATGGATGGCCTTACATACCTGTGGGGGGAGCAGCCATTGGTTGAAGATGATGCTTTGTTGTCATCTATATTCGGTGGTGTAATGATAGGTTTGGGCCTGGGTCTTATATTTAAGTCGAAAGCAACATCCGGGGGGTCTGATATTGTAGCGATGATGATTGGTAAATACTCGGGTTTACCATTGGGTCAATTAATGATAGCCGTGGATTCTGTGATTGTCCTGGTTGGCCTCATTGCTTTTCAGGATTGGAAAATACCATTGTACTCACTGATCGTAATTTTTATAACCGGTCGTATTGTTGATATAGTTTTACAGGGCATTAGCTATGATAAAACTTTATTCATTATTACTGAAAAACCGAAGGAGTTGAGGAATAAAATTATTAATGATCTGAATAGAGGAGGTACTTTTATCCAGGGAAAGGGAATGTATAGTGAAAACGATAGAACGATCATTTACACAGTCGTGAACCGGCGTGAGCTTGCTATTTTGCAAGACTATATTCATGATACTGACCCCGATGCCTTTATGACCGTGATCAATGCCAATGAAATTTTAGGGAAGGGGTTTAAATCTTTAAGGGATAAAATATCTGACTAATCCATATTACATAATTGCTTGTTTTTTTCAGTATTGATTAGCTTTGTGGAAAATTTATCAAGATGCAACATTTAAAATACACCTGCCCGAAATGTGGAAATAAAAGTTTTGAAACCGGCCAAATGAGAGCAACCGGTAGTTTTGCTACAAAACTTTTTAATATCCAGAATAGAAAATTTACGAGTGTTACCTGTTCACAATGTAAATATACCGAGTTTTTTGCTGCACCAAGTAACCAGTTAGGCAACATTCTTGATTTCTTTACAAACTAGATTTCAAAAATAGATTGACAAAGGGAGGACGTTCCGTTAATTTACGTGATTATAGTCAATCCATATTCTAATCAATTAAATATTTTTTATTCTACTTTTGCAGCATGGCAAACAACGAGGACAAATTCAAAAAGATCATAGCCCATGCCAAGGAGTATGGGTTTGTTTTTCAATCGAGCGAAATTTATGATGGACTGGCTGCGACCTATGATTACGGCCAGTATGGCGTTGAATTAAAAAATAACATCAAAGATTATTGGTGGAGATCTATGGTACAGCGCCATGAAAATATTGTGGGTTTAGATGCCGCTATTTTCATGCACCCTACTACCTGGAAAGCATCAGGACATGTGGATGCTTTTAACGATCCTATGATTGATAATAAGGATTCGAAAAAGCGTTATCGGGCTGATGTTTTGGTGGAAGATTATATTGTAAAAATTGAGGCCAAGATCCAAAAGGAGGTTACAAAAGCTGCTAAAAGATTTGGCGAAACATTTGATGAAAAGCAATTTTTAACAACCAATCCAAGGGTATTGGAAAATCAAAAGAAAATTGAAGATATCAAAAAACGTCTTTATTCAGCAATGGATGAAGAGCGTTTGGATGATATCAAAACCTTGATAGAAGATCTTGGAATTTTATGTCCAATGTCAGGATCGCGAAACTGGACTGATGTTCGCCAGTTTAATCTTATGTTTTCGACCGAGATGGGTTCTTTAAGCGAAGGTGCTAACAAAATTTATCTCCGTCCTGAAACAGCACAAGGAATCTTTGTGAATTATCTGAATATCCAAAAGACAGGAAGGATGAGAATTCCATTTGGTATCGCGCAGATCGGTAAAGCTTTTCGGAATGAGATTGTAGCTCGTCAATTTATTTTCCGGATGCGTGAGTTCGAACAAATGGAAATGCAGTTTTTTGTCCGCCCTGGTGAGGAACTGAAATGGTTCGAATACTGGAAAGAACAACGGATGCAATGGCATCTGAACATGGGCATACCTGAAACAGAATACCGTTTTCATGAACATGATAAACTCGCCCATTATGCCAATGCTGCTTTTGATATAGAATTTAATTTCCCCATAGGATTCAAAGAACTTGAAGGCATCCATTCAAGGACAGACTTTGACCTTAAATCGCACCAGGAATATTCCGGCAAAAAGATTCAGTATTTCGATGCTGAACTGAATGACAGCTATGTTCCTTTTGTTGTTGAAACCTCCCTCGGTCTCGACAGGACTTTTTTGGCTGTTTTAAGCTATGCCTACAATGAGGAGAATTTAGATGATGGCTCCGAAAGAGTTGTTATGAAAATTCCTCCCTTCCTTGCTCCTATAAAAGCAGCCATATTGCCATTGGTTAAAAAGGATGGTTTACCCGAAAAAGCAATTGAAATATTTAATTCCTTGAAAAACGACTACATGTGTTTTTATGAGGAAAAGGATTCAATTGGTAAACGGTACCGCCGACAGGATGCTATCGGCACACCTTATTGTATTACAGTGGATCATCAGACAACTGAAGATAATACAGTAACCATTCGTGAAAGGGATACAATGAAGCAGGACAGGATTGGTATTGATAAGATTGGAAGTGTAATCAGTCAAAGATTAAAATCGAATATATAATAGTTTCGGAACATCATATAGATTTATGTATTTATTATCGTATTCTTTGTATATATCCAATACCTATTCCAAATACATATGGGAAGCCAACCATCTGGACGCAAAATATATTATTTTTTGTGACATGCGCATAAACACCTAAATCTATATTTAATTTGGGATAAACATCATATTCAATTTTTTCATAGGAGGTATTGCAAGATGTTAGTTTCCTTTGCCACAAAGTTATACCCAATCCTATTCCTGTAAATGGTTGGATCATGCTTTTTCTTAGAATCCTGTACTCAATATTGAAACTTATATCATACATGGTATAATAATCTTTAAGACATACTTCCTCGATACGATTCATTTTCCTGTAATTGACTATATATTTCATATAGACATTACCAGCTGATTCTGGATGTTTTTGAATAAAAAATAACCTTAATGTTCTAAAATCATACATGTCAACCATATCTTTACCATATCCGGCAAGCAATCCAAGATAGATTTTTGAATTTCTGGATTTATATTGTTTGAAATCAGTTTGTTTACAGTTATAATATTTTATAAATTCCTTTTTTATCTCCATTTCTTTCAATTTGCCGGAGGCTTCCATATCTATCAGGCAGTCTTTAAATAAAACATTTAATATCCCTACAAAATCATAGTATCTTGATGATTGTGTTATATAGGGTTCCTCATGTATAGAGTTTTTTTCTTTTAACTCAATAATTGAATTATCGAGAATGGTATAAAATTTTGCTTTATTTTTTTTAGCCAATCGAAAAAGGGATGCATTTCCTTCAATCAAGACTTTAAAAAAACATAAGTCATTCCCGGTTAACCTGGTTTCGAATTTAACTCCAGGTTCAAAATAGAAAGATGTAAGATCTTTTGGATAATAGGTGATAAAATCTTCATCAGTTATTGCTTTAAATTTTACTGACAGCCCGTATTTTTTATCGCTATTCTCCAATATCAAGCCATGAATGGTATCATTTGTTCTGGTAACAACATAGCCTTCATACTTATCCAATACCTTTTGTGCTGATACTTTGGTAGAGACTCCAAATAGGAAAAGAAATACAAGGGTGAAGATAAATTGGTAATAACCTCTCATTTTATATCCGAATAATGTTCTATAAAAATAGATATAAATTCATTAATACTACCATCATATGAAAAATACTTGAAAACATACTATGCTTTGCAAATGTCTCTGTCAATCTTTGTTCAATGTTTTTTTATAATTTCGTCCCCTAAAATTCATCCCGATAGCTCTCGGGATCACAAATCATAAATCATCCGATGGAATACAATCACAGAGAGATAGAGAAAAAGTGGCAGAAATACTGGGCTGACAATAAAATCTATAAATGCGAAATTGATCATAATAAACCTAAATATTATGTGTTGGATATGTTCCCATATCCTTCAGGCGCTGGATTGCATGTAGGCCATCCATTGGGATATATTGCATCTGATATTTATTCAAGGTACAAAAGATTAAAAGGCTTTAATGTTCTTCATCCAATGGGCTATGATGCTTATGGTTTACCTGCTGAACAATATGCCATCCAAACAGGTACACACCCTGCGGTTACAACTGAAAAGAATATTGAACGCTACAGGGAACAAATGGATAAGATTGGGTTTTCTTATGATTGGGACAGGGAGGTCAGGACTTCTGATCCTTTTTACTACAAATGGACGCAATGGACATTTATCCAGCTTTTTAAACATTGGTATAGTAATAAAACCCACAAGGCCGAACCGGTTGATGAACTGGTTAAAATTTTTGAGAAAGAAGGAAATAGTAATATAGATGCAGATTGTTCTCCGGTTGACCCTTTTACTGAAAGTGATTGGAAAAATAAATCGGAAGTTGAACAGCAGCAGATTTTGATGAATTATCGCTTGGCTTATCTCGCTGATACATGGGTTAATTGGTGCTCTGCACTCGGAACAGTACTTGCCAATGATGAAGTTGTAAATGGTGTTTCGGAAAGGGGCGGACATCCGGTTGAACGCAAGTTGATGAAACAATGGTCATTGCGGATTACTGCTTATGCCCAGCGACTCTTAGATGGACTTAATAATATAGATTGGTTTGAGTCATTGAAAGAAATGCAACGCTACTGGATCGGCAGATCTGAGGGAGGGGCTGTATATTTTGACGTTAAAGGATTTGAAGAAAAGCTGGAGGTTTTTACAACCAGGCCTGATACATTGTGGGGCGCTACTTTTATGGTG
>Ga0255365_10232_pt1 | contig 14460 bp, 11 predicted proteins | sample ANMaggSeSYBR01J3_FD_182089 | JGI IMG/M metagenome (GOLD analysis project Ga0255365, IMG submission 182089) | Sediment cell enrichment communities from methane seep in Santa Monica Basin, California, United Staets - ANME aggregate JGI... | ecosystem: Environmental > Aquatic > Marine > Cold seeps >... | reverse complement strand
ACTGTTTATGCCGCCCTGATCGCAGGCGCCTGCCTGTTCGTCTTTTTCACTGCGCCAAGCAGAAACCCCGCGAAGATGGTCGGTATTGGTTTAGCTTCCTCATTGCTGCCGATGTTGGGCACTTTATCCGACACGATGAGTTACATTCGCCTGATGGCCGTTGGCATGGCCAGCTTTTACATTGCCGCGGCATTCAATACTTTGGGTGCTGATATGGTACCTGTCGCCACTTGGTTCGGTGCTGCGCCGGTAATCATCTTTGGCCACCTCCTCAATATTGCCTTGTGCATGATTGCCATTTTCGCTCATGGTGTTCGTTTGAACATGCTCGAATTCTCAAGCAACGCCGGCGTACAATGGTCGGGTTACCCCTACGCTCCCTTCGCGAAACAACAGTAATCCAATCATAAGAATCTCAAGCAAGCATGCTTGAGCTACATTGCCAGAAAAAAAACTCACACACCTGTAAGCGGATTTCAGTATTTTTTCAGGACAACAATAGCCGTATCGTCGAATCGCCTGGTAAGGCCGGTATATTTGCGCATAAGCCAGAGTATGTTTTTGACCGCCTGCCTGGCAGACATCTCGGCCGAGACAAGGGCAGCGGCGATAATGCGACTGCGGCCGAATGACTCACGCTGAAAATTGACCGCGTCGGCTAGGCCGTCAGTGTATATAACGAGCATATCACCCGGCTGTAATTCGACCTGTTGAGCATCGAACCGTGTGTCAATGTCAATTCCCAGAACCATACCGCCTTCAGAAAGATCGCGCGCTTGTGTGCCGTCGGCGTGTATCAGGACAGGTGGTTCGTGCCCACAATTACAGTAGGTAAGTATGCCGCTATTCGGGTCAAGGCAACCGCAAAATAAAGTGGCAAATTCGCCATATTCGGTATCACGGCAGAACATGCGGTTTGCTCTTCCGACCAGTTCGGATATATTGTCGATTTCCTCGGCATACGCCCGCAAGCCGGAACGAAGCGAGGCCATCGCAAGCGAGGCAGGCACTCCTTTACCCATTATATCACCCATCGCCAATACCAGCCGTCCGTCAGGCAGCGTGATAAAATCGTAAAAATCACCCCCGACCTCATGGCAGGGCACATATATACCAGCGAGGTCAAACCCGGATATAGATGGTGGTTTTTCCGGTATCAAGTGCCGTTGTACCTCACCGGCCAACCGCATCTGGCGCTTCATCCGCTCGGCCTTTAATGACTCATTGTACAAGCGAGCGTTCACAATCGCGGCGGCAGACTGGGCAGCCACCGTCTGGGCAAGCGAAATGTCCGATTCGGAAAATTTACGCGGCCGCTTGCTGTAAAGCCGCAAAATGCCGATGCCCTTATTCCTGAATAAAAGACCGATACTGAGATTGCTGATAATACCCTCGCGTATGATTTCGTCGTGATAACGCCTGAAATGCGAATGAGACCGCATATCGTCCACAATAATCACCTCGTCATGCAAAGCGCGGATATTAAGCTCGCTCGCGGCAGCGGTAACAGGCCCCTTGTTTTTATAGGCGTTACTAAGGCCGTAGGTGGCCTTGAGGACGAGTTTGCCGGTATCCCGTTCGAGCAGTCGCAGACCCGCGGCGTCCATATCGAGGGCCTCGCAGACGGTCTTGACGACAATTTCCAATACCTGCTGAAGGTCCATCGGGCCGGTCAATAACCGGGTGGTCTTGCGTACGCTTGAAAGTCCGTGATTAAGCCGACGCACCCTGCGACCCAGCCTGTTGGTTGATTCATCAGTATCCGTTTTTTTGTTTTTACTTGTTTTCATTATGTAGCATCAGACTACTGGATTTAATTTTACCCGTCAACCTTGTATTTGACAAACCACCTGATAAAACGTAGTATCAGTGTGAACATTCAGTCATAAGAAAAAATTGTTGAAACCGATAATAAATATTCTTCTGAATTTGAGGGAAAAGCTGGCAGAGCCGGCTAAGCAACGACCAGGACTAATTTGCTGTTGAATTTGTCGAGTCGCTCAGTTTGGATAGGCGACTTTATAAATATGACATTGCCGGCAGTATCGCCCATGCCGAGATGCTCAGTGAACAGCATCTTATCAGCCGGGACGAATTTCGACAGATCAAACAGGCTCTGACCGGGATTGCCGAGGAAATAGGCGCCGATAAGTTCCCGTTTGACAAAAAGCATGAAGACATCCACATGGCAATTGAGGCGGCATTGATAAAAAAGATCGGCCAGGCGGGTAAGAAGCTGCACACCGGTCGCAGCCGTAACGACCAGGTAGCCCTCGATATGCGGCTATGGTTGCGCGACAGACTGGAAATAATGGTCGAACTGATTAAAGGCGTACAAAAGGCACTGTTGAAATTGGCCGGCTCGAAACAGGGACAAATTGTTATGCCCGGCTATACGCACATGCAGCGTGCCCAGCCGGTATTGGCGGGCGGCTATTTACTGGCTTATGTGGAAATGCTCCAGCGGGACCGGGAACGGTTCAACGATTGTTTCAAGCGGGTGAATGTCTGCCCATTAGGCAGTGGAGCGCTGGCAGGCAGTTCTCTGCCGTTGGACCGCAGCCGTGTTGCGGAACTGTTGGGGTTCGCATCGATAACCCGCAATAGTATGGACAGTGTGAGCGACCGGGACTATGTCGTCGAGTATGTCTTTGCGGCCGCGATGACAGGTATGCACCTGTCGCGACTGGCGGAAGACTGGATCATATACGCAAGCCAGGAATTCTCCTTTATCCGAATTGACGACGCTTATTGCACAGGCAGCAGTATGATGCCGCAGAAACGCAACCCGGATATGCTGGAACTGATACGAGGCCGATGCGGCTCACTGTACGGCAACCTGACGGCATTGCTGACAATGATGAAGGGCCTGCCGATGACGTATAATCGGGATATGCAGGAGGATAAAAAACAACTGTTCGACGCAGCCGATACGCTCGAGCCCTGCCTGCAAATGGCGGAGGCAATTGTCAGTCATACCAGATTTAATGCCGAAACAATCGGCCGTGATCTGAAAGACGGATTTCTCGACGCGACCAGCCTGGCCGAATATCTCGTTATTAAGGGAGTACCATTCAGGCAGGCTCACCAGATTACAGGGTTGTTGGTTAGTGAATGTGAAAAACAGGGCAGAACGCTGGCGGAAGTTCCCCTGCGGGAACTACAAAAATTGTGCGATAAGATCGACAAAGATGTTTATGAGAGTTTGACCGCTGACAATGTTGTCGCCGGTTATGCCACAGATGGGGCCGGAGGCGAAAAACAACTACAACAACAATTGGAGTTCTGGAAGGAACAACTCAAATGACAGTAGCGGTTAACCCGCGTTAATAGGTTCTTTTTGTAAGAAAAGGAAAGTGAGATGAAAGCGAAGGGTATTCCAAAAGACGTTAAGAGTCAAGTAGAAGAAATAGTTACCCAATACAATCGTAAGAATTCCAACAGAGACGACTGCTACTATGAAGTTCGTTTTAAAGGTAAATATGTATGTCTGGACCGCTGTGATTACGGGAATATGGGGCCGATATGTCGTCTGACCTATACCGGAAAGATGGATGGTTGGGAGTTCGCGATTTTCAAGTGGAGTTCAGAGACGTATGATCCTGATGAGTTTATGTTTCCTGGCTCTAAACATGTTGACGGTACTATAGAGGGGGCAATGATGGCTGGATTGGAGGCGTACCCGATTTAGGGGAAACAATCGGCCGGCAAAGGACTACCACAACAGAAATGATTGAAGAGAAATCAGAATTCAAGTTGATCGAATGGATACGACAACAGCGGCAGGGCGGGGACGCCAAAGACGTAATTACCGGTATCGGAGACGATATGGCAGTGGTGCTGGTAGGGGGGCGGAAGCTGTTGATTACTACGGACGTGTTGCTGGAAGGGGTACATTTCGATTTAGAGCGGGCGACGCTGGAACAGGTGGGATATAAGGCAATGGCATGCAGTCTGAGCGATTGCGCAGCGATGGCGGCGGTTCCTTTTGTGGCCGTTGTGGCTGTAGCGCTGCCGAAAACTATGACAATAGACCAGGCCCGGCAGCTACATCAGGGCTTGCGGCAGGCAGCGGAAAAATATAACTGCCCGATTGTGGGCGGCGATACAACCAGTTGGGATAAACCACTGGCAATTGATGTAACGATGCTTGCGAAAACGGGAGCAACAGAACCGATACTGCGATCGGGCGCGCAGGTAGGCGATACAATACTCGTTACCGGAGAACTGGGCGGTTCGTTGCAGGGGAAACATCTGCAATTTTGTCCGCGTGTACAGGAATCGCGGCTACTGACGCAAATGGCCGAGTTGCATGCAATGATTGACATCAGTGACGGTTTAAGTATCGACCTGAACCATATATGTTGCGAAAGCAAAGTAGCAGCCGAAATTGATGCGCAGGCAATCCCTGTCAGTCAGGACGTTAGAAACTCGGCTGACCCGTTGACGGCGGCGCTATCGGACGGTGAGGATTTTGAATTATTGTTTTGCGTAAGTCCGTCGGACGCGGAAAAATTACTGCGAGAATGGCCGGGCCGGTCAAGTGTGCGTTTGAGCCTCGTCGGACGGATTATTCGAGCCAAAAGCGAACAGCGATTGTTTATTCGACAGGCAAACAGAACAGTCGAACCATTGGAAGTGAAAGGCTGGGAACATTTTAATGAGTAGTGGGTTGTGAGTAATAAGTGTCTGGAAATAGTAAGTCATAGTGTTGACGAAACCATCGCATTGGGCCGCACCATAGGAAAGCAGCTTCAGGGGGGTGAAGTAATTGCGTTAGAAGGCACCTTGGGGACCGGTAAAACGCATTTTATCAAAGGGTTGGCTTTGGGGCTTGACGTCGCGGACGTTGATGTGGTTACAAGCCCCACGTTCACACTGATAAATGAGTACGAAGGGCGTTTGCAACTATATCATGCGGATGCGTATCGACTGGAAAAGGCCGATGAGTTAGCGGCACTGGGATTCGATGAAATGTGCGGCGGATTGGGTGTGGTCGTTGTCGAATGGGCAGATCGCGTTCGGTCGCTGATGGACGATTATAAACCGATAAACATTTATCTCGAACATCGCGGCGAAAATGAAAGAGCACTACGAATCGAAAACCTGCCGAGCTATGTAAAGGTTTTGTGATTTTATGATTTAAGATTTGGAAAAGTTAATAACCTGCGCAAGCTAAAATGCGCTGTAGCATACGGAAGGCGGGTGTTACAATGGGATTAAAGAAATTGTTATTTGTAATGAGAATGTGTTGTTTTTGTTTGTTGCCGGCAATCGCGTTGAGCATATTTCCCACTTCGGCCGGGGGACAGCAGTCGATTAAGGTGCATAAGCCGTTTATAACTGTGTCATCGCCGAATGATGAGGGTATGGTAATCGTTGTGGGTCGCGGTGGGGCGGTGGAATATATCGGTTCGGCGACTGTGCGGTTGATTCGACTGAGCGATAATTATAAGATACCGGTAACGCTTGGCGAAAATGGGAGCTTCGAGGCGGAGATTTTAGCGAAGGCCGGCGAAAAGATCAGGGTATTGGCCCGCAGTCAGGGCAGGCGTTCGTATGGGACGTTCACTGTCCCGGCGAGTACTACGCCAGGCCCGACAAGACAGCGTTCGAGTGAAATCAATATAACAGATCAAACAACAGGCCAGCCTCAACCCGTCAGTTCGGTATCATTATCGACATTGGAACCGGTGGCTTCGGACACAATCGGATTGACCCGGAAACCATTGAAGTCGCCGAAAAGTGAAACAATCGAGCTGGCTGTCATTATTACGGTAGTCAATATCGACAGCGGCCGGATTGTGGCGACACGACGTATCGCGGGTTCCACACGAGCACTGCCTGAACAGACGAATCTGTTCAATGCGGTTGTGAAAAATATCATCGACAAATGCACAGCCGTAGCCATGGCGGAGTTCGAACGCCGAACCTGCTCTTCGAAAAAGAAACCACCGGAAAAGTGTCTTTCAGAGGATATGACCCCCCGAAAAGCTAAAACCAAAACTGAAGACAAAAGCCCGCCTGAAATAGAGTCATCGACCAGATCAGCGGAAAACAAATAACTCAAACTGACCGATTTTAACAATAAAGAGGGTGTAAGTAGTTGTATTTCATAAACTTATAAACATTTGTCACCCCTGCGTAGGCAGGGGTCCACGATAACGGAAAAGCCGTGGATGCCTGCCTTCGCAGGCATGACAAGTCATGTTCGGTCAGTTTGAGAAATAAGATTTAACTGGTTTTCCTGAAAGTGCCACGCACACTTCGTGTAGCGATCTTATTCGATGTTGTTATTTTGTCTGATAGTCAGCCATTATTTCCTTTGCACTTAAAACTCTGCCGTAAATTTTCACTTCGTCAATGATACCCTGGAAATATTTGCCGTCCCAGCCGGAGCCGCCGCCAATATAAAGTCTTTTGGAATTACGCAACTGTATTGGTCTTCCCGATAACATTCTGTTCGCAACACAGCCATTGATATAGAATATTACTTCACTGTCATCGGCGGTGAACGCGACATGAGAAAACTCATTTAAGCGCAATGCCATGCCAAGTATCAGGACTGATACATTCTCCCCGTATCCTATTTTCAGATTGAACGTACTGTCATAGATACCATTGTAAATATTAAAGTGATAGCCGCTATAGTCCGACCATTCCCATTTTCGTACTATGCACCCGCAGTCTCTGAAAGGCTTCACCCAGGCCATAAACGTAATCTTATCCTCAATATTTTTCAAGCCTGCGGGATTCCCACAATTAACGCTATCATCCACACCGTCAAACTGTAAGGCCTTGCCGAATTTTCCGTTCACCCAGGAAGTGCCCTTAACAAGGGTTCCATCATTTCCGTATTTGGAGGAATCCTTCGCGATTTTTCCACTGCCTTCATCGAAATGCCACAAGCCGACAAGGTCCGGGGCCGTCGAAGTCTCAGGCCGTTTTCCAGCAGGTTGTACCTTTGAGATTACAGGCGGGATGCTGTCTGTCGCTTTTGCTTTCGGCAGGGGCTTGACGGGTTTTCCTGAGATTAAGTTTGCCAGTCGCCTTCGATACTGCTCGAAACCGTAACCACGACTTGGCCAACTGACACCCTTTGTCTTGTCAGCTTCGTTGAACGCGGCAGGGACACAGCTTTTAACTATGGCGTCGGCCCTGGCTTTCAAGCCCGACTGCCCGGTTAACCACAGATACTCATAATCCTGTATTCCCCTTCGCCAGTTCTTTATCCTTATCGAACAAAGCGGGCCGGGCAGTTGTCTGCTCGATTTCGGAAAAACAACATCTTCGCCGGGATAAAACAAATAGCCGTTTCCATCGCTCCTGTTTTTATTGAGAACATCAACCTGCGAACCTTTTTTGTAGCCCCAATTCGTGGTCTCCCAATAGAAATACTGGTCAAGGTTATATCGTCGGCAAATCCACGGCTGTACCCTCCAATCGATGGCGTCTGTGTTAATCGCGTCTTCACCACAATAGGGCCGAACACCATTATAGAACCCGCATTTTTTGCCCTTCGCCTGTTCTTTCGCAACGTCCGGAAGATAACAGTTCCGTCCGTTCAAACTCCAAAAATCACAGTGTCCCTGTAACTGAGAGACCACCGGGCAGGTAACGTAAGTCATAAGCTCACGGCCGGGGCCGGGATTATTATGAATCCATTCGCATTTCTCTATTATGTCATCGTAAACAGCCCCGTGCGACCAGGGTTCGTCTCGAAGATACTTATGTATCTCGACATTCGGAGCGTTTTCCTTAAACCAGGTTACCCAGGCGTCTGAACCGGCCCGCCAGCCGGCCTCATTCTTCGGAGAGAATTCACTGGGGCGACCATTATAAATGCCTACGGAAAATGTTCTGTTTCCGACATTTTCTCCCGGCCCTTCATAATGGTTTGCCGCGGTATATAATTTACCGGTGAAGTACCTTTTGTGATACTTTTCCAGAACACCGAGGTTTTTAATACTTCTGACAATATCGAAGCGATGACGATGGGCCATCTGATGATACCTCGCTTCGATAGTGTAATATTCAGGACTCTCGAAGCGAACACCATGCCTGTCTTTGACTGAACCGCGACTTAGAAAAAACATATTTTTAAGATGACATTCGTCCGGCAGGGTAAAATCGTACACCTCTAAAGATACCGGTATAGTGCGAGTCAATACCGAGTTCACACTCACCTTTATATCGCCTGTATAAATCCCAGGCGGCGCATTTCGAGGAATATATATATCGACCCATACCCCCTGATTATTATCCGCGGCTATATCGAAAGGCGCACCTCCGAGACCGCTCGGTGCGGCAAAGGGTATCAAAGCGTCCGGATACCATTTGTCTTTTACGATAACGTAATTCTCAGTGAACAACTCGATCCTCTTTCCCACATAATCGAACGGGTCAGAGGTGCCTGTGTTTTTAATCACATAGGAACCGTTGGTTAGACTGTCTAAACTTACATCTACTTTATTTACACCTGAATTATCAGCTTCAATTATCAGTTGAAAAGCGATAACTTCATTCTTTGCGCCAAACAGGCTGACCTTCCTGCCGTCCCACACAGTATTATCCGCGCTCGTTGCCAATGGATGATTATTGTCTGTCTTCTTTATTTTTTCGCCGTCATCAACCGCCCACAATCCTGATATACCAGCCTCGCTGAACTGAGGCCGCGCAAAGATTACCGACGACGCAAGCGTAAAGAGAAATAGTATTATGCGTAATAATTTTATCCCTTCGGCAGTGTTGTTTTTGTATTCTTCCATTTTAATCTCTTATCTCCTGAATATTTTCTGTTGCGGAATGTCTCCGTACACAAAATCAACAATATACTACCCGATATTGCGTTGAGATAAAATATAATTATTATTACAGGAGCGGGGATCGGGGGATTCTTAAGTAGGGTGCCGATGAAATCGCACCATTTCTTTATTAGGCCCGAAGGGCCGAAAGAGCGCATAGCCGACGGGTGGCAGCGTCTGATGTACTCGTCAGGCGATGGTATTAGTCTTGTGGATGTATAATTTGGCCTCATTAAGGCCCCTGCGCAGATAAGTTGTAACTGTTCACAGATTCTCAAGTAGCCCGGGTCGTGCCCGCCATTTGCTGCACTTGGCCAAAATGTTACCAATTCTTATTATTTACAATAACCTGTATTTCTGGTACTATTGTCTGGGATATTGAAACAATACTTTTACTTTTTTGGAGGTTGTAACGATGTGTAAAAAGATTGATCGAATCGTATTGGCAATCATTATTATCGGTTTGTGTACCGTTAGTGGTTGGGCGGCGGACAATCAGCTCACGCCGGAGGAAAAAAAGGCTGGTTTTGTGAGTATTTTCAACGGCAGTAACCTCACAGGCTGGGACGGTGACCAGCGGTTCTGGTCTGTTAAGGACGGCGTTATCCGGGGCCAGACTACCAAAGAGAACCCGACTCGCGGCAATACCTTTTGTATTTGGCGGGGCGACAAGCTCAGGAATTTTGTCCTCAAGATTAAATTCCGTCTCCGCAACGGCAACTCCGGTATCCAGTACCGCAGCCAGGACCTCGGCAACTGGCGGGTCTCCGGCTACCAGGCCGAGGTCGAGAACAAGCAGGGCAAGGTCGGGTTCCTGTATCACGAACGCGGCCGCGGCTGGATGGTCAATGTTGGCGACATTATGGTCGTCGAGCGCGACAAAAAAGACAAGGTTCAAAAAAACGTCGTCGGCAAAGTCGCCGATGTTAAAGAACTCATCAAGGCCGGCTATTACAAAGACAAGGACTGGAACGAGTATATCATCACCTGCCGTGGTAATCACGTCATGCACATGCTCAACGGTTTTCAGACGATGGAGATGATAGACAACGACCCGAAGGGCAGGGCGTTGGAGGGTATTCTGGCATTGCAGATTCACGCCGGTGCGCCGATGCTGGTCGAATTCAAGGACATTCGCGTCAGGCATCTGCCCGATCATTTCGGTATGGCCGAACGGCCGTTTAATGGTTTGGATCTCAACGGCTGGACACTCTCCAGCGAGAAGATCAAGGATACCTGGAGTGTTAAAGACGGTTTAATGATCAACAAGGGAAACCCCAGAGGTTATATTCGTACAAAAGCTGATTTTACCAATTATATTCTTCGTTTGCAGTTTCGGCATAAGGGCAAAGGCAACGGCGGTGTTCTATTGCGTATGGTCGGGCCGGACAAGGTTTGGCCACGGTCCATTGAGGCCCAGGGCAAATTCGGCTCCGCCGGCGATATATGGAACATCGACAAATTCCCGATGAAAGTCGATCAGGCACGTACCAGGGGCCGTCATACCGTTAAATTGCACAAATCGAACGAAAAACCACTTGGCCAGTGGAACCAGTACGAAATCACAATGGACAGGGGCTACCTTGAACTGAAGGTCAACGAACTGATCCAGAACACCGCTACTGAATGTTGGGAAACACCCGGCAAAATCTGCCTCCAGTCGGAAGGCTCACCGATGGAATTCCGTAATCTTGTCTTGATACCAATCCTTTAAATCGGAGAAAAACTAAAAATTATGAAGAACAATCCTTTACCAAGACTTGATGGCAATGAGGAAGTTCGAAATGAATTGCTTCAACATTGTCGTCTCAAACCTGGGGATATATGGGAAGACCCGGAAGGTAAGCATCGTGTAGGGTGTCTCGACGCTGCGAACGAAGAGCACGTTGAAAGGCTTCACTGTGGAGTATTCGCTCAACTCGCCATACATGATCCTCCATATAATCTGGTTGCCTTCGAAGAACGCCGACTACATGAGTTTATAGTGTGGTGTGAGCAATGGGTCAGGAATTCCGTTTCCAATTTGTCGAACGACTCGTCCCTGTATATATGGCTTGGCGCCGATCAGAAAAACGACTTTCAGCCCTTGCCGGACTTTATGGTAATGATGAGAGGGGTCGATCAGGTCAAGTCCCGTTCTTTCGTAACAATGCGGAACCAGCGGGGATACGGCACACAAAAAAACTGGATGGCGGTAAGGCAGGAGCTACTTTACTACATAAAGGGGAATCCTCACTTCGAAGTTAAATATACGGATATCCCGAAAATACTTCGTGGTTACTATAAAGAAGTAGGAGGCCGGCTTACAGAGAACGGCGAACGCAGCAAGTCAGACAACATAAGGCCGGGAAATGTATGGGTGGATATTCAACAGATTTTTTATAGAATGGAAGAAAATGTTTCCGGTTGTTATGCTCAGAAACCATTGAAATGTATAGACCGTATAATCAATTCAAGTTCGAAAAAGGGAGATTTGGTAACAGACTATTTTTCTCATTCCGGCACTACATTACTATCAGCGGAACGCTTGGGTCGAAACTGCTTTACGATGGACATAGACCCGATATTCTGCGAGATATCAATTCGCCGTCTTGAGCTATATAGGCAGAGTGGATATCTGGGGTGGCAAAATTCTCATCCGTTCGAAGATGTATTTTCCTGCGGCGAAGAAAATGAGAAAAAACATAAAGACAAAGAACAATCCGTCGGCATTCAGACTACTTTGTTTTAAGGGGACTTCATGGAGAAACTACAGAAACAACTCGATGGCCTTATTTCACAAATTGAGAACAAGGCAGAATTACGTCAACGATTGAACAATCTTGTATCTGTGTATCCCTTCAATGAATATGAATATGTCATCTCAACGCTTATGGGGCTGGGTAAATTGAATTTGGATGAATACTACGAATTGAGAGACGAGTATATCTCACGAAATATGTTCTTGTATATTTTCGAGATAAGTGCTCCTCGGGGATTTGGAGAGACATGGGCGCAGGGCCACCTTAAAGAACTTGTACCTGAACTTGAAAAACCATCAAAAAAACGAGATCCGGAGTATTCTGGGCAGTATGATCTCTATCTGGACGAAAAAATACGGATTGAGGTCAAGGCATCCAGAGCCGTTGACTTCGATCGCCAGGAAGCACTTTATGTTAAAGCTCTTTCCTTGGATTCGGATAAGCAGTTCGATATGAATTTCCAACAAATAAAACCGTTATGTTGCGATGTGTTTATATGGGTTGCTGTATGGCGTGATGTTATTCGATATTGGATTTTAACTTCCGATGAAGTAGCTGGGAATAAGTATTTCTCAAAGGGACAACATCGTGGAAATGTAGGAGAGGGTCAACTACACCTGAATCGAGACAACATTGACAAGTTTGCTCAATATGAAGTTAAACCGAACCGTTTGCTTGAAGCAATCAGAAACGCTTTCCAGCGTCAGATAGCAAAATAGATGGAAAAGGTAACTTTATTGAGGTAAAAGACGATGAAAAAAGTATGGTTATTGATTGGTGTTTTGGTTGGGTTTTGTGTTATTGCCGATTGTTCTGAATCGAGGTCGGATTCGCAGGAGCCGGTGGCATCTGTTTCGATAAGCGATGAGGAAATGGCTGACATCATAAGCAGAGGCGATGTCGTTCGAAATCAACCGCCGAAAGAAAGTGGGCCGTTGATCCCGCTGTATCAGGGCAACGGCAGATTCGGGACGATATTCGGGCCGTTCGGGCTGCATGTGAATCCCGACGCACTTGATCGATATAAATTGCGGCGTGAGATGAGATTCCGGCATATAAAGCATTACGTCAGGGCCAAATTCGGCGCCGATTACCTGTTGCCCGTGGCTAACATTCACTGGGAAACCAGGCCGAAAAAGATAACGCAATATCGGCAGCGACAGTCCTTTTATGACGGCACAATCAACACGCGTTTTGAAACAGCCGATTACCAGGCCGATATTATTAGTTGGTTCGACCCGCTACGAAGAGACGTCGCTGGTTTTATCATTGATGCTAAGGGTAATTGCCCATCGATAATCGTGGATGTATTTCGTGATTTTACAATTCATTATGGTGATCGGTTGAAGCCCTCGATTTCAGATACGCTCAGCAGGCATAAATGGCAGGTGCGGATAAACTGTAAAAATGTCAGGTCATCGCTGACCGTGAAAAGCACAGCGAGGATTAGCCGTGCCGACGGCGGCGGGATCAGGCTCGAATTGAAACCGGGGCGAAATGAAATTCTCATCATTGTGAACAGCGATATCGATATCTCAGCCGAAAAATCACTCGATGAGTCGATTAAGTGGTGGCATTCGAAATGGGCCGCTACCGGCTGGCTGGACCTGCCGGATGAGGCGGCGCATAAGGTCTGGGTGCGGTCCATGGCTTATGTCCTGTATTCACACAATGACGACGGCTTTGGTTCTTCGCCGCCCTGCGGTCTGACGGGTATCGGGTGGCCTTTCCCGTTCCCGTTCGATTCGGGTTTCAGACACATGCTGCTCTTATCGACGGGGCAGTTGGACACGGTAAAAGCATGGATAGAATACTACCATTCACGCATTGATGGCCTGAAGAAATATACGAAAAGGCTGATGAAAAAAGACGGCCTCATGATGCCGCATGTTTTTCCTTATGGGCCGTTCGAAGGTTATCATGATCCGGTAGTGCCGAACAGGCATTATACTCATATTGGAACTACGGGGCATTTGGTTCGGATGGCGGATCAAACAGCGGTTGTGCTGGACGATCCGAAATGGACCGACAAATATGTCAAGCCGCTTATTGAGCAGGCAGCCCTGTACTATCTAAATTGCCTGACAAAGGGTGATGACGGGCAGTGGCATTTGTATGTATATCCATCTACGTCTGTTGACGAACATGGACTCATGAATCAGCGGGATTATGTTGACGGGCTTATCAGCGCTCAACATGCACTGGAAAAAGCCGTCGAGCATGGCGTGGATAGCAGCGGCAGGGCCGGGGTTGTCTTGCGTGACGGTCTGGCATTCGAGTCGCTGCTGTCGCCGAAAGGCATGTACCACAGCTATGCGGGCAAGCCGAGTTTTGATAAGCAGAAACATCCTGCTCAGATACGTTCGCTGATTGGCATACCGTTGTTATGGTCGGAACCTGATGCCCCGACGCGAAAGGCCCATGAGTTGCGGTATGAAATTTCGGCAGGGGCTGGAAAAAGGTTTTTGGGACACACCGGTGGAGAGATTCTTTTGAGCAGCGCGCGTATGCATAACGCGGATGAGTGGCGAAGAGACTGGGCGAATTTCCAGCCGGCCAAATACGCGGACCCGGACTGGATACAGTTCTATGAGTCAAGCGGCAGGATGCCTATGTACGTAACGACACAAAGTCTTGTCGCGCAGGCAATCCTCGAGACGATTGTGTCAGGCTGGTGGGGCAGGCTCGATCTGGCACCGTGTGTGCCGTGGCGGGGAAAGCTGCGGTTCGGTAATATTCATACACTGATGGGCGTTGTTGTCTGCGGAGAATTTGACAACGGCAAAGGAAAGGCAACGCTTCGGGCATACAAGGATACTCGCTTTAAGTATCGGGACAGGACCATCGAGTTGAAAAAAGGTGAGCGGATAACCGTTGATGTCGGTAAATAGCTATGCCCGATATTGGGCGGTATG